>Ga0123338_10002876_pt1 | contig 15811 bp, 16 predicted proteins | sample grotaG_FD_89793 | JGI IMG/M metagenome (GOLD analysis project Ga0123338, IMG submission 89793) | Glacier valley bacterial and archeal communities from Borup Fiord, Nunavut, Canada, to study Microbial Dark Matter (Phase II) -... | ecosystem: Environmental > Aquatic > Freshwater > Ice > Glacier ...
GACCAGCACGTTGGGGTTCGACGTGTTGGTGCAGCTGGTGATCGCGGCGATGACGACGTCGCCGTGGCCGAGGTCGTGGTCCGCCCCGGCGACGGGGAAACGCGCGTGGCCGGCGTCGCCGGTCTTCTTGTAACCGCTGGCGAGCTCGGTCTCGAACGCCTCGTCGGCCTGGCCGAGCAGCACGCGGTCCTGGGGCCGTCGCGGTCCGGCGAGCGACGGCTGGACGGTGCCGAGGTCGAGGTGGAGCGTGTCGGTGAACACCGGATCGGGCGCGGTCGCGTCGCGCCACATGCCCTGCGCGCGGCAATAGGCCTCGACGAGTTCGATCTGATGCGCGTCGCGGCCCGACAGCTTCATGTAATTGAGCGTCGCCTGGTCGACCGGGAAGAAGCCGCAGGTCGCGCCGTATTCGGGGGCCATGTTGGCGATCGTCGCGCGGTCGGCAAGCGTCAGCGCGTCGAGGCCGGGGCCGTAGAACTCGACGAACCGGCCGACGACGCCCTTGGCGCGGAGCATCTGGGTGACAGTCAGGACGAGGTCGGTGGCGGTGATGCCCTCGCTCATCGTCCCTTCCAGCTTGAAGCCGACCACTTCGGGGATCAGCATGCTGACCGGCTGCCCGAGCATTGCCGCCTCGGCCTCGATCCCGCCGACGCCCCAGCCCAGCACGCCGAGGCCGTTGACCATCGTCGTGTGGCTGTCGGTGCCGACCAGCGTGTCGGGATAGGCGACGGTCGTGCCGTCTGCGGCTTCGCTGGTCCACACCGTCTTTGCCAAATATTCGAGGTTGACCTGGTGGCAGATGCCGGTGCCCGGCGGCACGACGCGGAACCCCTTGAGCGCCGACGATCCCCAGCGGAGGAACTCATAGCGTTCGATGTTGCGCTTGTACTCGAGGTCCATGTTGTCGTTCAGCGACTGCGGGGTGCCGAACTCGTCGACCATGACGCTGTGGTCGATGACGAGGTCGACCGGGATCTGCGGGTTGATCTTCGCGGGATCGCCGCCGAGCTTGGTCATCGCGTCGCGCATCGCTGCAAGATCGACAACGCACGGCACGCCGGTGAAGTCCTGCATCAGCACGCGCGCGGGGCGATAGGCGATCTCGCGGTCGCTGCGGCGGTCGGTCGCCCACTGCACCATCGCCTCGAGGTCGGTGCGGGTGACCGTGCTGCCGTCCTCGAACCGCAGCAGGTTCTCGAACAATACCTTCATCGAGAACGGCAGGCGGCTGATGTCACCGAGCGCCTCGGCGGCGGCGGGCAGGCTGTAATAGACATAGTCGCGACCGTCGACCGTCAGCGTCCGGCGGGTCTGCAAGCTATCCTGTCCAACAGCGGTCACGGTCGCGTCTCCTGATCTCGGTCGCTCCGCGTCCTAGACCAGAAATGCTGCACAGCAAAAGGGCGTTGCCGACGCGGTGCCGGCAACGCCCTCGCTAGCGTGCTCGCGATTAACCGGCGACGGTCGTTGCGCGACGGCGGAGCGCGCCACCGACAAGGCCGAAGCCCGCGATCATAAGCGTCCACGCGGCCGGCTCGGGAACCGCGCCGCTGATGTCGACCTTTACCACGCTGTCCGAATTGACGTTCAGGCCCTGGATATTGAGATAGACATTGTCGGTATCGAAGGTGACGCGCGAAGCGTCGAAGCCGGCAAGGTTCGTTGCCGCATTGATCGTCACCGTCTGAAACGCTGCGACCGTTCCAGCAGCGTCGAATAGCCGTACGCCGTTGAACGCCGCCGGCGTGAAGGATATGCCGTTATAGTTGAAGCTGAGTGCCAGTGAGGCGTCGCCCGGCGTCGCCCCGACGATGCCGAAGAACGTTTGTGTTCCAGTCGTGCCGACGACGTTATTGTATGGACCCTCGTAGGTCGAGGTTGACGACGGGAAGATGTACGACAGCTGGACGGTCTTACCGAGCATGAGCGCTGCCGAAGCCGGGGCTGCAGCAAGGCTGCATGCGGTGGCAAGGGCGGCAATAATCAGACGCTTCATTAACTTTTCCCCATTGGACGCAATAGTCGGCCAAACCGAGCAAGCTTCGTGCCAATCGTTGGTGACAAGTAATAACAATGGCTTTCGTGGAATTTAATATCGGCGGTGTAAAGGTTTCCGACAGATTGCGGTGAGGGTGCATCGGACGGCTTTGCGATGCGCGTTGGCTCCGCTAAGGCTCGCGAATGACCGGCTCCCAGATGCTTGCCACCACCCGCAAGGCGCGGCGCGACGCTCGGCGTGCCGCCAGCCGGCAGTCGAACCGCGACCTGCTGCCGTTCCTCCGCGCCTGGCTTGCCGCGCCCCTGCGGGTCGCGGCGATCGCGCCGTCGGGTCCGGCGCTGGCGCGGGCGATGACGGCGGAGATCGACGCCGCGTCGGCTCCGGTCATCGAGTTCGGACCGGGCACGGGCGTCTTTACCCAGGCGATCCTCGACGCCGGCGTGCCCGCCGATCGACTCGTCATGATCGAGGCCGGGGCCGATTTCGCCGCGCTGATGCGCACACGCTTGCCCGGGGTACGGCTGGTCGAGGCGAGCGCGGGCGATCTCGCGAATGTCGCGCTGTTCGGCCCGGGCCTGGTCGGAGCGGTGGTCAGCGGCCTGCCGATTCTGTCGATGCCCAAGCCGGTGGTACGTGCGATCCTCGCCACCGCCTTCAGCGAGTTGCGCCCGGGGGCTGCGATGTTCCAGTTCACCTACGGCTATCGCTGCCCGGTCGCCGACGCGATGCTCGACGAGTTTGGCCTGACCGCGCGGCGCACCGCGACCGTCTTCGTCAACGCCCCGCCGGCGAGCGTCTATCGGATCGAGCGGCGCTGAGCCCGAGCCGGGCGCACGCCGCCGCCGCCGCCGCGCACAGGTCGGGTGCACGGCTGCGCCGCCAGTAGTCGGCCAGCCCCGTTGCGCCGACTGCCGCCATGAAGCGCGGGTCGGCAGCGAGCCGGACGGTGGGCGCAACGAACAGCCCGATGGTGTTCCGCTCACCCGGGGCGATGCGGCCGATCACATAGTCGAAGCGGGACGGCACGGCAGCCGCGGTGCCGGGCCGATAGACGCGCGTGATCAAGGCGATCGCGGCGTCGGCCCGGCCGAGACCGGCGGCGACGCGGATCGCCTGCTCCGCCGTGGAAGGATCGCGGTCGACGGCGGCGCGGCCGGCGGCGAGGACGGCATCGGCGTCGCGCGGGAGCCCCGAGGCGAGCGCGTGCGCGGCCGCCGCGGCGCGGGTGAGGTCGGCCGCGTCGAGGCCGACGGGCCACGTCGTGCGGTCGGCCGCCATCGCCGCCGCCTCAACCGAGCGGCCGCTGAACGCCTTGAGGTCGAAGCGGACCAGCCATAGCCGCGGGTCGCGCGGCCACAACCGCGCCGCGCGCGCCGCCGCTTCGTCGGCGGCCTCGAGCCGCCCTGTGGTCGCCAGCAGATCGATGCGCATCGCCTGGATCCACGGCAGCAGCGGCGAGAGCGCCGCCGCCTCCTCGGTCACGTCGAGCGCCTCCGCCGTTCGCCCGACCGCGGCGAGGAACTGCGCGTGCTGGAACAGGACCGCGGTGCGGTTGCCGTGCGCGGTGGCGAGGGCCGCGCGCAACGCGGCGTCCTTTGCCGCCCAGTAGCCGAACGTCGGGTCGAGGCTGACCAGCGCTGCCGTCGCCAGCGCCTCGTGCGGGTCGAGCGCGAATGCCCGCGCGGCGGCGTCGCGAATGCGCAGGACCACGGTTGCCTGATCGCCCGCGGGCGTGTGGAGCAGGCTGCGGACGTGACCGAGCGCGAGGCCGCCCCACGCCTCGCCGCGACCGGGCTCGCGCAGCGCCGCTTCGCGCAGATACGCGATGCCGCGCCGCGTGTCGTCGCGAGAGCCTTCGAACACCAGCGCCCGGCCACGCGCCTCGAGATCGCGGGCGGCGGGATCGCGGTCGCCAGCGACCGCCGTCGCCGGCATCGCTGGACGCCGGATCGCGGCCCAGCCGGCCGCCAGTGCGACGAAAACGCAGGCGGCGAGCGCGACCGCGACTCGCGCCCGGAACCGGGGCGATGGCGGTGCCGCGGCGGGCTGCCCGGTGGGAGCGGCGTCGCCGGCGGCGATCGTCAGACGGTACCCGGACTTGCTGATGGTCGTGATGGTGAAGGTGCCGCCGGCCACCCCCGCCGATAGCCGGCGGAGGCGCGAGATGACGCGGGTGATCGCGTCGTCGCCGACGATCCGGCCATCCCAGCAGCGCGCGATCAACGTGTCGCGGGTGACGAGCGTCCCGGCGGCCGCGAGCAGCACGACGAGCACCTCCATCATCCGCGGCTCGATCGTCTCGACCCCGGTCGGTCCTTCGATCTCGTGGGTGGCGGGGCGCACGACGACGGCACCGAGCCGGATATCGGCGTGTCCGGCAAGGCGCTGTGTCACCACCTGACCCCCCTGTTTCGGCGACGATCGGAAAATCATCGGACAAAAATCGGCTGGCCGCCCTGTCTACCACGCCTCCGTCGCCGCACGCCACCGGTTGTCGCCGCCGACCGCGACTCGTCCAACAGGAGTGTCCCATGATTGCCGCCACCCGATTGACGCTGGGCGTCGCTGTCGCGCTGATGCCGGTACAGCTGCTTGCCGCGACCCGGCTGTTCACCGCCACCGAGATCCACTCGAACCCGCCTGCCAGCCCGATCGGACGCTGCGCCCCGGCGGCGTCGACGGTCGACAGCGGCCCCGCGTTCGGCCCGGCCAGCGGCACGTCGGACTTCGGCGGCTTCACCTCGACGCAGAGCCACTGCATCGTCCTGCCGCTGCCCGCGAGCTATACCGACGGCCGCTTCGACTTCGCCTTCGCCGCCGGGGACGACCTGACAGGAACCTATTTCGGCGCGCTGACGCCGTCGGGGACGCCGGGGACGTTCACCAACGTCCAGCACTTCGCCGTTACCGGCGGGACCGGTCGCTTCGCCGGCGCGTCGGGCACGCTGCTCGGCAACGGCACGGTGCGGTTCGCGCCCGGCAAGCCTCCGTCGGCCGTGATCGACATCACCGGTGCGCTTGCCCTGCCAGCGGTGCCCGAGCCGGCGGCGTGGTCGCTGCTCATTGCCGGCTTTGCCCTGACCGGGAGGGCGATGCGGCAGCGGCGCCGGACGGTCGCTGCGTGAGGGTCAGCGCGCGCCCGAGACGACGACCGTCACCGCACGACGATTGCGGGCATACGCGCTCTCGTCGCTGCCGTCTGCGACCGGGCGCTCCTTGCCGTAGCTGATCGTCGACAGACGGCTGGCACCCACCCCCTGCGCCGCCAGGAAGTTCTTCGCGGCGCTCGCGCGGCGGTCGCCGAGCGCGAGGTTGTACTCGCGCGTGCCGCGCTCGTCGGTGTGGCCTTCCACCGTCACCTTGACGCCCGGATAGCGCGCAAGCCACTCGGCCTGCTTGCCCAGGATCGTCTTCGCCGTGTCGTCGACCTCGTAGCTGTCGTAAGCGAACAGGACGGTGTCCGACCCTGACGTCTGCTTGAAGTCAGCAATCGAACCGGGAACCGCTGTCGAGCCGACGGGCCCCCCGGTGTTCTCGCCGGTCGCCCCCGTTGTCCCGCCGGTCGTCCCGCCGAGCGGCGTGTTAGCCGGCGGCGGCGCGGGGGGCAGCGCCTTCTTCTTGGTCGAGCACGCACCGACCCCAACGAGGACGGCGATCATCGCCACTGTGGAAGCGCGGTGCAGCATGAGGGCATCCTTTCGTTTCGGGTACGGTGTAGCCGAGGCTCGTTACGGCAACAACGGCGACCACGCCGGGTCGGACGCATCGAGCGGCGTTTTTATTGTCCGCTCGTTCGCCCCCGACAGGTCGACCGAGTGAAGGTCGACGCGGCCGCGACTGCCCGCCGCCGTCCGGAAGAACAGGATGACGCGCCCGTTCGGCGACCACGTCGGGCCCTCGTCCTGATAGGCGTTGGTAAGCAGGCGCTCAGCCGAGCCGTCGGGCTTCATCACGCCGATGCGGAACTTGCCGCTGCCGAGCCGGGTGAACGCGATCAGGTCGCCGCGCGGCGACCACACCGGCGTTCCCGCGCGTCCTTCGCCGAAGCTGATGCGGTGCTGGTCGGCCCCGTCGGCGGTCATGACATAGATCTGCTGCCCGCCGCCGCGATCGGATTCAAACACGATTCTGGTGCCGTCGGGCGAGAAGCTCGGCGCGGTGCTGATGCCCGGGCCGTGGGTCAGGCGTGTCACGCGGCGTCCGCTCAGCTCCATCTTGAAGATGTCGGTCGTGCCGTTCGCGCTGACCGAATAGACGAGCGTCCCGCCGTCGGGGGAGAAGCGCGGGGCCGAACTCATGTTGCCGGTGTCGCCGACGGCGTCCTGGTGCCCCGTTCCGATGGTGTACAGCCAGATCCGCGGCCGGTTGTCGGCAAACGACATGTACGTCAGCGTCTGCTGGTTCGGGGCGAACCGCGGGGTCAGGACGAGATTCTGGCCGTTGGTCAGGAAGCGGTGGTTCGCCCCGTCCTGGTCCATGACGGCAAGCCGCTTGATGCGCTTCGTCTTCGGCCCTGTCTCGCTGACATAGACGATGCGGCTGTCGAAATATCCCGTCTCGCCGGTCAGCCGGGCGTAGACAAGGTCGGCGCACTTGTGCGCCGCTCGCCGCCAGTTCGCCGCGGTGGTGACGAAGCCCTGCCGTGCGAGCTCCTCGTTCGACACGACGTCGTAGGCGTAGCAGCCGACGGTGATCCCGCCGTCGGTGTTCGCCGTGACATTGCCGGTGACGAGTGCCTGCGCCGCCACCGCCGTCCACGCAGCGAAGCGCGGCGCGGTGACGTCGGCAGGGGTGACCGGCGTGCCGCTCGCGTCGATCGGCTTGAACAGTCCGGAGGATGCGAGGTCGGCGGCGATGACGCCCGCGACCTGCTGCCCAAGCGCCGCCGTCGTTCCCGCCGCGGTGGCCGCGTCGGCGGTCGCGGGGAAGGGGGGGACCGCGACCGGCAGCGGGGCGGCGGTACCGCTGTTGATGTCGACGCGGATGACCGCCGCCGCCGGCGCGGCGGCAGCGAGGACGACTGGGGCAAGGGCGAGGGGGGCAAGGAGGATCAGGATGCGCATGGCCGATCCTTTACGCGTCGGACGTGACGGCCGGAAGGCCATCAAAGGTTTGTCGGGTCGAAGTTGATCTCGACTGCCTTCCACTGATCGTACTGGTCGGCGGGCAGCTTGAGCGGCGCGCAGCGCAGCACGGCGCGGCGCGCGGTCTCGGCGACGGCGCGCGCGAAGTCGGCGTTCGCCGCCGTGACGCCGGTTTGGCCGACGATGGCCGGCCGCCCGGCGATCGACCCGTCGCGGTTGATGTCGAGGCGGAGCAGGGTCGTCACCTTTCCCGCCGTCGCCGCGCCGACCGGCAAATTCCAGCACGGCGTCACCTGCGCGCGGATCGCCGCCGCGATCGCCGCCGCCGCACGCGGGTCGCTACGAGCAGCCGTGTTCAGCGTGCCGCGTGCCGCGCGGGGAGGTGCGCCCCTCGGCAGCGCGGCGTCGAGCGCCTTCGACAACGCGGCTGTGTCGAGCGGTTTCACCTTCGGTACGGCCGCGTCGAGCGACTTGCTCAGCGCCGCGGTGTCGAGCGGCTTCGCCCTGGGCAGCCGCTTGTCGAGCTGTGCGGCGAGTGCGTCAGTGTCGAGTGGCAAGGGCGGCTTGCGCGTCTTGACCAGCTTGGGCGTCTTGACCGGCTTGGCGGGCTTTGGTTTGTCCGGCACGACCGGGTCGGGCTTTTCGAGTGGTGGGAGCTGTTTTTCGACGGGTTCGGGTGCCGGCTGCGGTTCCGGCGCGGGCGGCGGCGGCTTCGCAGCAGGCGCGGGCGCGGGCGCGGGCGGCGGGGCCGGCGGCGGCGTGCCGGCGGGGCCGTCGGACACGATCTCGACCGCGACCGCCTCGGCCACCGGCGGCGGCGTGACCGACCGGAGCGCCAGCGACAAAGCGGCGAGCACGACGAGATGCGCGACGCCGACGATGGCGTACGCCTGCCGCTCGTTCAGCGCCGGCCGCGCGGCACGTTCCGCGCTCACCGCCGGCGCGGCACCTGCCGCGATCACCGCCGGCGCGCCGTCCGTGCGCTTCGCGCCGGCACGCTGACCAGCGCGACCTTGCGGAACCCGGCCGCCGACAGCTCGCCCACGACCGACATTACCCGTCCGTAGTCGAGCCCGCGGTCGGCGCGGACGAACACCCGGACGTCGTCGCCGCGCGCGTCGTGGAGCGCCGCCAGCCGCACGGGCAGGTCGTCACCGGCCGCCGCATCGTCGATGAACACCGCGCCCGCGGCATCGAGCGCGACCTGCACCGGCTTGTCGTCGACCTTGAGCGCGGGAGCCTTGCTGTCGGGCAGGTCGACCGCGACGCCGGTCACCAGCAGCGGCGCGGTGACCATGAAGATGATCAGCAACACGAGCATGACGTCGACCATCGGCGTGACGTTGATCTCCGCCATGGGCGTCCGTCGCCCGGCGCGGCGGCCCAGCATCATTGCCACGACGCGTCGCCCGATACTCCCGTCACCGCGCTTCCATCCCATCGAGCTGGCGCGACAGCAGGCCGTGGAACTCCTCGGCGAACGCGCTCAGCCGCGCCTCGAGCCGGCCGAGCCCGTGGAGCAGCCGATTGTAGCCGATCACCGCAGGGATCGCCGCGAACAGCCCGAGCGCGGTGGCGAACAGCGCCTCCGCGATCCCCGGCGCGACGACGCCCAGCGAGGTGTTCTGCGACGACGCGATCGCCCCGAACGCGCGCATGATACCCCACACCGTGCCGAACAGCCCGACGAAGGGCGCGACCGACCCGATCGTCGCGAGGACGTTCAAGCGGTCGCCGAGGTCGTCGAGCTCACGCGCGATCGCGACGCCCAGCACCGACATCAGCCGCGACCGCACGCCATCGCGGTCGACCAGCGCGCCGGCGCGCAGATTGAGGATGCTGCGCCGCCACTCGTTCATCCCGGCGACAAACAGCCGTGCCGAGGGGTGGGTCGCCTTGCTCGCCGGTTCGTACAATGCGTCGAGACTGTCGGCCTTCCAGAACCACGCCTCGAACGCCTTCGCCTGCGTGTTGATCGCTGCGATGCGCCGGCTGCGCTCGAGGATGATCGCCCACGACACGACCGAAGCCGCGATCAGCCCGAGCATGACCAGTTTGACGACGATATCGGCGGCGAGGAACAGCGCCAGCGGCGACATGTCGACGGCGGATTTTGCAAGGACGGTCGGCATCACGCGGTCGCCTCGCTGTGGAGCGCGGCGAACCGTGCCGCCCAGTCGCGCGGCTGCCGCTGCGGCCGTCCGTTCATCGCCAGCCACGCCGCCGTGACACGCCCGCGCGTCAGCGGCTGCGCGCCGCGCCAGATATCCTGGCCGATCACCGTCGCGGCAGCACGCACCTGGACCACCCGCGACCGCACCGTCAGCACGTCGTCCAGCCGTGCCGGGGCGAGATAGGTCACGGCGAGGTCGTAGACCGAATAATAACCGTCGCCTGTGTCGAACATCACCTGCGCCTCGATCCCCAGCGCGCGCAGCATCTCGGTCCGCGCGCGCTCCATGAAGCGCAGGTGGTTGGCATGGTAGACGATGCCGGTCAGGTCGGTATCCTCGAAATAGACGCGCACGGACAGGTGGTGGACGCCGTTCGTGAACTGGCCGGGGTGCGGGGCGGTCATGCAGGGCTGGGTTTAGGCGACGCGGCGACGGGAGGGAAGGCGGTTGGCCGCAGGGCCGGATCGGTTGGGCCGCGTTGCGGGTGTAAGCGCGCCATGGCATTGTGTCGGCAGAGAGCAGCGGACGCTGGTCACAAGGCTATGAGCGATGAACTATACCGACCTCGCCGGCTATCCGCGCCGCCTTCATCTGCGCAGCTGACGACAGCGATCCAGATGTGCGCGGTGAAGCGATCAGGGGTTTGGCGAAGCGCGACGCTGGGCTTGCACTGCCGTTCGTGCAGCGAGAACTAAAACTCGACGCGGCTGGAACGCCTGTTCTCGAAGCGGCGGCGTTGTGCGCTGACGCTTCGCTGATCGACGATCTGCGGCGGTTCATTGGCCCGACAGATCGGACATGGGTCGATAGCACGGCCGGAGGAGCACTGGTTGCGTTTGAACTCGGGATCCCTGAGGACTTGTAAGCGGCACACACGGCTTCGGCTTAGAAGCGGTCGCGGCAAAGCCGCGCCGTCGGACGGGTTCGGCGGTGAAGGTCCGCCGACCCGCCGGCCGGCGGCGGCGCGAGTCCGCGCTAGCGGCCGAACGCGAAGGGCGTCCGCCCGCTAAGCTCAGGCCGCGCCCTGCCCGGGCCGCGCATCGCGCTTCTCGACGATCCGCGCCGACTTACCCGAACGGCCACGCAGGTAATACAGCTTCGCGCGCCGGACGATGCCGCGGCGGACCACCTCGATGGTGTCGATGTTGGGCGAGTACAGCGGGAAGACGCGCTCGACGCCCTCGCCGAAGCTGATCTTGCGCACCGTGAAGCTGCTGCCGAGCGCCTTGTTCGATCGCGCGATGCACACGCCCTCGTATGCCTGGACGCGGGTGCGGTCGCCCTCGACGACGCGGACGCCGACGCGCAACGTGTCACCGGCGCGGAACTGCGGGATCTGCTTGGTCTCGTGGAACTTGGCGATCTGCTCGGCTTCGAGCGTCTGGATGAGATTCATCTCATTCGTCCTCTTCTGCTCGCGCGCCAGAGGGCGACCGACCCCGAGCGCCAGTGTAGCGCTCCCACAGGTCCGGCCGCCGTAGCCGTGTGTCCGCCTCGGACCGCGCAAGCCGCCATGCGGCGACCTTCGCGTGATCCCCCGATCGCAAGACTTCGGGGATCATCTGCCCGTCCCACGTCGCGGGCCGGGTATAGTGCGGATATTCGAGCAAGCCGCTTTCGAAGCTCTCGGAGACCCCGCTCAAGGGCGCGCCCATTACCCCGGGAAGCAGCCGGACGCAAGCATCGAGCACGACCAGCGCCGCCGGCTCGCCGCCCGACAGGACATAGTCGCCGACGCTGACCGGCTCGACCACGCGCCCGTCGGCGAGCGGCGCGGTGAACAGCCGCTCGTCGAATCCCTCGAAACGCCCGCACACGAGCGTCACGCCGGAACCTGCGGCGAGGTCACGGACTCGCGCCTGCGTCAGCGGCGCGCCGCGCGGGGACATCGCGAGCACCGGCCCGGCCCCGCCTGCGCCCGCAATGGCCGTGCTGACGACGTCGGCGCGCAGCACCATTCCCGGCCCGCCTCCGGCCGGCGTGTCGTCGACGGTGTGATGCTTGTCGGTGGCGAAATCGCGGATATTGCGCGCGGCGAGGCTCCATATACCGGCCTCGAGTGCGCGCCCCGCGAGGCTTGCTCCAAGTGGGCCGGGGAACATCTCGGGGTAGAGCGTCAGGACGGTGGCGGACCAGCTCACCGGCAGAACCGTATGATCGAAGCGGCTGGCATGACCTAATCGACGAAGGCGGCGTCGACCACGACATGATCGCCGATCTCGGGCACCGCGGCCGGGATCAGCGGGACCATGAACGTGCGGCCGTCGGGCTTGCCGATCTCGAGAATGTCGCCCGCGCCGAAATTTTCGACCGCGATGACCGTTCCCACCGCTACCCCGGCGGTGTCGACCACTGCAAGCCCGACAACGTCGGCGTGATAGAACTCGCCCGGGGCGAGCGGCGGCAGGGCATCGCGCGGCACGGTGAGTACCGTTCCGCGCAAACCCTCCGCCGCCGTGCGGTCGGTGATTTCGATGAAGCGCGCAATCGCGCCGCCCTTGCCGTCGTCGCGCACGTCGCGGACGGTCAGCGTGCGGCCGTCGGCGTCAAACGCCGCGTGGCGCGCGACGCTGTCGACGCCGTCGCCGAACAGCTTCAGCCGCACCTCGCCTCGTATACCGTGCGCGCCGGCGACGGCCGCGAGGGTAATTGCTTCAGCCATCGCCCGTGCGACCGGGCGCGATCGTCAGATCGCCGGACCGGCCGGCGAGGCGTCGGTCTCGGTCGCGGTGTCGACGTCGGGCGTCGCGGCCGGCACATCGGCGAGCTCGGGAGCCGATTCGGCCGACGGCGTCTCGACCGGCAGTTCGACGTCGGACGGCGCTTCGACCGGCTCGGGCGCGGGTGTCGCCGCGGCTTCGGCGGCAGCGGCCTTCGCCTTTTCGGCGGCATCGGCGGCGGCGGCGTCGAGTTCGGCCTGCTTCGCGACCGCAGCGTCGGCGCGCTCCTTGGCCTTGTCGCCGGGGACGCCCTTGTTCGGGTTCGACCGCGCCGCGCGAGTGCGCAGCCCGGCGGCGTCGAGAAAGCGCGCGACCCGGTCCGACGGCTGCGCGCCGACCCCAAGCCAGTGGGCTGCGCGCTCGCCGTCGAGCTTCACCCGCTCGGGGTTCTCCTTGTTGAGGAGCGGGTTGTACGTCCCGATCTTCTCGATGAACTTGCCGTCGCGGGCGTTGCGGCTGTCTGTAACGACGATGCGGTAGTACGGCTTCTTCTTCATGCCGCCACGGGCGAGCCGGATTGCGAGAGACATCGGTATTTCCTTCTTAGCGTCGGTTAAGTTTGTTGAAATTGCCCGGCAGTCCGCCCTGGCCCGCACCGCCGGGGCCGCCCAGCATGCCGGCAAGGCCGGCCATGCCGCCAGCGCCGCCCATCTTGCCCATCATCGCGGCCATGCCCTTCATGCCGCCCATCTTGCGGAGACGCTTCATCATGCCCTCCATCTCCTGGTGCATCTTCATCAACTTGTTGACGTCCTGCACCGTAACGCCGCTGCCCTTGGCAATCCGGATCTTGCGCTTGGCGTTGATCAGATCGGGCTTGGCGCGCTCCTTGGGCGTCATCGAGCCGATCATCGCCTCCATCCGCACGAGCACCTTCTCGTCGACCGACCCCGCCGCCGCCTTCGCCTTGGCGAGCCCGGGAATCATGCCCGCGAGCGCGCCGATGCCGCCCATCTTCTTCATCTGCTGAAGCTGCGTCCGCAGGTCGTCCATGTCGAACTGGCCCTTGGCCATCTTCGCGGCGAGCTTCTCGGCACTTTCCGCCTCGAACGTTTCGTTCGCGCGCTCGACGAGGCCGACGATGTCGCCCATGCCGAGGATGCGCCCGGCGACGCGGTCAGGAACGAACTCCTCGAGTGCGTCCAACTTCTCGCCCGTGCCGGCAAACTTGATCGGGCGCTTGGTCACCGCGCGCATCGATAGCGCCGCGCCGCCGCGCGCATCGCCGTCCATCCGGGTCAAAATAACGCCGGTCAGCGCGACCTCGGTGGAAAACGACTGGGCGACGTTGACCGCGTCCTGCCCGGTCAAGCTGTCGACGACGAGCAGGATCTCTTGCGGTTCGCCGGCCTCGGCCACCGCCTTCATCTCGGCCATCAGCGCCGCGTCGACGTGAAGCCGCCCTGCAGTGTCGAGGAGGAGCACGTCGAACCCCTGCAGCCGCGCCGCCGTCCGCGCCCGCCGCGCGATGTCCACCGGCGACTGGCCGACGACGATCGGCAGTGTCGCGACGCCGGTCTGCTCGCCGAGGACGCGCAGCTGCTCCTGTGCCGCCGGGCGCGCGACGTCGAGCGACGCCATCAGCACCTTCTTGGCGCTCTTCTCGGTCAGCCGCTTGGCGAGTTTCGCCGTCGTCGTCGTCTTGCCCGACCCCTGCAGGCCGACGACCATGATCACCGCCGGCGGCGTCACGCCGAGGTTGAGCGGGGCCGCGTCGCCCCCGAGCATCTCGACCAGCGCGTCGTGGACGATCTTGACGACCTGCTGCCCCGGCGTGACGGAGCGCGTGACTTCGGCGCCGACCGCGCGCGCGGTGACCCCGTCGATGAAGTCCTTGACCACCGGCAGCGCGACATCGGCCTCGAGCAGCGCGATCCGAACCTCGCGCATCGCCGCGCGCACGTCGAGCTCGGTCAGCGCCCCGCGACCGCGGAGCTTGTCGAACACACCGGCGAGCCGGTCGGAGAGCGAGTCGAACATCAGGACCTTTTAACGAAAAACGCGCCGGCGGGCGAGACTTCGCCGGCCGGCGTGCATCCGTGGACGCGGGGTGCCGTGACCACCCGGTGGCGGTCATCTGACGAGCTAGCCGAGACCGGCCATCCAGTCAACGGAAGCGGTGGACCGTTGCAATATCGTCACGCCGCGGGGTCGAAGCCAATCTGCAACGCATTTACCACCGAACGGTCATATGCGCCGCCCAAAGGGCTGCGGAAGTCTGATCGAGAGGGACCCCTAATGACCAAGTCGTTTCGTGCCGTGCTGCTGCTGACTGCGGCATTCGCGCCTGCGCTCGTCACCGCCGCGCCCGCCGCCGCACCCGCGATCGATGCGTCGAGCGACAGTGCGGAGAGCAGCTCCGCCGACGAGATCACCGTCTACGGCCGCGGCCAGGTCCGCTCGGTCGCCGAGATCGGCCAGCGTGACATCGCCCAGCTGACCCCCGGCTCGAGCCCCCTGAAGGCCATCGAGAAGCTGCCCGGCGTAAACTTCCAGGCAGCCGACGCGTTCGGCGCTTACGAGTGGGCGGTGCGCATCTCGCTGCGCGGCTTCAACCAGAACCAGCTCGGCTTCACCCTCGACGGCGTGCCGCTCGGCGACATGAGCTACGGCAACACCAACGGTCTCCACATCAGCCGCGCGATCATCAGCGACAACATCGGCAAGGTCGAGGTCAGCCAGGGCGCGGGCGCGCTCGGGACGGCGTCGACGTCGAACCTCGGCGGGACGATCCAGTTCTTCAGCCGCGCGCCGCAGGACGAGTTCGGCATCGCCGCCAACGGCACCTACGGCTCGAACAAGACGTACCGCGCCTATGTCGACCTCGACACCGGTGAGATCGGCAAGTTCAAGGGCTTCCTGTCGTACGCCTACCTCAATGCCGGCAAGTGGAAGGGCTACGGCGTCCAGCGCGCGCACCAGGTCAATGCCAAGGGCGTATTCGACCTCGACCGCGTCAAGGTCACCGCCTTCGCCAACTTTTCCGATCGCAAGGAGCAGGACTACCAGGATCTGTCGCTCGATCAGATCGCACGGCTCGGCTACAACCTCGACAACATCGCCAACAACTACCCGCTCGCGAAGGCGCTCGCGACTGCCTACCAGACCGGCAGCGCGTTTCCGGCCCCGTTCCAGACGGTCGACGACAGCTATTACGACGCGGGCGGCCTGCGCCGCGACTATCTGACTGGTGTCCGCGTCGACGGCGAGCTCGCGCCCGGCCTGACCGCGAGCATTCAAGGCTACTACCACAACAACAAGGGGCAGGGGTCGTGGTTCACCCCGTACGTGCCCTCGCCGGGCGTCGGCAATCCGATCTCGTTCCGCACGACCGAGTACAACATCAACCGTGAGGGCGTCATTGGCGGGCTGGCGTACGAGCTCGGCCGCAACAAGCTCGCCGCAACGATCTGGTAAGAGAACAACGACTTCAAGCAGGCGCGGCGGTTCTACGCCGTCACCGGAACGACGGTCCCGAACACCACCGCACTGACGTACCAGACCAACCCATTCGCAACGCAGTGGTATAACAGGTTCAATACCAAGACCTTCCAATTTTCGGTGCAGGACACGTTCGCGCTGACCGAACAGCTGTCGGTCACCGCCGGGTTCAAGGGCAACAGCGTCAAGTTGAACGCCACCCAGATCGTCCCGAATGCGCTCGCCGCCGGCAACATCAAGAACGAGGATTATTTCCAGCCGCAGGCGGGCGTGCTCTACAAGATCGACGGCCAGAACGAGCTCTACGCCAGCTATACCGAGAACCAGCGCGCGTTCACCGCGGCCGCGACCGGCGGATCGCCGTTTGCGACGACGCAGGCCGGCTTCGAC
>Ga0123338_10002877_pt1 | contig 15808 bp, 9 predicted proteins | sample grotaG_FD_89793 | JGI IMG/M metagenome (GOLD analysis project Ga0123338, IMG submission 89793) | Glacier valley bacterial and archeal communities from Borup Fiord, Nunavut, Canada, to study Microbial Dark Matter (Phase II) -... | ecosystem: Environmental > Aquatic > Freshwater > Ice > Glacier ...
GCGTGTGAATACGTTGTATACCTGATTTCATTTGCTTCCAATTTCCTGTACCAGCCCCGCCAGTAGCGCGATACGCGTGGGTAGATAGTCGAGTTCGATGTATTCGCCAGCGTTGTGGGCGAGACCACCACCCGCGCCGAGGCCATCGATGGTGGGAATACCCATACCGGAGGTGGTGTTGGCATCGGATGCGCCACCACTTCCCAGGTCTTCAATCTTCAGTCCCAGGGCCGCACCCGCGCTTTTGGCCTTCTGGACAAGTCGCATGTTGCCCTCTGACCGCTCGAAGGGGAGACAACGCATGTCGCCGCTCAACGTCGTGGTCGTTCCGTGAATAGTAGTTTTGGCGGCGACTTTCCGCATCGCCGCCTCGATTGCCTTGATGCCCTGCATATCACTGGCGCGTACATCCATTTCGCAATAGGCAAAGTCGGGGACGACATTGGTGCGTTCGCCGCCGTGAATAACGCCGACGCTCAAGGTCGTCCCAGGGATTGTGCCGTTGAGGGCCTGCATCGCCTGTACCCTATACGTAAGTTCGTGAATGGCGTTACGTCCGTTGTGTGGCTCGACGCCGGCATGTGCGGCGAGGCCACGCACCTCCACGCGGTACTGACCAGAGCTGCGGCGCGACGAGACCACATGCCCGATTGCTCGCCCCGGCTCCAACACAATCACGGCATCGGACTGTTGGGCCAGTTCCTGAATCAAGGGTTTACTCCCCGGAGAACCAATCTCTTCGTCGCTGTTGCAAACGAACGTCACACTGTGGTAGTTGGCGCGCTCTTCCGCAATCATCAACTGTAGCCCGTACATGCCAATCAGGACGCCCGATTTCATATCGAGGACGCCGGGGCCTGTGGCGATGTGCATCCCGTTGCGCTCACCCAGCGCGAAGGGCCGCCGTTGCGCCTCGCCCTCTGGAAACACGGTGTCGAGATGGCCCACCAGGAGGATGCGGGGACCGTTGGCCGCCCCTCCCGTGTGCGTTGCGACCAAATTATCGCCGTAGGTCTCTTGCCGCTCAAACGTCGTAGAGAAGCCAAAATCGGTGAAGCGATCCGCGAGATACGCCCCCACGCGGTCAATACCGACCTTCGTGTACGTGCCGGAGTCGATATTGACGGTTGCCTTTAAGTCAGCCATGTAGGGTGCTATAACTTTTTCAGCTTGAGAGAGAAAGGTATGATGTAGCATGATTAGATTACCCCTTGCGCCTTGAATTGCTCGATTTCAGTGTCGCTATAGCCAAACTCACGCAGTATCTCGCCCGTATGCTCGCCCAGTTTGGTGGGTGCGTGATGCTGTACCGCCTCGACGCCAGAGATACGCGGAAAGGTCGGGAGCGTATGAAAGGTGTCGCCGGCGCTGCCACTCGCCATAGTAACGCCGCGAGCCTGCGCGTGTGGGTCATTGAGGGCCTCGTCGATGGTGTACACGGGGCCAACGCAGGTGTCGATGTCGGCAAGCTCAACCATCCACTCGTCGCGTGTTTTGGTTTTGAAGATTGCGCGCAGCAGGTTCATCGCCTCGTCGCGCTCCTCGCGTCCGCGTGGCTGGTGGAACGGGAGGAGTTCGAGATGTCCGATATGCGTACAAAAGGTGTGCCAGAATTTCTGCTCAAGGGCCGCGAGTGTGACATGTTTCCCATCCTTTGTCTCGTAGATATTGTAGCAGGGAAGGCCACCGTCGAGCGAAGAGCGCCCCGGTTTGGGGGCATTGTTGGTGTTGAGATACGCGGTGGTCGCGAGCGGCAAGAGCGACATCACGCCCTCGGTCATCGACACGTCGATGCTGCGCCCCTCGCCCGTTTGTGTCCGCCCGACCAGCGCGGCAAGGATGCCCACAACCGCCATATAGCTCCCACCCGCGAGGTCGCCAAGCTGCGTCGGCGGCATCGCTGGCTCCCCGTTTGACCCTCGGTTATAGTCCAGAATGCCCGCGTAGCCCTGATAGTTAAGGTCATGGCCGGCGCGAAGACGGGCCGGCCCCTCTTGGCCGTAACCGCTAATCGCGCAATAAATAATGGCGGGGTTCGCCTCTTTGAGTTGCTCATAGCCGAGTCCGAGCCGTTCCAGGACGCCGGGGCGAAAGCTCTCTAGCACGACATCGGCACTACGGACCATGCGTAGCAAGATGGCACGTCCCAGTGGCGACTTGAGGTTGAGCGTTGTGCTACGCTTGTTGCGATTGATCGCCAGAAAAAATAGGCTCATCCCACCAGGGCCATGTGGAGGCATGTAGCGCCCATAGTCGCCACTCCCAGGCTCCTCAATCTTCATCACATCGGCCCCAAAATCGGCCAGCATCTGGGATGCATACGCTCCTGGAAGCAGACGCGAGAGGTCAAGGACACGTACACCACTAAGGGGCTGACTCATACCAAAATCTCCTTTGCTGGGGATACAGAACGGTCATAGTTGTGACTGTAGGGTAGCAGGGCCAGGTGGTATTGTCAATCTTGCCCGTTATAACAACACGCGCAGGGGGGCAAGGATGCGCTCGCCCAACATGGCGTACCAGGGGCGGCTAATCCAGCCATCAAAGGTGAGCGCGATGGCATCGGTGGTATCGCTGAGGAAAAGCTGATCCATTTGGTGTGCCAGCGTTTCGCTATACACCTCAACGTTGATCTCGTAGTTGCCTACGGAACTCAAACGGTCAAGATTGGCCGTGCCGATGGTTGACCATTGCCCGTCGATGGTGCAGGTCTTCGCGTGTAGCATGTGTCGATAGCCAAACACCTTGATACCAGCTTGCAGACACGTTGTGAAATAGCCACGCGCGAGCCAATCGACCACGAGATGATTGGATATCCAGGGAACGAGTATTTGCACATCGACCTTACGCCGCGCGGCGGCAACCAATGCGTCGAGCAGCACCCCATCCGGCACGAAGTAGGCGTTGGTGAGTCGTATCGTTTTTTCCGCGCGGTCAATGGCGCGAATATACATGTCACGAATGGGAAACATCAATTGCAGCGCGTTCGTGCCGCCAACGGTGATGAGTGAGTCAAAGCGGCGCGGATAATGGCGTGTGATTTCTGGACAATTGGTACAATGCTGATTCCAGAACTCTGTAAACGAATGGGCAAGATCGGCGGCGGCTGGCCCTTGAATACGCAGGTGCGTGTCACGCCACGTGGCCGCGTAAGGACTACCGATATTGTAGCCCCCGATGAAGCCCGTGTAGCCGTCCACAATGAGCAGCTTGCGATGATCGAGGGCGTAGCGGCGCGGGTCAACAAGATGCCAGGGCCGCCGAATCGCCTGATAGCTCAAGGCGTGGACGGGCGGGGGAAATTCTTTGAAGCGTTTTGGCACAACCCAGTTGCCAAAACCATCGAAGACAACGTAAACCTCTACCCCCTGCTCCGCCTTTTTGATGAGCCGTTCTTTGAATGTGCGCCCAACCTTGTCATCTTTCCAGATAAACGTCTCAAGGTAAATGCTTGTCTGCGCGTTGTCAATCGCGTCGAGCATCGCGTCATACAGATATTGTCCATAACTGTAAAGCTGTACAACATTGTCCCCAACAGGAATGTCGAAGAGGGTGGGATGCGGGAAGCCGCCCCCCTGCTGACGTTTGCGGCGCAACTTCGAGATCAATTGCAGGATAGCAACTGTAAGAATTTGCAGACCAAACAGGGTCGCAATTGCCCGCCACACAATCTGTGTGAGTGAGGGGCCGCTTCTCTGACCTAGAATAGTGAGAATATGAGTACGTAAATGTTTTAATTGCATAATTATGTTCCATTTTTGTTTCCCATAATACTATAGAGTACAAGCCGATACAATAGGCAAGGATGCTGGATATGAGTAGCAGGCGGTATACACCACGCCTATACAGAGAGAGCTTCTATCTTTGAACGTCTCTGTGCGACGCGAGGAGCGAAGACCATTTTCGGCCAATAACTATCCGTTCTCACGCTCTACGGTTGCCACCCCTGTCTGCGGTACATCTCTAACGTCTGCTTGTCGCCCGGCACATAGCTCACCATTGAGTAGTTGTTAATGCCCGTGAACACCGTTGTCGCGGTACGCAGCGTCAGGCGGCCCAGGATGCTGTGCTGCACCTGAAAGACAAACGATGGCACGGGTTTGCCACTGATATAGGCAACCGACGAGATACGGCGAAACTCTGAGAAGTCGCGCAGGTGCTTGAGCAGTACCTTGTATTCAGGCAGGTGCGTCACCGTGTGCGTATTGTAGTGGAAGTCGCTAACAAGGCGGTGCGCGAGCTTCTCCCATCCGTGAAAGCGTCGCCGCAACTGGGGATCAAACACCTGTTCGAGCAGGTGGCGTTGCTCGTTCCGCACAATCTCTTCGGAAACCTCGAACAAGGTAATCGCGGCAGCATTCCACGAGTGCAAGTACCAGAGCCGATCCAGCGAGTGCGCGGGATACGAGGTGTTATGCACGAGCAGACCCGCCAACTCGCCCAGGTCGAGCAGGGTGCTATCAACCTGCTCGTGGTCGATTAATTTGCCCGTGAGATTGGTGTAGCTATCGTACAGGCCGTCGCGCTCTTTGCCTTGTAGCCCCAGCGCGCGCGCAATGCTCTGGATAACATGCGGCGACGGGTTCGCACGTTGCCCGTTTTCCAGGTGATAAATATACGTGCGCGAAAGCCGCGTGGCCTGTGCCAACTGTCCCTGCGACAAGCCTCGTTGCTGGCGTAATCGCGTAATCATTCGTGCGAATTGCTCCCCGTTGTCGGCTGTATTCATGGAATCCTTTTCAATCCCCGTTCGCGGTCAATCGCCACCGGAGTGTAATAAATGAGACCCCTACCTTTCGACGTACGTTAGCTGTTTTCCCTATTATGCATCAAATTTTGTTAGCTGGCAACATGGTTATCCTTTTTTTTTCTGTATATACTAGTGTGAGTAGACCGTTTTGCTCGTGAGGCGACAATGGATGTCGTCTTTGGGTGTCTCACGCAGTAGACGCCCCTTTTGGAGAGGAGCCATTGCGGAATGTCTGACTCATCACTCGTGAAGAACGCGCAAACCTCTTCGCCACCACCTGGCGATACAGAGCTTGACGCGACGTTCTTACAGAACCATCCCTGGGTTCGCCATTATGAGCAGGGGGTTGCCCCTCGGCTCGCTATTCCTGATCGTCCCCTGACCTGGCTACTTGACACCACCGCCAGTCGCCACCCCAGCCATACCGCACTACTTTATTATGGTACAAAGCTCACCTATGCCCAGTTCTCTGGTATGGCAAATCGGTTCGCAATCGCGTTACAGCGGCTAGGTGTACAAAAAGGAGACCGTGTAGCCATCGCGCTCCCGAACATTCCACACTATCCCATCGCGTTCTACGGTGCGTTACGCGCGGGCGCAATCGTCGTGCCAACCAATCCCCTGTACACGGAGCGCGAGATGCAGCATCAGCTCGCCGACTCCGGTGCGCGGGTGCTGGTGATGCTTGATACGTTCTATCCCATCGTGCGGAATATTCGCCAGCAGACGGTGCTAGAACATATCATCTTTACCAGCGCGAGCGATTTTCTCCCGCCTATGTTGCAGACATTATACCCGTTGAGCCAGCGTAGCGCGAAGAATCCAGAGCCACACCTGACCGACAAAGAGCTACAGGGCGACCCTTCCCTGCACCGTCTACAGTCCATGTTAGGCTCGCATACGAAGGGCGGGGTCGAATTGTTTCGTCTACCCGTTCCCGCGACTGGCAACGATGTAGCCGTTTTACAATACACGGGCGGCACAACGGGCCTGTCAAAGGGAGCGGTTCTCACGCACCGTAACCTGCTTGCGAACGCGATGCAGACGCGCAATTGGACCCCGAAAGCAGCCGAGGCGCAGGAGGTCTCGCTGTGTGTCGCGCCATTTTTCCATTCCTATGGCGCGACGGTTGGCATGAACTTGTCCATCTATGCCGCCGCGACAATGGTCCTGGTTCCGCGTTTCAAGGCCAGCGACGTGGTGAAAACCATTCGTCAATATCATCCCACACTCTTCCCCGGCATCCCCACAATGTACCTTGCGCTCCTGAACGAGGTCGGCAAGCATACCGATTACCTGGGATCGGTCAAATATTGTATTAGTGGGGCAGCACCGCTACCCGCGAAGGTGCAGGCGGACTTTGAGCATGTGACGGGTGGAAAGCTGGTCGAGGGCTATGGCCTGAGCGAGGCGTCGCCCGTGACGCACTGCAACCCCTTCACGGAAGAGGGGCGCAATGGGAGCATCGGACTCCCGTTGCCCGATGTCGATTGTTGCATCCTCGACGCGACCAGTGGCGAACCAATGCCGATTGGCGAGATTGGCGAGATCGCGGTCAAGGGGCCAAACATTATGCAAGGCTACTGGAACCGTGACGAGGAGACAAAGGCAATCTTCACCACAGACGGCTGGATGCGAACGGGCGACCTCGGACGCATGGACGAAGAGGGCTTCTTCTATGTTGTCGAGCGCAAAAAAGACATGATTATCGCCAGTGGTTTCAATGTCTACCCGCGTGAGGTCGAGGAGGTGCTTTTCGAGCATCCCGCGATTGCAGAGGCGGCGGTAGCAGGCGTACCTGATGAATATCGCGGTGAAACCGTCGCGGCCTTCGTGGTCCTGAAACAAGGAAAAACACCTTCGGACACATTGAAGCGTGATATACTGGCGTATTGCAAACAACGCCTTACCGCGTACAAAGTCCCTAAAACCTTAGAGTTCCGCACAAGCCTACCAAAATCGTTGATCGGCAAAGTGTTACGTAGAGAGTTACATGTAGGGGTCTGATTATGCTGTTTGAGAAATAATCAGGATACGAACATTTCCCCAACAATTTCTCAAACAGCATCATTGCACCCTGTTAGCAATTGACCACCCAAATCACACATAGATGTATGGGGGATCCTCACGGTCTCCCAGAAGGAGTATCATGGCAACAGTTATCAACAAACCAACAGAGACCGGAACGGCCTTTCTGACAACACCGATTGCGGAGAGCGCGGACAAAATATTTACATTGGAGCAGCGCGACGAAGAGCAGCGTTGGATTGAGGAGTCGAGCGCGACCTTTGTCGAGCGCGAAGTGATGCCCAAGATCGACGCCATCGACCACCAAGAGGCGGGGGTCATGCCTGGACTACTCAAGAAAGCAGGCGAGCAGGGGCTGCTGATGATCGAGATTCCAGAGCAGTACGGCGGCGCGGAACTCGGTTTGCTCACGGCGGTACTCGTTGGCACGACGCAAAAAGAGGCATCGTTCAGCGTGGCCTACGGAGCGCACACCTCAATTGGCTCGTTGCCTATCGTCTACTATGGGACAGAAACGCAAAAGGCGCACTATCTTCCCAAGCTCGCGACGGGCGAGTGGATCGCGGCATATGCACTGACCGAGCCGGGGGTTGGCTCCGATGCAATGAACCTGAGTACCCGCGCCGAGCTGTCGCCCGATGGCAAGCACTACATTCTCAACGGCACGAAGCAGTGGATTTCTAACGCTGGCTTCGCCGATGTCATGGTTGCCTTCGCGCGTATCGGTGGCAACAAGCCCTCGGCGTTTATCGTTGAGGCGGCGTGGGCGGGAGTTTCCACGGGCAACGAAGAGCGCAAGTTGGGCATCAAAGGCTCGTCCACACGCCAGGTCTACTTTGAAGATGTGCAGGTTCCCGTTGAAAACCTGCTCGGTGAAATTCACAAGGGCTACAAAATCGCCTTCAATATCCTCAACATTGGCCGCCTGAAACTGGGCGCTGGCACGGTTGGTGGGGCGCGTTCCGCGCTGAACCTTGCCGCCGCGTATACAACCGAGCGCAAATCTTTTGGCAAGCCCCTGCACTACTTCGGCATGATTAAGAAGAAGTTGGCCCGTATCGCCGCCGAGACCTATGCCGCCGAGAGCGAAGTCTTCCGCACCGCCGCCAACATTTCGCGGGTGCAGCAGGCGTCGGGCGAGAACACCGACGCGATGTTCAAAGCCGTCGAAGAGTACGCCATTGAAGCCTCAATTGCGAAGGTACACGGCAGCGAGACGCTCGCCTACGCCGTTGACGAGGGCGTACAGATTTTCGGGGGCTACGGCTTCATGCAGGAATACCCCATTGAAAAGGCGTATCGGGACGCGCGTATTCAACGCATCTTTGAAGGTACAAACGAAATCAACCGTCTGGTCGCGGCTGGTACACTTTTCAAGCGTGTGCTTGGTGGCAAGCTCGACCTGATGAGCAAGTACCCAGAGATCGAGGAGCGCGTCAAGTCAGGACACGCACCGGAGCGCGCCGGCGAGACCGTCCCCGCCGAACTGCGCGCCGCCGTGAACGCGATTGAGCGTTTCAAAGACATAACCATCTACGCGGGTATGAAGATCGCGATGAAGTTCATGAACGCCCTTGAGGGTGAGCAGGAGTTCATCGACTATCTCGCCAACCTGCTGATCGACGTGTACGCCTGCGATAGTGCGCTGGCCCGTGCGATTCAGGCGGTGCGTCGCGGCGACGCGAATAGCGCGACGCATGTCAAGCTGGCACAGCTTGCGACATGGTTGGCGTTCTCACGCTTGAAAACCAATGTCGAACAGATGCTTATGACCTACACCGACGCCGACCAGACCGAAACAGAGTTGGCACGGGTACGCGCCTATGCTGGCGACTACCTGTTCAACGGCGTCACGGCACAGCGTGAACTCGCCGCCATCGTCGTTGAAAAGATGGGCTATCCGCTCTAACTAACCAGACGTGCGTTGTGATTGTGTTTTCACAACGCACGTCTCTCTTTTTGTACCAACGTGTTTTAGCATCAAAGGAGATAGTGTCATGGCAGAAGCTGTAATTGTGAGCGCGGTTCGCACCCCAATAGGACGCGCGAACAAAGGCGTTTTGAAAGATGTACGCGCCGACGATTTGGCGTCGATAGCGGTACGTGGTGCGCTGGCGCGGGTTCCCCAGCTAGACTATGGGCTGATTGAAGACCTTATTTTTGGCTGCGCCTTTCCAGAGGGCGAGCAGGGCATGAATGTTGCCCGTTTGATTGTGGCCTTGTCGGGTTTGCCCGAAACCGTCGCGGGTACAACCGTTAACCGTTTCTGCGCCTCTAGCTTGCAGGCGTTCAACATGGCGGCCCAGAATATCATGCTCGACCTGGGCGATGCCTATATCGCGGGTGGCATCGAAAACATGTCGCGTGTGCCGATGGGCGGCTATAATCCCTCGTTCAATCCGCGCCTCGTCCAACCCGACAAGGACGGGAACATTTCGCCTGCATCGGCTGCGGTTGAGGAATACGGCTATTCCAGCTATATGCCAATGGGCATCACCGCCGAAAATTTGGCCCGTGACCATTCAATTAGCCGCGCGGAGCAGGATGCCTTCGCGCTACGTAGCCACCAACGGGCGCTTGCCGCGATTGATAATGGCACGTTCGCCAAAGAGATTGTACCCGTTACCCTCCCCAATGGCAAGCAGATGACGACGGACGAGGGGCCACGCCGCGACACCACGCTCGAACGCCTGGCATCACTCGAACCCGCGTTCATCAAGGGCGGCACGGTGACGGCTGGCAACTCTAGCCCCTTGAACGACGGAGCAGCCGCGCTGATTCTGATGTCGGCGGACAAAGCCCGTGAACTGGGCATCAAGCCATTGGCGCGGGTAATTACGATGGCGGTCAACGGTGTGCGCCCCGATGTGATGGGGATTGGCCCCGTGCCTGCGGTCAAAAAAGCCTTGCAACGCGCAAAGTTGCAGTTGAGCGACATTGACCTGATCGAGCTAAACGAGGCGTTCGCGGCACAATCGCTCGCCGTTGTCAAAGACCTCGGCCTCGACGAAGACAAATTGAACGTTCACGGTGGCGCGGTTGCCCTCGGCCATCCCCAGGGATGTAGCGGCTCGCGTATCGTCGTAACGCTGCTTAACGCTTTGCAGACACACGACAAAACGCTGGGTATCGCAACGCTGTGTGTGGGCGGCGGTCAGGGTGTGGCAACAATCATTGAGAGGTTGGCCTAACCATGTCATATTCCATTAAAAAGGTCGCCGTGCTTGGCGCGGGCGTGATGGGCGCGGCAATCGCGGCCCACCTTGCAAACGTGGGCATCCCCGCGCTGCTGCTCGATATCGTGCCGCCTAACGCTCCTAAAGACCGCAGCATAGTCGCGCGAACGGGCCTGGAAAAAGCCCTTAAAGCCCGACCCGCCGCGTTTTACAGCAAGCGCAACGCCGCCCTTGTCACCGTTGGCAATATCGAGGACAACCTACAGGATATCGCGGGCGTTGATTGGGTAATCGAGGCCGTCATCGAGCGGCTGGATATCAAGCATGACCTGTACAGCAAACTGGAAACGGTTATCAAACCCGATACTATCATCACATCCAATACGTCCGGCTTGCCCGCCCACCTACTGACCGAGGGACGCAGCGCGAATTTTCGCCGCAACTTCTTGATTACACACTTCTTCAATCCTGTGCGCTACATGAAGCTCCTGGAAATCGTGCCGGATGTTGATACAAGTCCCGAACTACTCACATTTTTTCAGCAGTTCTCGATAGAGGTATTGGGCAAGGGCGTTGTGCTATGCAAGGATACACCGAACTTTATCGCCAATCGCATTGGCGTGTACGGGATGCTAGCAACAATTCAACGTGCCTTGAGCGAGGGTTACAGCATAAGCGAGGTTGACGCGATTTTGGGGCCACCAATGGGCCGTCCAAAATCGGCCATCTTCCGCACCTCGGACCTCTCCGGCCTGGACACAACGATACATGTCGCCAACAACCTGTACCAGAACGCGCCGAACGACCCACAGCGCGAAACGTTTCGTGTGCCGGAACTGCTCAATGCTATGCTCAAACGCGGCATGTTGGGCGAGAAGACGGGCCAGGGCTTCTATAAGCGTGTGAAAAATACCGACGGCTCATCGGAAATTCTCGCCCTCAACTTCAAAACAATGGAATACGAGCCACAACAAAAGGTGCGTTTCGCCTCAGTTGGCGCGGCACGTTCTAGCAGCGACCCCACACAGCGCACACTCACGGTACTACAAGGCGATGATCGAGCAAGTGTGCTGGCGCGTGAAACGTTGGCGGACTCGCTCATCTACGCCGCCAACCTCGCAACGGAGATCGCGGAGAGCGTGGTCGCGGTTGACGAGGCGATGCGTTGGGGTTTCAACTTCGACATGGGCAGCTTTGAGAGTTGGGATATGCTACTGCAAAATCCCGACGTGCTGCAAAAGGTATTCGCGGGACGCGACATTGAGGGCCTCGAACTCGTTCAGCGTGTCAAGAGCAAGGGACAGGGCACGTTTTATAGTGGGGACAAGGGGCAACGCCAATACTTTGATTTCCACACCGACACCTATAAGCCCGTTCCCACGCCACGGGGAGCGATTGCGCTGGATACGGTCAGGGCCACGAAGAGCAACGTTGTACGCGACAACGGGTCCGCCGCGCTGCTCGACCTGGGCGACGGAGTTGGCTGTATCGAGTTTCACACAAAGATGAATTCGATTGACGAGGGCGTCATCGAAATGTTGCGCTACGGCGTTGAGGAGGGCCAGAAGCAGTTTCGCGCCCTGGTCGTCGGCAACGAAGAGTCGGATTTCTCGGCTGGTGCGAACCTCCTACTGGTACTGATGGGGTCGCGGCAAGGGGAATGGAAGATGCTCGAAGGAGCCGTCAACGGGCTGCAACAGGCGCATCAGGTGCTAAAGTATAGCCCAATTCCGGTGGTCGCGGCTCCTGCTGGCCGCGCCCTCGGCGGTGGCTGTGAAATCATCATGCACTGCGCCCATACCCGCGCCTATGCCGAGTCTTACGTTGGTCTCGTCGAAACGGGTGTCGGTCTCATTCCGGCTGGTGGTGGCTGTAAAGAACTTTTGTTACGACATGGCGCGGATTTGGCGTCACAGTTGGCGAAGAAAACGGGCGGCCCGTTCACACCATCGCGCAAAGCCTTCGAGACCATCGCGTTCGCCCTCGTCTCCACCAGCGCAACCGAGGCACAGGAATACCGCTTCCTACGCAAGACGGACGCGATCACGGTCAACCGCGACGTGCTGTTGCGTGACGCGAAGGCCGACGCCATCAAGCTCGCCGAGGCAAAAGCGGCTGGCGCGTGGCAACCGGCGCAACCGCAAATGTTAGTCCTCCCTGGTTCGGGTGCGCGGCTGGTCTTAGAGCAACAGGTGCAGAGCCAGCAGTTGCTGGGTCGGGTCAGCGAACATGATGTTGTGGTCGCGCAACACCTCGCTCGTATCCTCACGGGCGGCGATACCTCGCCCATCGCCCCCGTAAGCGAGCAGTTCGTCCTCGATCTTGAGCGCGAGGCGTTCTTAGCACTCTGCGGCATGGAAAAGACGCAGGCGCGCATAGAAGCGATTCTCATGTCGGGGAAGGTGCTACGAAATTAAGATGCGGGGAGACCCTCGTGGTCTCCCCATACACATTAATGTAAGCAATTGATGACTTTTTGCGATGCTCTTCTTCCCAACAGCAACCCATGCTCGCCAGAGAAAGTGCTGTACGGGCCTCATTCTATGACGCCCTTTGCCCTATCACTCACCTTGCCAGAAAATACCTACATTCGTGCAGCTCGCCGTGTCGGTACGTTCGACGAGCCACAACCACGCCAAGACACATCTACCACGCATTACCATCTTCGTTGGCACTAAAAAGAAGAGTATAGAGATACAAAATAGCACTGTTTTTATGGTACACTTGTACTAGAACCGTCGCAAAAAGTGTGGTATCATGGTAGAAAGCTCAAGGGTGAGGGTCGTGTATCTTCTCTTACCCTCATATCTTGTTGTCCGCTGACACCCGCGACACCTGTTGGCTAGCCCTCATGGAGGTCCCTCTTGCTAAAACGTGAATTTACTACAACGGACGAATACCGCTATAACCGTGTCACGCCCACGCGCTGGATTGCCTCACATCTTGTGCGCTACAGGTTCTTTTTAGTGCTGGCTATGATTATGTCACTGCTCGCGAACATCTTTAACGCGGCGGTTCCCGCGCTCACTGGCAACGCGTTTGACGCTGTGCGAAACAATAGCCACGCCCAACTGCTCATGATTGTCATCGTCCTGCTGGTTGTCATCGCGCTGACGGGCGTCGTAGACCTCGCGGCCCGTTTCTCCGCCGAAATACTCGGCAAACGCTTTGCCCGTGACGCACGCGACGAACTGTATTTGAGCTTGTTGAGCAAAAGCCAGACATTCCACAATCGCCAGCGCGTCGGCGACGTGATGGCCCGTGCCTCAAACGACATTACACAGTTGAGCGATATGGTTGTGCCGGGGTTCGATATCATTTTTGATTCGTTTTCCGCACTCGTCGTGCCGATGGTCTTCATTCTCTTCATCAATCCGCAGTTGCTGGCGGCTCCCCTGCTCTTCATCGCGCTGTTCCTCATCGCGCTGCGCGACTATTCGCGCAAACTGACCCCCGTCTCCGATAGTATGCGCGAACAGTTCGGCACGATGAACGCGGTTCTCAATGAGGCCGTTTCGGGCGTCGAGGTGGTCAAAGCAACAGGTCAGGAAGCGCAGGAGCAACACAAGTTTCGCGTCAACGCCTCGCTGTACCGCGACTACTTCGTGAAGAACGGCCAGATACAGGGCCGCTATCTCCCAACCCTGATAGCCGCCATCGCCCTTGCCGCCGCGTTTTTGCACGGCCTCTACCTGCTGTCACAGCATCAACTAACGACGGGCGGCCTTGTCGCGTACATGGGCCTGATGGCGATTATCCGCTTCCCCGCCTTTATGTCGATCTGGAGCTTTAGCCTTGTGCAGCTAGGCATAGCCGGTGCGGAACGTATCCTCAGCCTGATGCGCGAAGAGACCGAACTGGACGAGAACGAGGGTGGCTTCCGCGCGGAGATGCGCGGCGACATCGTTTTTGAGAACGTAACCTTTAGCTATGGCGATACACCCATCTTAAAAAATGTTTCGTTTCACGCCAAAGCAGGTCAGACCGTCGCCATCGTTGGACAGACGGGCGCGGGGAAAAGCACAATCACCAAACTGGTCAATCGCATCTACGACGCCGACTCTGGACGCGTATTAGTGGACGGGGTAGATGTGCGCGAGTGGAACCTTGACGCGCTGCGTTCGCAGGTCTCGACCATCGAGCAGGACATCTTTCTCTTTTCGCGCTCGATAGCCGAAAACATCGGCTACGGTCTGGGCCAAAAGGCGACCCGCGACGCTATCGAGGTCGCCGCCAAAGACGCACAGGCACACGAGTTCGTGAGCAGCTTTAAGGAAGGCTACGATACAGAAATTGGTGAACGCGGCGTCACGCTTTCCGGCGGCCAACGCCAACGCATCGCCATTGCCCGCGCATTGCTCACCGACCCGCGCATTCTGATACTCGACGACTCGACCAGCGCGATTGATAGCGCAACCGAGGACGAGATTCAAAAGGCGATTCGGCGTCTCCTGGAGGGTCGCACAACACTACTCATCACGCATCGCCTCTCACAGATTCGGTGGGCCGACAACATCCTGGTTGTACGGCGCGGTGAAATCGTCGATCAGGGAACACATGAAGAGCTAATCCAACATAGCGAGACCTACCGCCGCATCTTCGCGCCCCGTGAGCGCGTCAGGTCAACACCAGCGGCGTCACCCATCGCACAGGCGACGGGCGTCGGCGGCGAGTAACCACACACTATGGCAAGGGGCGACGCATCCGGCGTTGTCCCATTGCAAAGGAGAAAAGAGCATATGGGCTTCATTATGGATGGTCTGGATGCTGAGGCATATGACCGTACCTATAAAGATAGTGACCTTGTAAGGCGTATCGTCGCCTACTTCCGCCCCAAAGCCGGCTTGATCGTCTTCTTGACGGTTCTAATTGTGCTAAACTCGCTGCTCGATACCGCGTTTCCAGTGCTGGTATCGCAGGGAATTGACGCGCTTACCTCGGCCAAAGCGACCCAAACAGCACTGTTACTCGTGTTGTTTATCCTACTATCGGGCATCCTATCGTGGGTGTGCAACCTCTTTCGCCAGTGGTACAGTGCCAAAGCGGTTGGCGACGTGGTGCTACAAATCCAAACCGACTCGTTTGACGCGGTGATGGAGCGCGACATGTCGTTCTTCGACGAGTTTTCATCGGGCAAAATCGTGAGTCGCGTCACCTCGGATACGGAGAAGTTCGCAACCGTCGTCACGCTCACTTTGAACCTGGTTAGTCAGTTTTTGCTGTTCTTTCTGGTCGCGGCGGTTTTGTTTTCACGCAACGTTACGTTGGCACTGCTCGCGTTCACCATCGCCCCCGCGATTATCCTGGTCGCGCTAGGGTTTCGGCGTATCGCCCGCACCTCAACGCAACGCTCGCAGCGTTCAAGCGGGCGCGTCAACGCGAATGTGCAGGAGATTATTAGCGGCATCACGGTTGCGAAAAACTTTCGGCAAGAGCAGAACATGTACGACACCTTCAAAGAGGTCAACGAACAAGCCTATCAGGTTAATGTACGCTCTGGCTTTATCTATAACGGCGTCTTCCCCATTCTGCTCATTATCGCCAACCTCGGCACAACGATTGTGGTGTACTTTGGTGGCGAAAGTGTGCTTGGACACCACATTTCGGCGGGTGAGTGGTTCTTGTTTGTGCAAGCAATCGGCCTACTCTGGTTCCCCCTCACAAGCATCGCGTCGTTTTGGAGCCAGTTTCAACTCGGTCTCGCGGCAAGCGAACGTATCTTCGCGCTGCTCGATGCCGAGCCACGCGTTCATCAAAACGACAATCAACCCGTCGCGAAGCTGAACGGCGAGATTGAGTTCAAAAACGTCTTCTTTAGCTACGATGACCGCCAAACGGTGCTAACAGACTTCAA
>Ga0123338_10002879_pt1 | contig 15802 bp, 11 predicted proteins | sample grotaG_FD_89793 | JGI IMG/M metagenome (GOLD analysis project Ga0123338, IMG submission 89793) | Glacier valley bacterial and archeal communities from Borup Fiord, Nunavut, Canada, to study Microbial Dark Matter (Phase II) -... | ecosystem: Environmental > Aquatic > Freshwater > Ice > Glacier ...
CCTGGTGGACTCTAGTACCGCTTTGGCTATTTCCTGCACTTCCAGACCGGTCTGGCTCACGACCTCTGCACCGGAAGCAGCCAGCTGGCGGGCATCGGTGGCAGATTGTGCGATCCGCGAAGTATTCTGGGAAATCATTGTGATGGTCTGGGACATTTCCACCGCGGCAGCAGCGACTTGGCCGACATTGGTTGACTGCTCCTGAGTCGTCGAATGTATGGCCTGTGCAGTGCGGGTCAGCTCTTGTGACGTACCGGTAAGTTTACCGGATGATTCGGACACCTTGGTGAGTATTTTAGAAAATGAGTCGAGCAGCTTGTTAAAGGCATTGATTGTTACGGCGAATTCATCATCATTTTTGATCTCGGCTGTACGGGTAAAATCCCCGGTTTCAGCAATAGTCACGATTGAACCGTTCAGGCGTGCCAACGAACGGACGATGCAGACGGTAGTCGTTACTGTCAGGAGCAATACCAGCAGTATGATGATCAGAGAAATGCCTATCAGCAGTTTCTTGAACAGGTCAACCCTTTGGGTGACAACAGTAACAAATTTCTGCTGTTCCAGAGCGGTGGATTGGACATTGGCCTCGCTCTTCTGCCCCTGTTCAAGGGCGACCATTCTGATCTTTTTCACTGAAGTGTCGACCTGTGCCATGTTTTCCAGCACCTTGCGCTGCGAAGCGCTGATCGTTCGAAGTGAGGCACCGGCACTGGCAACTGAGCTGCTGATAGCCGCTACAGCGTCATCAACAAAGCCGGAGCTTTTTATTTCCTTGATGCTTTTACCGGCCTGGGAGACGTTTCGAGCTATGCGGGCTTGAATCGCCTGCACTTCAGCTGTTGCCCGATCAAGCTCCGTCTGAGTCTCGCTCAGCATGATCATCCGGGCCTTGGCATCCAGAAGCTTGGTGTCCATACCGATAGAATAGACAACATCGTTGATTGCATTGATCTTCTTGTTCAGTTCAATGTCATGGTCCACCTCATTACGGAAGTTTTGTACATTGACCAGAAGTTCCGGCACCGCACTCTTGTCACTGATTGTTTCATTCAGAGTCTTGGTAGCGGTGGTTGCCCGGCGTGATGCGGTGATCACCAGTCCTGATATGATCTCCTTCAATCCAACCAGCGATTTATCAATTCGAATCATCGCACCGTTAACTTTGGAGGCCTCTTCCTTGAACACGGCCATGCTCTTGAACTTTTCGTCGGTAGCCTGCAGCACTTGATCATGTAACTCGGAAAATATTCCGATGTCCATGGACGTATTCTTAAGAGAGCTGATCTCGTTTTTTATCCGTTCAAGGTTTTCCCTGCTGCGGGAAATGGATGTTGATATCTGCGTAACATCCTGAGCGTCGTGTGCCAGGCCGAGTTGGAGCAAATCGGCTGACAGTTTTTCCACCGCCTGCTGAAACTGGACAGTCTTGACCTGAAGCGGTGTCGACTGGGAGGTCAACAGGGTGATTTTCTCTTTGACCATCAGAATTGTCATCAGACTGAAAGCTGCAATGCCGATGATGCCAAGAATACTGATGGTGGAACTAATGTAGAGTCTGTTTTTGATTTTCATAGGTATTTTCAATCCTTTTATCCCAACAAAATTTGCGCCATGATTTCAGTCGGTTGATGATTGTCTCGACGTGGTAATTTCTTTTGTTGTGTGATCAAACTTCCAGTACCCGCAAATGATACATCGGCAACCGTTGACGGCGCCGCGTTCCAGTATGACCTCAGAATTCATGATTCCAACTTCTGCCTTGCACTTCGGACATGTCATGTCACGCCCTCCTGTTGAATAAATGAATGCGGCACCATCACTAGCAAATCTTTCATTACAATGGGGTGCCAACTCTGAAAATGTTTTGCTACGTCATTAGTCACCTTTTACTCCTTACAATTTCGTAACCAGAAAGTAGCTGAATCGCTACACAGCTTCGTCGAAGTATCTGGTATGTTGTCAGATTTCAACGTGTCGATTTCTGCAATAGTTGACGCCATTACCGAATGAGGGTGTAAAGAGTGTCAGTATCATTTACCGGATGGACTCCTGACAAAACCTACCTGATACGACTGTACATCTTGACGGCACTGGTGGTTTTATTCACTTCGAATCACGTGCAGGCGCAATCTCTGACAATCTCCATAGATGCTCCTGACCGATTGTATTTTAATCCCGTTGTTTCTCTGGCTGCCGCTGATGCATCAGATCTCTTGCGCAGATCATTTCGATCCGCACGGGTAGCCCACAACTTTTCCCACAGCCAGATACGGATAGTTCTGCCGGACGTTTCCGCCAACAGGGATCTCTGCATTCCGGGGCCATCGGTGCGCCCCTATCTCTGTACAGCAGTACCGGACCCATCATATCGCTGGCATTCTGCAGTACGGGGTGGGACCATAACACTGAGGCTGGAAACAGCCTCTCCGGAAGGGGTTGCCGCCGGTCTGTACGGTCTGCTGCAGGAAAAGCTCGGTTTCAGTTTTTATCATCCACGGGAAAGTATCATCCCGCCCCTCAATAACTGGCCGCTCCCGGAGCGGTTCTCGTTTGCCGGCACACCCCGTTTCGAAAAGCGGGGCTTTCACCTGCACACGCAGCACCCGACCGAACTGACGGAACAGCTCCACAATCCGCTTCATCCAAACGCCTTCGAAGATGTGAAGAGCTATATCGACTGGCTGGCGCGGAACGGGCAGAACAGTTTCCAGTTCTTTCTGCTGCGTGAAGTCGATCGTAAATTATGGCCTGCCCACGCTCGGCGCATCGTAGAGTATGCTCACCGGCGCGGCATTCGCTGCGGGATTGAAATTTCACTGTCCATGATCCAGCAGCAGGCGTTCCAGGCGATCACCCTGCTGCGACCTTTCCCGTCATATCAGAAGCAGGTGGATGGTACGCTGGCCTGGCTGTTTCAGGCACCATGGGACTACCTAAGCCTCGATGTGACTCTGGGCGAGCATCTGCCGTTTCTGGACAGGTTGCTGCCCGATGTTCAGATGCATATCGAGCAGCAGGTGGAGAAACGCTACGGAGCGCGTCTGATGTACGCCACCCATGTCATCAGTTCGAACAGCGGCATGAAAGTCAGGCGCCCCAAACTCCCGGGCAGCGGCATCATGATTCATACCGTCATGTGCTATTCGGCTTCGGAAGCCAAGGCACCGGTGTACGGCAACCAGAACCAGCGCTTCATGCTTGAGGCGGCGATTGATGAAAGCAAGCGCCGCGAAACCTGGTACTGGCCCGAATCGTCCTATTGGGTAGGATTCGATTCGTCGGTGCCGCTGCTGCTCCTGCCGTATCTTGACGCCCGCTGGAGCGATATCGGTACGATGGCAGGAGTCGGAGTGAGCGGCCACCTTACATTCACATCAGGCTGGGAATGGGGCTATTGGCTGATTGATTGGAGTATTGCCCGCTGGTCCTGGCAATTGAAGGATAATGACAACGTGAGGTCAACATCTCCCTTATCCCGGCTGGCGGAATTGTGTGGAGATCGTGAACTGCGGCGACTGATGGAACAGGCATTGACGCTCCAGAACACCTACCTGAAGGACAAGGAACTGTTGCGTTTCATGTCGGCTCTGACGCCGTTCTCGGAGTTGCCGCATCCGTTCGACAAGCCGTTTCAGCCGGAACCGGAGTTTCGCTACGGATGGCTGCTGAATGAGGCGTCACCGGCCGAGGCCTCACTGGCGCTGACTCGTCCGATCGCCAATCTTGAGAAGTATGCATTGCAAATGGATGGCGTTGTAAACCTGCTGGAGAGTAGAATTGCACATCTGCGCGGAGCGATGATGATCGGAGAAACTCAGCTCAGGCTGCTGGCGGAGCTTGAGCGCGGACTGAGGGCAACGTCCCTGCGGGCGAGCCACCGGGCATTGACCTTGAGGGCTCTATTGGCCAAACGTGGAGAACACGCAGGCAAGCTTGACCATTCCCGCGTTTCGGAACCGCTGCTTAAAAAGGCGCAACTGGTTCGTCAGCAAGCCCAGGATCTGGTTAAACGCCAGGAAAGCATCTATCGCTATCCGGTGAATCAAGTCGCACGCCGTCGTATCAGTATGACCGCCTATCCATTTGGTTACCTGTATCCCGCATCGAATCTGTTTTTCTGGGAGCGCGAAGAGGAGCAGGTGCGGCATGAACGCTTCGACGCTCTGTTCATGAATCTGTGGGATATCCGTCGTACACTGGGTTTGGAGAGTTTGTTATTCAGGTAAGAGGAGGGAGTTATGGTCAGCAGTGCCCGGTCAGCTCTTTGCTGAGGTTCTGTAGGGACAGATCAAACCTGACGCAAAGACCTGACCGGATATTTCTTATTTTTTAACCTTCTTGTTCACTTTTTTTGTTCCGGTGATCTCTTTTGGAGCCTCGACTTTAGTTGCTGGCGCAACCGGCTTTGCTTTTGCTTCAACTGAGCTTTTCGGTATTTTGGCACCTAAATGTTTCTCCAGTCCTGGAATCGAAGCACCACCGTTTTTGCGGTATTTTTGATAACCTACCGCGATCTCATTGTGGACTTTTAAAAACGCTTCCAGTTTGGGAACCATGGTAATCATCGCTTTAAAATCCTCTGCCAACACAAAGACCGTCTTTTCCTTTTTGCTCATTACCGCCCCCTTATAATTGTAATAACATCAACTATACCCGAGGTTCAAAAAGTATCAAGAATTATACGTAGTTGTCACACAACTGTAACAAATTTGGCAGGGAAACAGATTGAACCCTGCCAGGTGATGTGCCATCAAGAACGTCTCAGTCATCAACTCAACAAGATTTAGCAAGCACTATTTCTGCACGTAATGGCTCAGAATCCCAGAGGACTTCAGGATAGAGGGATTTGTTAAGGCGAAGGTAGGTACCATCAACTCCTGAGGGAGCCCACCAGCATTCATTTCCTCTGCTTGGCAGTTCGTTAAAGAGGTATAGGTCGTTATTCTTGTCTCTGGCTATGTACATCACGGCATATCTCCTCGCTCTGGTTCAAAAGTATGATCCATATTACTTCATAATCGACAACACCTGTATTGATTCTAATCCCAGAAGACAACTCTTCCCAGTTCGTCCAGCCCGCTATCAAGGTTCCAGTCACCGAATACAGGCAGGTTAAAAACGTTTTCATCACAGACAGTTCGCTCCACGAGCCTCCATATAGCCGCTACGTTTTCGGCAGCGCAGTCAAAAATCCTGTCGTAATGAAGCAAGTGGCGGGTTTTGGATGAAACCTTCTGCCCGTCAATGTACTGCCGGTCTACCGCATCGTACGCAGGATAGGCCAGATCCATTTTTGTCGCAATAACAGCGGCAAGAGGGAAAAGTCCGGCCGCGCCGGCGGTCTGCCCGTCAACCGCGGCAATAAATTCCCGGTGCCAGGAGGCACTGTCAGGCTGATGCGTGCCATACAGCTCCGGATGGACTTCTTTGAGCATACCTTCCCAGAGAGTGACAATATCAGAATCAAGTTGAGTCCTGTCAGATGCGCTGCTGCATTGCGCAACGATCCGGGCAAAAGAATCCGATACGCCGATTTCTCCCAGATTCATGCGGCGGTATATGTAACTATCCTGGTTCATCTCGCAGATGCGGTGGTGACGCTGGTTCTCTGAATACAGACCGACTTTGGCCTGAACTACTGGATGGATCGTCACATCGGCCACTACATGCGCACAATATCCCAGCAGCCATGCCAGCTGTTTGTCACGAACAGGGCCGCGCGAGGCTCTGACGTGTCTGATGCCGCTGGTAATCATCTCGCACGCCCGGCTGCAGTGCATCGCATCCGCCCACCCGGATGCGGCTCTATCGCCCCGCGCTAGATTCGGATAATCCGGGCTGACTGCGCCCAGCGCACAGAATGGGAAATATGTTGTCAGCGATGCTCCATACCGGGACGATGGAGAGAAAATCGACTCCAGCGTTCCAGGGCGCATGAGCTCATGCAGCAGAGTGATATGTACATAGGGACCCGGCATGTTTCCTCCTGGGTATTTTAGCTATTCTGATCTTGAAATTTAATAGGCCCGGATGCGGGAGACATTTCTTTAAAAACAGTTGCCCTCAGTATCCGGTAGGCGAGCAGAGCCGCTGGAAGGACGGTTACCATCCATGCCGCGACCGCTTTGAACGTTATCCAGCCGATGATGTTCAACGAGGACAGACCGGGATCCCGGGCCATGGTGGATAGTATATGCAGCGACACCGGCGGCCCCCAGGAGAACAGCCGCGCTCCCAGTTTGAAAAAGGGAACCAGGAGCGACAGGTGGACGGGCCAGAGCAGATAATTCACTGACTGCAGGGCGATATGGTTGAGCCTGAAAACGTGGGCAATAATAATGCAGATGAGCGAAGTGCCCCATACCAGCGGAATAATCCCGATGGCGATACCAACGCAGAGTGTCAGGGCAAGCTTTTGGGGCGCAAGCCCGCATGACATGACAGCCTGCACCCTACTCACGACGGGTGAGGCGATCAGTCGCCACACATTCTTCAGCCGTTGGGGGGCCGGCATTTTAAATCCGGTCCCGGTGCAGATGAAAGCTGAGCGTGGCACCGGTTACCGTGCTCCGCCCCGTGTACAGGAAAATGGTCATCCAGATCCCCTGCAGAAAAAGGATCAGCGCCGGGCTCCAGAGGCTTTTCAGGCCGGCTGAGAGATCGGGCAGGCCGATTGGTTCCTGAGCGAAAAAGAAAGCCGCTGCAATGGCATACACGACGCCTGCTATTCCCATGATCTGATACGCGGATATGGTGCCTTCCCCGCGATAGTCGGCTCGCAGGGTTTCGGAAAGTGAGCGCCATCCCTGAGTCGCTATTGACGCAAGCAGAAATGCTCCGATGTGATGCGACGCGAGATACATTCCGGCGGCAATCAAACCGCAGACGCTGTAGAAAACGGCGGTAACCGCCTGAATAGGAATCACCTCGGTTCCCTCCAATCCCCCGGCATAGGCGATTTTTTTGGTACTGCCGAAAAACACGAAGGCGCGCCCCCTGAACATCCGTTTGAGCAGACCCGAACTGGTCGAAAGCGGTTTCCCATAGCAGCAGCCAAAACTGATGCAAGCCATCCTCCCCAATCCTTCGCCAAAAGCGTAGGCAATGGCGATGGCGGCATAAGCGGACATGATCGGGATATGAAATGCCAGCAGTTCGCCTGCCGTGCGGTTGATGGCTGCTATCACGAACGGGGTGATCAGAATTCCGACGAAGACGGCCCCGCCAACCGTAAACGTATGGGCCTTCTTTTCGACAATCCGCGCCACCAGACGCGATGCCGGCACGCAGCAGCAGAGCATGGCCGCCGCCAGGATGGCCGTGCCGACCGGCGGAACACCAATCGCCCCCATCAGCACCAGCAGCACGGCAACCGCCACCAGATAGGCGTTGGCGGTAAGGAGCCCATACCAGGTGAAGTTGATTCCCCGCCACTCCCCCTGTTCCGTTTTCGATGACGGCATCGTGGCCACGACCTGCCACTTCTCGCCGGGAAGCAGACGGAATCCCCACCAGAAATAGACGGTCAGCAGAGTAACGGACGAGAGTAATGTTACGGCTGCAATCATTGGTTCAGCTCCGAGGTCGAAGTTTTGCGTGCCGTGCCGAGCAGCGACCGTACCCGGACATCCGTTTCCACCAGCGGCTTTTGAAATCCCTGTGTGAAACGGCTCGACACATTCGCTTTGCCCATGTTGTCCAGAATGTCCCGGGCAAAATCGATGCGCCCCTCCTGGAAGACCAGTATGTCGGTGCTGCTCCCCGGGCGGTAAAGGCTCTTGGGCTGCCCCTTCTGCAGGAACATCCCCTTTTCGACCGACCGTGGTGCGTTATACGCTTCCGTGCTGTATGCCTGGACAATGTCTCCGATCATTAATGCCACCACCTCGATCATCGCTACCAGCCCGGCTCCGGTGCCGTTCGGCACATCCGTATCGATTACCGTCACTACACGCTTGTTTTTGGAATAGGGTGTGGCAACAGCGACGACTGCGGTGGGATTGCAGGAATGGTACCCGCCGTCGATAGCGTAGGAATCTACCACCACCCCGGCCACCGGCGTATGGTTGTAGTGGTACTTGTCGGGAGTCAGGCGGAAGACGGCAAAGTCGCCGCCGGTAAAAGCACTGTGCCAGACGGTATTGTCAACCCCTAGCAGCTCCTCGAAGGAGAAGAATTTCTCTTTCAGGAAAACCAGTGACGTTTCGTGGAACGACCCCACGAGCACCCGCGCATCGGCAGGCGACACGACCGCATCCGCACCTTCCGGCATGGGGCGGCACTCCCAGTAGCGGATCCTCCGCTCGAATATTTTTCGCGGCGTATCCAGATAGGATACCGGGTCAAGACACTCGGTCAGGTCGATGCCGCAATCGGCCACGAAGGCACGCTCATTCAGCACCGGAAGATCGAAATTGACCATGCCCAGGATGTGTGAAGACCAGCTGCTGGTCAGCATCCTGAACAGTTTCGTGCTGCTCTCGCGTACGTCATGGTAAAGCAGTCTGACCATGCGATCGCCGATCAGCTGCTCGGTGACAACCCTGCCGCTATCCCGCTCGATATACTGGTGCACCATCACGGTCACTCCTTTGATTGTTCGTCGAATGCGAAGCCGCGGCACCATCGTGATACACCTTGAGCAGCACAAGATTCATCAGGCGCTTCAGGGTTGGAATGTCGGCCCGCTCAAACAGCACATCCTCTTTTGCAGCCTCGACAAACCGCGAAGCCTCCTGACCCTGGAGTACCACCAGCAGCGCCTTGCGCAGTTCCCCATCGAGTGAGGCATGTTCCCGGTCAAGTATGCCGCAGTCCGTAGCCAGGAATCCGAGGGCCTCTTTCGTATGCCGCCGGCGAAGGGTGGTGCGATAGTATCGCTCGGCACCAAGGTTGAATTCGCGGGCATTCACGCTCAGAGGTGACGCTGCGTTCACCTCATCGAGGATGCCTGAAGTCAAACGTCCGGCGGCTGAATGGAGGAGAGGCTCGCCCAGTCTCAACTCCAGGTCGCCCAGCGTGTCGTGCAGATCCATCAGTTCGATCAGATCCGCCGCATCCTCCCGGATTACCCGCAGCAATGCCTTCCGGTATTCATGGATCTGAACGCGAAGATAACCGGGGTAGCGACGGCTTGGCCTGATTCCGTCGGTTTTTCTGAGGATCTTGTCCAGAAAGGCATTGCTGCTGTTCCTCCGGACATAAAAGGTGGGGATGCCTATCGCAGCGCCGAAAAAGATCTGCCGCCGTTCGCTCTCGACCGACGGGGTATCCGGAATGTGGGCGTGGGTCGTGCCGAGGGCCATGTATTTATAGGCAAGCGACGTTATCAGAGTCTGCAGGTCGGCTGCCCGCCCCATGTCGTCCTCGAAGTTTTCGAAGATGCTGTAGTATCTTCCTTCGAAGCCGGAAAATCCCATTTTGCCGTATTCGCGCTGCTTGTAGAGCAGGTAGACCGACATCTGCTCATCGAACACGCCCATGTCGGCAAGATCACGGCGAAGGCGGTCGCTGTTGCCAGTTTGACCGTTCAGACCTGGGCTGTGCTCGGTGGAGAGCAGGGAGACCAGATAATCGACCAGGCGATAGTCGGGAACAAAATCTCCCTTCAGCCTGAAAACCGAACTCACCAGACGGTCCAGTGCCTGCGGACCGAAGGGTGTCAGCGGCTGGCCGAAAATCGAAAGATCGGCCTTCTTTTTCCAGCGGCGCCAGATCATTCTCAGGTGGGTGAAGTCCAGTTCATGCGGCAGAAACCCGAGCGCCTTTTCAGGATGAAAATCGTTGAAAGCCATCCGGTAGGGTGCGGCGGTGTATGTGCCGACAAAGAGCGGCAGGAAATGTTCGCTGATCTTGATCGCCAGGTCGCCGAAAAGCTTTTCGTGGCCCGCGGCGAAACCGGAGCCGCCGTCAGCCAGGGCCTGCGTCAAACGGCGGCTGCCGATGCTGATATGGGTGCCGTTGTTGGCCAGACTGACATTGGAGAGATTGGGCAATACCACCAGGTTTGTCTGGATTATGCCGGAGTCACGCAGCTTGGCGACCGCATTGAGCTGACTGCGCGACAGCACCTGGTGGCAGAGCTGCATGTAGTGGAATTTGTCCTCCCCCTTGTCCCACCCGGAAAGGCAGGGACTCATGAAGAGATCGCGGTAAAAACTGTCCGAGACGTGATCGTTCAGCTCTTTCTGCCGTACCGGAGGATGCGGAGCAAAATAGACCATCGCCTGCTGGCCATGTTCGCCGATGCCGAAGGCCTGGTTGGCATACATTACCAGCAACTGGGTCATCAGAAAGCGTATGGCGGTTTCTTTGGCAATGGCCCGTCCCATGCCGCTGCCCGGTGTGAGAGAGACGACATTGAACGAAAATGTTTCCGGTGAGGTATTGTCGTTCAGGTAGTGCTCCATCAGACGGATGCCGGTACGACGTATAATGTCGGGGAGTATATGCTGGGAGCCGATAAGGTCGGCAAGGGCAAGTTTTATCAGGTAGCTGATCGGCAGGCGCAGCATCTCTTCACCGGCACTATCCCGAAACGTGAAGCGGGATGAGTCTGCACGCTGACCTAATGCCGGATTTTTTTTGTCAGCCAGAAGATCTTTTTCCAATACGTCCTGGGCAAAACGGGAAAGGGTGCGGCGGGGGAAACGCACCCAGCTGTTTTCCCATACGCGGGAAGGGTTGTCCGCCAGAAAACGTTCAAGATCAGCTACAACCTTGCGCGGAGTCTCTCCTGCCGCCGCCCGCTTCATCATGTTGGCGAAGAAATTGGACTGCTCGATCAGTAACGGCAGGTCGACATCTTCCTTTGCGCCGCAGACCACGGCCTGAAGCTCGCTTTCCGAGCCGGCGGTCACATCATTTGAAGAAAAGGGGAGCGTGGCCGCCAGTTCGTCCCGGGATGCAAATGAAACCCCCATCTGCGCGAAAATCGTGCGAACATTCAACTCTTCTGTTTTGTGTTCTGCTGCAATTCCAGGGTAGATTCCGAAAGATGTCTTTTTCATGGTGTCATCATATCTGAAAATTGTGACGGCCATGTTCGTGCTGTGTAAATTTTATGTTACTTTTTATCGTGGAGTGAAACGGAAGGATGGCGTGCTTTACCTGGCGAAGGGTTGAAAAATGAGGTCAGGATTCGGATTACATTTTTTTACTGACTGACGTTGCCTGGACAGAATACGGGTTTTTCCCTCCCCTGCTGTCCTGACGGTACATCACGACCGCCGAACCATCCCATGCGATCCAACGTCTCGCTTTCTTGTTCTGGTCTGAAAAATCTATGATACGACACGGCAATTCTTTGCCGTCGATGGTATAAGCCGAATTTCGCACGAAATGGTAGGCGCGCTTGACCACGGCCATTTTTTCAACATCAAGAATCCTGAGGGTGATCTCTGTTTTGTCTGAAAAATCCAGCCAGGCTTCCGGGCACTCCATCGTGGTGTGGTCATAGCTGTTGCGCGGTATGATGATGGAGCGCGTCGCCCCATGCTCACGGAGGTCAAACCGGAACGAGGAATGTTCAAGCCGCCCCTCGATGTCGAAAGATTTGTCATCTTCTCTGCCTTTGCGGGAATAACGTACCAGATACCCTTTTTGAAGCGTTCCCTTTTCCGTTGTATCAAGAGAATACCCCATCCACAAAAACGATGCCTTGACAGCAGTTCTGGTTTCGAAGTGCACGCTGACCACGCCGCCTTCTTCAGAGCTGCGCTGGGTGGTGGTAACATCTCCGATATCTAAGCCCCTGGTAGTAACAGTATAGTGCGTAATCGTTTTTACGGCAGCGCTTGCCGGATACGCAAAGCTTGGTATCACGCATAATTGCACAACATGCGTCCATATCAGGAAACTACGGAACGGAGTCACAGTTCTTCCCTGACCCGACGTGGAGAGAACCTGACGGCAATGATCCTGATGCAGGCCAGCGACAGCACCAGTAAAATGATCATGGCTACCTCCTGCCACTCCATCTCCTTGTACCAGAAAGCCATTACCTCGGTTAATATCGTAACAATAACGGTGTCGATGATATAGGTGACCTTGACTCGACCTTCCGTAAAATAGGCGAGTGCGGTACGCAGCACTTCCACAATGGCAAGCACCGTCAATATATCCACCATTATGGCTTTGAAGGCAGAGTGAAAACTCTGCTGAAAAACAAGTCTCAAGTCGTAAAAGGTGCAGCCGATTCCTGCCAGAATTGTCATCAGGATGGCAACAATTAGCAACGACAGAACGACACGGGCAGACATCTCGAAGAAACGGCTGACATTCAGGTCAATAACTTCTTCTTTCCACATGGCACATTTTCTCCTTCGTACGTACAATTGTTTTTTATACGTACGATCCTGTTTATCAGGGCGATGAACATTTTGGGACCAGTCTAACAAGATAAGATTAAGATCAGGTTGTGGCGTAGTAACGATTGCGCAAATATTTTAAGTTTCGGATACGGCACACATTTCTACAAAACAATTACACAACCTCAACGTTGCTGTAACATTGGCATGCTATACATCCCAGGCATGAACCCATACAAAGCAGACTTACACGTCCACTCCAGCCATTCCAACAAACCCACCTACTGGGCCATGCGCAAGTTTAGCGTCCCGGAGAGCTATACCTCTCCCAGGCACCTGTACCGGGTCGCTCGGGAACAGGGCATGGATTTCGTTACCATTACCGACCATAACGCCATCAACGGGGCTCTGGAGATTGCCCATCTGCCGAATACGTTTGTCAGCTCCGAGATTACAGCCCACTTTCCTGAAAACGGCTGCAAAGTGCACGTAGTGGTTCTTCATATTTCAGAAGCTCAGTTCCAAACGATCATGAAGAGCCGCAAAAATATCTACGAGTTGGTGGCGTACCTCCATTCCGAAAAGATAGCCCACTTTTTGGCTCACCCGCTGTATGCGCAGAACGAAAAGCTGAACATCGAGATTATTGAACGGTCACTGCTGCTCTTTACGACCTTTGAAATCAAGAATGGCTGCCGGGCACACCGTTTCAACGGATTTACCAAGCGCCTTGTCTCCTGTCTCAACGAGGCTGTCATTGAGCGTCTGGCCGACAAACATGATCTGCAGCCGTACGGCTGCACCCCCTGGGTAAAAGGCGTTGTCGGTGGTTCTGATGACCATGGCGGTCTGTTCATCGCCCGGGCCCATACAACCGTCTATGACACTCCGACGGTCGATGGTTTTATCGATGCTGTCAGGGGAGGCGAAAGTTGGGCCGACGGTGAGGATGGCGGGCCGCTGACGATGGCCCACAGCCTGTACGGCATTGCCCACAGCTTCTACCGGGAGCGTTTGGGGCTTCGTCGCCGAGGCGCCACCCCCTTTGTCAGCGCCCTGCTTGACCGTTTCTTCAATATTGGTGATGACAAGGGGTCTTTCATCGACAAGATCCGCCTCTTCATTCTCAAAAACCTGCCCGCTTCGCGCAATCACACCGGAAAAAGTTTTGAAGAGATCCTCGACTCGGAGGCCCGGCTGCTGCTGAGTGACAACCGGTTTCTGGCCGGGATCGGCAACGCCGACAGTAACCGCAAAATTTTCGCGGTAACGAGTCGGCTCGCAAATCGCCTGATTTTCCATTATACGAACCGCCTCATGACGTTGCCGCCGAACGCCGGATTTTTTGACTATCTCAATACGGCCGGCACCATCGGACTGGTGCACACCCTCATTTCCCCGTACTACCTGGCGTTTCACCACCAGCATAAGGGAAAAGAACTGATACGCGACCTCGCAAAAGCGCTGCCGGAAATGCACGTTAAGGAAGTCCCGGAAAAGATTGCCCTGTTCACCGACACCCTGGACGAGATCAACGGCGTTGCGATTACCATCAAGCGCCTGATAAGTACCGCCCGGAACCGCGGGGTCGAGATGACGGTCATCACGACGGGTGACGATGGTGCGGATGCGGTTGACGGCGTTAAAAAATTCCAGTCCGTCGGCGATTTTGTGCTTCCGGAATATCCGGAGCTGAAGCTCAATTTTCCACCGATTCTTGATGTGATGGATTTTATCGAGCGCGAGGGCTTTACCCGGATCCATGTCAGCACACCCGGCACGGTGGGCCTGCTCGGCCTTCTGATTGCCCGCATGATGAATATCCCGGTAGCCGGGACCTACCACACAGACATTCCCCAATATGTCCGCAGCCTGACCAATGACGAATTCCTGGAGAAGGCCGCCTGGAGCTACATGATCTGGTTTTACAGCCAGATGGAAGAGGTCATGGTGCCGTCGGTCGGTACCCGTAAACAACTGGCGGCACGCGGTTTGCCACCGGAGCGGATGAAGCCGCTGCCACGCTGGGTGGATACGGAATCCTACTCCCCGGAAAAGCAGACTCCCGGATTCTGGAAAAGCCGTGGTGCAGGTCTTGGGAGTACCGTGCTGCTCTACGTGGGACGCGTCTCACGTGAAAAAGGGTTGGAGATGCTGGTGGATGCGTTCAGGGAACTCGTAGACAGTGGGGCGAACATTGCGCTTGCCGTCATTGGCGATGGTCCGTATCGGGAAGAAATGGAAGCAGCCCTATCAGGGTATCCCTCCCTGTTTACCGGTTACCTGGCTGGGGAACAACTCCAGCGTGGCTACGCTTCAGCCGACATTTTCGTGTTCCCGAGCGCCACCGACACCTTCGGAAACGTGGTGCTGGAAGCGCAGGCGTCCGGGTTGCCGGTAATCGTATCTGATGAGGGGGGTCCGCGTGAGTTGATGGTTGACGGTGAAACCGGCGTCGTGTTCCGCGCCGGTAGTAAAAATGATCTTGTTTCCGCAATCAGGTCAATGATATCCGACCCCCAGCGAATCCCTCTTATGGGAGACAATGCCCGCCGATTTACGTTGGCAAACGCACCTGACAGCAGCCAGACCTACAGCACCATACTGCACGATGATCAGCAGCTTGCGGAAACGAATGAGTTCGCAATATTTGGAGCATAATAATACCGCAGATAAAGACCGCAGTGGCGGCTCTGAATGCCCATCAGGAAAAACCGTTCGTCAGTCATCAATGGGAAGATTGAGGAATCTGGGGAGGCAAGTGAACAGGATCTGTTCATTCATAATTTGGTCCTGTTTTTGGGGAGAAAGTTAGACTGACCCCATATGAGCCTGAGCATCCGCCTCGGTAACGTAACTATCCCGACCTTGAAGTTCGTAATCCTCACTTATCCTGCGATTGATAACCACCGATGATCCGGGCAGCCTCTTGGCGGCCTTCTTTACCTCGGTGGAGATCGAAGCCAGCTGAGCGTATGAGGTGACCGGCGTCAAGCGGGTGTTGACGATGCCGATGGAAATCGAGAGCAGCCCGAACGTTTCCTGTTCGCCCTTGCGGTTTACGGCGCTGTAGCACCCGGCGGCATAATCGTCCTCACCATGGAACACCGGCAGATGATCTTCAAGCGCCCTGATGACCTGTGCCGAGATGTACTCAGCGTGGTGGGCACCGGTGATGATGATGAAGTCGTCACCGCCGATATGCCCGCAAAAGCATGAGAACCCGGTATTCGAAGACTGTGCCACACCGGAGATGATTTCCCCGATCGCCTTGATGACCACATCTCCCCGCTGGAATCCGTAATAATCGTTGTACGGCTTGAAATTGTCGATATCAACATAGGCGATGTCGAACCCTTCTCCCGTCAGGAGACGCCCGTTTATTTCCCGCTGGATACTCTCGTTGCCCGGCAGCCCGGTCAACGGGTTGGCGCCTTTGGCCAGCGTCAGGTTGATATCGGTAATGGCGCTGATGAAGCGGTTGACATCCA
>Ga0123338_10002881_pt1 | contig 15781 bp, 14 predicted proteins | sample grotaG_FD_89793 | JGI IMG/M metagenome (GOLD analysis project Ga0123338, IMG submission 89793) | Glacier valley bacterial and archeal communities from Borup Fiord, Nunavut, Canada, to study Microbial Dark Matter (Phase II) -... | ecosystem: Environmental > Aquatic > Freshwater > Ice > Glacier ...
CTTTAGCAGTCAACCTTTAGCAGTCAACCTTTAGCAGTCAACCTTTAGCAGTCAACCAGGCACGAAGAAACTGCTCGGCACTTTGGTCTAAGCTGACCGGATCGCGCCGCTCGCTTTCGCCCGGGTCGCGATAGATTGCTTCGATCCCCGAGGGCGTCGGCCGCAGTTCCACCTTGCGCTCCCGGGCTTCCAGTTTGAGCGAAGCGCCCAACCAGGCAATGAAAATCTTAGTGCGTTTTTCATGGCCTATCAACGCAGCCTGCTTTAGTAGATCCTGTGTCCACGGTCCCGTCTTCAACTTTTCGGCCCAGGGCGCGGCTTCAATCGCGGCGGCACGATCCAGATCGCGCTGACGGCGATCTTCGGGGCCACCCTGATCGCGTTCCTCCATTGCTTTCAGGTTGTTTTCAAGGTTGTCGAGAAAGCTCATCTCTATCCAGTGTCACTCAATCTCAAAGAGATGAACCGGTGCCAGTTCCGCGCGATCGCGAAGGCCCCACTCGGCAGTGTGCTTCACCATGTCGTCGCTGATTGAATCGATGCCATCGGCTCCGGCATGCGCCAGGACGAAGCGGAACCCGGCACGACGCAAGGCCCTGGTGGCTTCGCGGCGCAAGTCTGCAGGCGGCAATGTCGCGGTCCGAAGTAAATCGGCGACGGTCCTCCATGGACCACCGTTGGTCTGGGTCTGCAACAGGAACGGCACGGAACTGGAGCTGGCCGGCAAGACGACATCGACATGATCGAGAGACGTGGGCTCTCGAAATAGCACGGAAAGAAACATGCCCCGCTCCGTCCGGGAGCGCACTCGCCAGGAAGTTGCCCGGTTATTATCGAATGCCATCGGTACTTCGGAATTGCCGGGCGACGCTTGTCCCTTCCAGGAAGGTCCTGGTAAAAGCCGCTCGCCCCGGAGTGAGAGTTGCAGTTCGAAGATCCGAAACTCCTGGGAGGAATCGGCACCTGCAACGACGCGCATGCCTGTGATCGGTGAGCCTGCGAGGGCGGCCGAAGCTTGCACCATGGGTTCATGCGCAATCGCGATTGCGAGCGCTTCCTCCAACTCCTGATCTGGCGTGGAGTACCAATACACCGCGACATCTCTGGTGGTGTAAGCCGTGGCAACGGCTGTAAGGCCATAGATGCGGTCCCGCGGCGCCGTGTTGTCTTCGACCATGCGTGCGATGGGATACTCGCCGATGGTGCGCTGCAGGTACTCGGCTTCTGGCTCCATTCGCAAGGCCGCACGCCAGGGGATGGAATGAAAGGACCAAGCGTACGGCCCTTCCAACCGTTGAAGTACCGGTGGCCAACACAGTAACAGTTGTATAGCGGCGAGCGTCAGCAGGAGAGACACCGGAACAAAGGAACACAGCGCCAGCGTCAGGAACGGAATTGCGGGCATCAGGAAACGGGTGCCTGCATTGAAAAACCATGGCGATAGCGCGACCAGTGCGGCCAATAGCAAGAGTTGTCCCGCTCTCTTGCGAGCTGCCAGGAGCGCAAACGGGAGAGCAAAAAGAAGCGGCCCAATGATTCCTTGCAGGTTGCCCCGCATTGCGTATTCCCAAGGTGCATCGTGCCAATTGAAGCCGGCGTACGAGCGCAGATTGACCGCCATTTGCGCTTCGGCGGCAGCATTGAAGAATGCGTTAGGAAACCAGGCATTCAGCAAAGGTGCTGCCGGGTTGCCGGTAAAAATGAATGCGCGCAGAACCCATGGGGCCATTGGGATCATGGCTGCCGCGGTCACGAGGAGGAATGGGAGCGGTCTTCTCGCTAACACGAGAACAGCTATGGCGGTTCCCGCCACGACGGGTAGCCCAGTGATCTTGATTCCGAAACAGAAGCCCGCGAGCAGACCGATCACGATCAGGGTTGAGGCGCGCCGATTGTTGTGCCAGATTAAGATGCAATGAAAAGCCGCGAGCGTGAAGAAAACAAGTGCGGCATCGTTGTACGTCGAAGTGCCGGTGATGCCGGCCACTGGCATAACGAAGTACAGCAACGCGGCAAGGTAGGAACCGGTACGGCCCAATTTCAGTTCGCGGCCCACGGCCATGATGAGAGGAACACTGGCAAGCAGGAACGCGAAATGGACCAGCTTTGCCGCGGACCCGCCGCCGAGCGAGTAGGCCATGGTGAAGAGCATCTCCAGGCCCTGCGGGATCATTTCGTAGAAGCCGATTCTGGCGGGGAACGCATGAATTCGCGCGTACTCCGCCGTGAGACCGAGGTGATACGTGAGAGCATCGGGCTGGATCTCTGGCGCCATCGCTTGTACGGTATACATTGCCGTGTAGATGGCGAAGGGGATCCAGAGCAGTGTGGATATGCGGGGGCCCGAAGGGGGGTACTTCACAACACGCCAGCGCCAAACGCCGCCTGCTAGGCAAGCGATGCCTGTGAATAGAAACATAGGCAAGGTAGCGCACGCGAAAAGCAGTTCCAGGAAAACGATCAGACTCAAAATCACAGCGCCGAGCGCAAGACGGATCACACGAGCGAGCGCCAGCGCCGGAAAAAGCACCAAGCCCAAGGCATACGCGGAGGCAAGGGTAAAAATCGCCGCGACCACAAACATGCGCTACGTCAACCGTTGAAGGGCTTCGCGAAAGCGATGGATATCTTCTTCGTTGTTATAGAAATGCGCCGAGACGCGAATATTGCCGGCCCGCGCGGCAACGATCACGCCGTGCTCTTTCAACCCCGCCGCCAGTGCGGACGCGTGCCGGCCGGGGAAGCGCGCGGCAACTACCGATGACCCCTGGTGTACGACGGCACCACCGGCGGCTTCCACTGCCAGTTTGACGTGGCTTGCCAACTCCAGCACCCGCGCCTGAATCCGATCGGGCCCCAGCTCAAGCATCATCCGCACAGATTCGCCCAATGCGTAGATGGCGGAGAAGTTTGGCATACCGCCTTCGTACTTCTCGGCCGTATCAGAGAATGTGGGCGCACCTTGATTTAGCGAATTCACCGAGCGCCAGCCGCGGTCACTGCGCCAACCGATTACAGCAGGATCCAGATGAGGCCGAAACTGGGGCGACACATACATGAAGCCCGCACCATGAGGGGACACCATCCACTTGTACGAATGCACCGCGAAGATATCGGGCTGAACAGACCGCAGATCAATTTGGAGTGCGCCTGCGCTCTGGGTACCATCCAAGTAAAAAGGGATGCCACGGTTGCGGAGCGCCTCTCCGATTTGCCGGACCGGCGCGCGAAAACCAGTCGAGTAACTCACCGTGCTGATGGAGACCACGCGCGTGCGGTCGGTCAGATGCTCCAGCAGTTCGCCGCAAGGTGCAAGTACCAGCTCAACACCTTTCTTCGCCAGATGAGCGGCGTAGTTGATCTGGTTCGGGAACTCGCCATCCATAGTAAGAATCTGGTCGCCCGGCTGCCACTCGATACCGGCCATCATCAGCGAGAGCGCCGTAGAGGCGTTTGGAATAAACGCGATGTCGTCTCCTGCACAGCCGATCAGCGTGCCGACGGACGCGCGGACCGCATCGATATCGTCGAACCAGGACATGAAGTCACGAGTAGGTTCTTGATTCCGCTCTGCAAAGTGGCGACCAAGCGCCGCTTGGGATCGATTCGGAATCTGCCCCATGGTTGCGGTGTTGAGATAAGTGCATTTTTGCAGGGCAGGGAATTCCTGCCGTACAGATTCCCAACTCACTGGGTAGCCACCGATTGCACTGCCGATTGCACCGCAAGAGCAGCCTCCGCCACGGCAATATCCGTAGAAGTTTTGCCGCGGCGCTGCACGAACTCCACCAAGCCCTGCGCCAGCTTCTTGCCGACCGTGATGCGATAGGGGATGCCGATCAGTTCCGCATCCTTAAACTTGACGCCTGCGCGCTCTTCGCGGTCGTCGAAAAGTGCGTCGATGCCGAGCGCGAGCAGAGACTGGTAGATGCTTTCGGCGGCTTCCTTCTGCTCCGCATAGGCGATGTTGACGGGCGTGACGACAACAGTAAATGGCGCGATGGCTACGGGAAGAATCATGCCGTCCGCATCGTGATGTTCTTCGATGGCGGCGCTGAGGATTCGCTCCACACCAATTCCGTAAGAACCCATGATGGGGGCAATTTCGGCACCCTCCTGATTCAGAACGCGCAGGCCCATGGATTCGGAGTACTTATAACCCAGCTTGAAGATATGGCCAATCTCGATTGTCTTTTTCAGATCCAGCGAACCGCGTCCGCAGGAAGGGCACAGGTCGCCTGCTTCTACTTGGCGCAGATCTGAGAAGCGCGTTTCAAAATCGCGGCCGGGCGTGACGTGCCGCAGATGGTGATCGTCTTTGTTGGCGCCCGCGATCATATTCTTGCGGCCTTGAAGCGCTATATCAGCGACAACGAGCATGTTAGTAACGCCGACGGGCCCAAGCGAACCAGGGTCAGCACCGAACCATTCGCGAATTTCGTGAGGATGCGCCTGCCGAACTTCGCGGGCCTGCAGGAAGGAAGAGAGTTTTGTTTCACTGGCTTGATGATCTCCCCGCAAGAGGACGAGTACGGGTTTATCATCCGCAACCATCACGAGGCTTTTCATCTGTGAAGTGGCGGGCAGCCTGGTGAATTCAGCCACCTCGGCGATGGTCTTCTTTCCGGGCGTGTGAAACTCTTCCGGCGTGCGGTCACCTTCAGGATCAGGATGGGCCGGAGGCTGGTGCAGGGAAGTAGCCTTTTCCAGATTGGCCGCATAGCCGCATTCCGGGCAGGCCACGACAAAGTCTTCCCCCGCATTTGAAGCCACCATGAACTCAGTGGATTCATTGCCACCCATAGCGCCGGAGTGAGCTTCAACAGCTAGATAAGATAAGCCGCACCGCGTGAAGATTTTGCAGTACGCGTCGTAGTGTTTGCGATAGGAAACGTCCAGGCCTTCGGGCGCGAGATCGAAAGAATAGGAATCTTTCATGATGAACTGCCGCATGCGCATCAGGCCGCTCTTGGGGCGGGTTTCATCACGGAACTTGGTTTGGATCTGATACCAGATCTGGGGCAACTGCTTATAGCTGCGAAGTTCTCCACGAGCGATGGAGGTCATGACTTCTTCATGAGTCATGGCGAGACACATATCGCGGTCAAAGCGGTCTTTGAGGCGGAACATGTCATTGCCCATCACGGCCCAGCGGCCGGATTCCTGCCAAAGTTCCGCGGGATTCAGCGCAGGCAGCAGCATTTCCTGCCCTCCGATGGCATCCATCTCTTCGCGGACGATCTTGGTGATCTTCAGCAGCGTGCGCTGTGAAAGAAACAAGTGGTTGTAGACACCGGCGGCTAACTGGCGGATATAACCGGCGCGCAGCAGCAGTTTGTGACTGACAACCTCGGCGTCAGTAGGCGCATCGCGCAGGGTGGGAATGAAAAGCTTGCTCCAGAGCATGATTGGGAAGCTTTCAGTCTAACAAGCGAGAGATTATGCTTCGTACTCTTTCAGCTTGGCTTGGAGTCCTTTTAAGGTCAGACCGAGCATCTCTGCGGCGCGGGCTTTGTTCTGCTGCGTGAAATCCAGAGTACGCATCACCAGTTCGCGCTCCGCTTTTTCGAGCGTTGTACCCATGGGCAGTTGCAGCGAACCATCGGGTTCGGACGCAGCGGACGCAGCGACACCCACTGCGGCGGCAGCGGCTAATGGTTTCGCTTGCAGGTTTACCGGAAGAGCACTCATTTGCACTGTGCCCTGGCGTGTGAGGATGACGGCGCGCTCCACAACATTGCGAAGTTCCCGGATGTTTCCAGGCCAGTTGAACGTTTCAAAAACCTGGATCACCTCCGGCGAAAAATCCGTTGCTTGCACGCCGTGCTTCTTGTTCATATCCACCAGCAGCGATTCGGCAATGGCGCGGATATCTTCTTTGCGATCCCGCAGCGGCGGCAAATGAATATGGAATACGTTCAGGCGATAAAACAGATCTTCACGCAGATTGCCGCCTTTGACGGCATCGTCGGGCACCTTGTTGGTGGCCGCAATCACGCGGACGTCCACTTCGAACTCAGCTTTGCCGCCCAGGCGGCGCACCTTGGAATCTTCCAGCACACGCAGCAGCTTCGCCTGGGTGAGCATGGGCATTTCCCCAATCTCATCCAGAAGCAGCGTGCCGTGCTGTGCAATTTCAAAGCAGCCCGCACGGCGTTCGGAAGCACCTGTAAAGCTGCCCTTTTCATGCCCGAACAGTTCACTTTCAATCAGAGTTTCCGGAAGTGCCGCGCAATTGATGGCGATGAAGGGGCCCTGCTTTCGCGGGCTGAGCATATGAAGCGTGCGAGCCACCAATTCTTTACCCGTGCCGCTCTCGCCTGAAATCAGAACGCACGCCTTACTGGGCCCAGCCTGTTGCAGATGGGAAAAAATCTCCTGCATGCGCGGCGAAGCCCCCACCATCTCTCCGAGAGAACCTTTGTATTGCAAGGTCCGCTCTAGCGTGACCTTTTCTTTGCTAACGCCGTTGTGAGTGGCCGCCCGGCGCAGCAGGGTTTGCATCACGTTCGGCTGCACTGGCTTTTCCAGGAACCAGTACGCGCCCATTTCATGCACGGTGCGCACCGCCGTATCCACATTGCCGAAGGCCGTCACGACAATTACCGGTGTCGAGTTGCCCTCTTTGCGCATGGTCTTCATCAGCTCATAACCATCCATGCGCGGCATGTTAAGATCTGTCACAACCACATCGGCGTTGTAGGTTTCCAGTTTTTCCAGGGCGTCGCCGCCATCTGTCGCGGTTTCGGCCTGCATGCCCCAGGCTTTCACCATGCCAGCTAAACCAGTCCGCTGGCTGCTCTCGTCGTCCACGATCAGAATTTTAAGAAGTCGGTCCATGAAATGAGTTCGTCTCAATTTTACCGCTTTGGATATCTGAGATACTCATGGATTGACTTTTTTTAAGAAACCGGTGGAAGTTCCCAAGGTCCGGAATTCGCTGGACAATTATATTTCGCTCGCGCCCGAGCCACAGAATATGCTCGACATTTTCGCGGGCGAATGGGCTTCGAAGTTCCCGCCGGAGTACAAGTTAAACGCCGGAATCAACCCGCTATTCGAAGATTCGCGCATCCACTGGATGCTGGGGGAGTTGCGCGGAGTGGCGGGGATGCGGGTTGTGGAACTAGGTCCACTAGAGGGAGGGCATTCTTATTTGCTGGACCGCGCCGGAGCGGCCTCGGTGCTGGCAATCGAATCGAATCAGCGGGCTTTCCTGAAATGCCTGATTGTGAAAGAACTGCTCGGGATGCGCTCCGTAGAATTCCTGATGGGCGATTTCCGGCAGTATTTCGACCGGACGCCGGCGCGGTTCGATCTGTGTGTCGCGAGCGGCGTCTTGTATCACATGCGAGAACCGGTGGTTCTGCTGTCGCAGATTGCCGCCCAGTGCGAGCGCTTGTTTCTGTGGACCCATTATTACAACAAGAAGCTTATCGACCGCGACAGGAATCTGAAGCCCCGTTTCCAGGACGTGGTGAAGAGGACCACCAATGGCTATTCGTATGAGATGCATCGGTACGATTATCTGGAAAGCTTGAACATCGCGGGGTTTTGCGGAGGTAACGCGGAGTTTGCGTATTGGCTTTCCCGTGACGATCTATTCGGCGCGCTGAAGCACTTGGGCTTCAGCAATATAAAGGTGTACGACGAAGAGCCCGAGCATCCGCACGGACCTAGTTTGAATCTGCTGGCGACGAAGTGATCCGCTCCAGGTGGCTGACATCAGGTGGCTGGCATAATGTGGGTTGGAGCGTGAAGCTTGATCCCTTCCTTCGTTGAGCGTGCCAGGCGGCGATTCGTCTGGAATGAAGCGCTTGCACAGACGGCATTCGCGGCAGCCGTGTTACTTGCGGGTGTCATTGTACTGTTGCTGGCGGGGACTCAACTGCTGGATTGGCGATGGCTCGTTGTTCTGGCGGTGGGCGGTTTCGCGTTTGGAATTTATCGAACGCTGAAGCGAGTACCCAGCGCGTATCAGGTTGCGGTGATGGTGGATCATCGTGCGGGTTTGCATGATGCACTTTCCACAGCGCTGCACTTTTCGGATGTTGGCTCCCGGACCGCGGGATTGCCGGCTATTCGAGAGTTTCAGAAACAGCAGACGGAGCGGCTGATTCCTTCGGTCAATCTGGATACGGCGGTGCCGTTTCGGATTCCGCGCGCCCTGTATGCAATGGGTCTTTTGGGTTTGGTGGCTTCAAGCCTGTTTGCTTTGCGTTATGGGATACGGCGCAGCCTGGATTTTCAGGCTCCTCTATCGCAAGTGGTGATGGATGGCTTGGGGCTGCATTCGCCCGAAGATAAGATTGCTTCTGCCCGCAAGAAAAGTGGGGATTCCAAATCGGGTGAAACCTTCGATGAGCAAGGTTTGCCTCTGCCGCGTTCCGAACAGAAGAAAGCGGGGGAATTGGATGGAGCGTCCCCGTCCGCTCTTGAAACAGTTGGCGACCCTGATGTGAATAACGAAAAAGCGCAATCGGCCTCGGCGGGTAAAGAAGGCACGGAAAAGGGTGAAGGAGGCGGAAAGGAGGGTGGAGACAAGGGCTCTCCCGAACAATCGGAAAATGGTCAGCAGGGACCCGGGAAAAGTGCAGCGGATAATCCGGCGGGCAGCAAAGAGGGCGCGCAACAGGGCGAGCCGGGTGCCAGCCAGCAGAGCAGCCAGGGAAACAATTCCAGCCTGTTGTCAAAGATGAAAGACGCGATGCAGAATCTGCTTTCCAAGGCAAAGCCGCAACAGAATAGTGCGGCGGGCCAGAAGCCGAATGGAGCGCAGGGCCAGCAGAAGGGGCAACAGCAGCAGGCGAAATCCGGGGAGAAGGGTTCGCCCGGTGAGAGCAAAGATGGGGGCCAGCAGGACCAGGCGGAGGGCGCGGGTCAGCAGGCCGGAGACCAGGATAACTCGGACAGTTCGCAGGGCAAGGGCAACGGGAAGAGTTCGGAACAGCAGGCAGCGGCACAGCCGGGTAGCGGCGTAGGCAAGCAGGATGGCTCGAAGGACATTCGTGCCGCGGAGCAGAAAGCGGCTATGGGCAAGCTGACAGAGGTGATCGGCAAGCGGTCCGCTCAGGTTTCAGGCGAGATGATGATTGAATCGCAATCCGGCCCGCAACAATTGCGAACGCAATATTCGCGCCGTAGTGCTTCACATTCGCAGGTGGGGGGCGAGGTGAATCGCGACGAAGTTCCGGTGGAATTGCAGGGTTACGTGCAGCAATATTTTCAGGAAGTGCGGAAAGCGGAGGGTTCTGGCGGGGTAGCGCGCAAGCCGGCGCGCAAAGTGGGTTCCGCGCAATCGCCTGCCGCTTCCGAACCCAAGTAAACTGGTAGCTGTACATGGTTCGAGACGGCATCTATTACGCTCTGGCGTTTACGGCCGCGGGGGCTTTGGTGAGCTACCTGGCGGGCCCGTGGTTCGCTTTGCCGTTGTTCCTGGTGGGTGCTTTTTGTGCGTATTTTTTCCGCGATCCGGAGAGGCTGGCGCCCGCTGGCAACGTAGCGGTTTCTCCGGCGGACGGCAAGGTGGTTGCCGTGGTTGAGGAAAGCGGCGCGGAGGGGAGGCGTACGCGGGTCAGCATCTTCCTGAACATTTTCGATGTGCATGTAAACCGCATGCCAATTTCCGGTGTGATTACCGATGTGAAGTATTCGAAAGGGAAGTTTCTGGTGGCAAGCCGGGAGGAGGCTTCTGAGCAGAATGAGCAGAATACAATCACGGTGCGAGGGGACGGGACCACTGTGATTTTTAAACAAATCGCCGGGCTGATTGCGCGCCGGATTGTGTTCACGCGGAAAAAGGGTGAGTTTGTGCAAGCGGGAGAGCGGGTGGGCCTGATTAAGTTCGGCTCCCGCGTGGACGTGATCTTCGGGCCGGAATGGCAGATGGCGGTGACACCCGGAATGCGCGTTTCGGCGGGTTCGAGTATCCTGGCACATCGGGGCGACCGGGTAGAAACGTTGAAGATGGTATCGGCACCGCTCGATCTGGAAGAAGGGCTTTTGTGCCAGACCTAGCGGTGCCCACAGCTCCTGTTTTGCGAGTTCCTTCGCGGGCAGCTTACGCGCTGCCGTCTCTGTTCACGGCAGGCAATATTTTCCTGGGCTATCTGGCGATCCTTCGCACGGTACAAGGTTCTCTGCTGGTTTCGGGGCATCCGCTAGAGGCTGCTGAACATTTCATGTTCGCGGCAAAGATCATCGGGCTCTCCGTGCTTCTGGATGGGTTGGACGGGCGGGTGGCGCGCATGACAAATACCACTTCTTCTTTTGGAGCGGAACTGGATTCTCTGGCGGATGCCATCAGCTTCGGAATCGCTCCCGCGCTGCTTGGGTTTTTCTGGGGCGTGCAATTTGTGGATGGCGGGTTTGGGGCTTTTGCGACAGAGCAACTGGCTCGCGCGGGCAAGCTGATTTCGTTTCTCTTTCTGCTCTGCGGGGTGGCGCGCCTAGCCCGTTTTAACGTGCAGAAGAACCCGATGCCGAAAAATCCGGGGCGCCGCGACCGCAAATATTTTGTTGGCTTGCCGATTCCCGCTGCCGCGGGGATGGTTTCTGCCGTGGTGTATTTTGCGGATGGGTATCCGGTCAGCTTCTGGTGGCCTTCCATTGTGTGGCTCGCGCTGCTGGGATTGCTGGCTTTTCTGATGGTCAGCACCTGGCGATACAACAGCTTCAAAGAGTTAAATCTGCTGCGGCCGCGCTCGCCTTTGACGGTGGTATTGCTGGGCGGCTTGATCTTCCTCTTGTGGAATTATTCTCAACCTGTGCTGCTGGTGATGGCTTCCGCTTATGTGGGTAGCGGAATTTTGATTCGCGTGGCAGGGGTGGTGCGGCGATTCAGACCCGCGCGTCCGCCGGAACCGGAGCATCAGATTGGCTGAAACCATTGCGCTGGTAGGGGGTGAATCGTTACTAGGGCGCGAGGTGCGTGATGTTATCGGTGAAAGCCGGCTGGGCATGTCGCTTCGTCTAATTGCCGCTCCGGAAGAGAAAGAAGGTAAGCTCATCGACGCCGCCGGCGAGCCCGCAATACTTGTGAAGATGGAACGATCATCTTTCGAGGGGGCGAGCGCGATCATATTGGCCTGCTCCCCTAGCGCGGCCCTGCAGATTCAAGAGTTCAAGACAGAGGGCACGCTGGTGGACCTGAGCTATGCACTGGAAGACGCGCCGGGAGCGCGGCTTCGTGCGCCAATGGTGGAACCGCACGATTTTCGCGTACCCCATGATGCCGTGCAGGTGATTGCGCACCCTGCTTCTATTGCGCTTGCGTTGCTGCTGGGGCGGATCCATCCGGTATTTCCCATTGAGCGCACTGTTGTGCAGGTTTTCGAACCGGCGAGTGAGCGCGGGTCTGCCGGCATTGATGAACTGCAGATGCAGACGGTAAACCTGCTCTCTTTTAAGCCGCTGCCCAAAGCTGTTTACGACACCCAGGTGAGTTATGCGATGTTGCCGGGATTCGGTGAGGACGCGCCGCTTGCTCTCGATGAGATTGAAAATCGCATCGAGCGCCATCTGGCCACCTTGCTGGCAAACGGAAGCGGCGCGCCCGTACCTTCCCTGAGGCTGGCACAAGCGCCGGTGTTTCATGGCTACAGCTTTTCGGTGTGGATGGAGTTTGCGGAACGCCCGAGTTTGGCCGCCTTAGAGCAAGTGCTGGACGAATCACCCATCGATATTCGGACAAAAGGGGCGGAACCACCGAACAACGTGGGTGCGGCCGGACACAGGGGTGTTGTGGTGGGGTCGATTGTTCCGGATAGAAATAATCCCCGTGCGTTTTGGATTTGGATGGCCGCGGACAACCTGAAGCTCTCGGCTGAGAACGCTTTCCAAGTTGCACAGGAGGTTCTGTGAGATTCGCTATTGCTCTTCTCGCGATTTCGTTTGGGGGATGCGGTTATCATGTCGCGGGTACAACTAACGCGCTGCCGAAGAACATTACGACGATCGCGGTTCCCGCATTCGGGAACGTGAGCACGCAATACAAGGTGTCGGATTTGCTTGCCGGCGCGATGACGCGTGAACTGATTTCGCGGACGCGGTATCGCGTGACTTCTAACCCGGATGGTGCAGACGCGGTGCTTTCGGGCGCGGTGGTGAACTTTGTTTCGTACCCCACCATTGTCGACAACAATTCCCAGCGGAATACGGCAGTGCAGGTGATCTTAACGGTTTCGGTGACCTTACGGGATAAGGCAGGAGTGGTGCTGTTTTCCCGCCCGAATTTTGAAATTCATGAGCGTTATGAAATTTCTATCGACCCGCGCAACTACTTCGATGAGAGTGAGCCGGCGATGCTGCGCTTGAGCCAGGACGTGGCGCGGAGCGTGGTAAGTGCCGTTCTTGAGAAGTTCTGACCGATGACTCCGGCGCAGTTTCTCTCCCGCTTGAAGCGCGGCGATGTTCCACCTGTTTCGTTGCTGCTGGGATCTGAATCTTATGAGCGACGGCGCTGCCGCGAGGCGCTGATTGCGGCGCATTTAACGGAAGAAGAGCGGGACGGGGCACTTACTCAGTACGACCTTTCTGAAGTGGAGCTTTCGCAGGTACTGGACGATGCGCGTTCGCTTTCTCTGTTTGCATCTAAGCGGGTGATTCTGGCTAGCTCGGCGGAAGCCGCGCTGCCACGGACAGCGAAGTCCGATGAAGACGGCGAGGACCCGGCCAGTTCCGGTGGCGGCGGTGGTTTCAAAGAGCTGGAGGCTTATGTTTCAAGTCCTACGCCGGGAACTGCCATACTTTTTGAATCGTCGCGCTTCGATTGGGAAGGTGACGACAAGAAGAAGAACGAGCGCGTGAGGAAGTTCTTTGCAGCCGTGCCCGATGCGGTGGAGTTGCGGCGTTATTCAACCGACGAAGCGCGCGTGCTACTGGATCAATTGGCGCGGCAGGCGAAACTTTCATTGGGACCGGGCGTGGCGGATGCTTTATCGGAATCGCTCGGCGGCGACGCGGGTCGGATTGCGGTGGAGCTCGAGAAGCTGTCACTCTTCGCTGGGACGGCCACGGTAACTTTGGAGCACGTAGCCCAACTGATTCCCGACGCACGGGAAACCACGATTTTTGTGCTGGTGAGCGCTTTGGGACGGCGCGATAGGACGCGCAGCCTTGGCATACTGGACACGCTCTGCCGGGATGGGGAATATTTACCTTTGGCGCTTTCGTTCCTCTCCGGTCAATTTCGCATGGCGCTGATTGCGAAAGAAGCCAACTTGAAGAGCGCCGGACAAGTGCAGGGACACTTCACGAAGCAGGGCGTGCCGATGTGGGGTTCACGCGCGGAACAAGTGACGCAAACCGCAACCAAGTTTACGAAAGCCCAACTGGAGCGAGGGCTGAAGCTGATTTTTGCGGCGGATCGGGATTTGCGGAGCGCCCGGCCGGATGACCGGATTGTGATGGAGCGGTTCGTGGTGGAACTGACGGCGGCTTAGCGCCGGTCGGCAATTTGGAAAAGCTCTTGTAAGCTGATTTCCAGGTTGGGGCTGGCGGTTTGTAACATGCCATCGCTGGCGGCTTTTTTGCCGGATGAAGTATAGATCCAGGCTCCCCGAGTGAGGGGATCGATCAACCTAACGAAGGGAATGCCCATATCCTGGAATTCTTTAATTCGGGATTCCACCCGTGGCATACGGTCATCGGGGGGAAAGTATCTCAATGCTAAGAAAAGGCGGATTTAGAAGAACATTATCCTCTGCTACGGACTGCAATGTGACACAGACAGCCGGAATTCGGACGCGCGACGCGTTTGTCTGGACGTTTCACTCTGGATAGATGAAAAGACCATAGGCCTCCTCATACTTGGCCAGAAGACGCTGAAAAGCATATTGCAGGCGACTGTGCGGGGGAGTTGGCAGGCCTTTTTCTTCAATTATTCCATCGACAGAGTCAGGATTATGCTCGTACTGAGTATGAAGGTACTCGTCGATAGTGAGAAGAGCAGCCGATGTTGCCATAGCGGCAAACCTTCTCCTAAGCTGAGAGAGCTTTTACTTTGAGGTGCAGGTTGGACTTATACCGGGCGGCGGTGTTCTTCTTGATAATGCCCAGCTTGGCGGAGCGGTCGATGACGGAAAAGGTCTTCGGGAGCAGGTCAGCGGCGCCCGAGGGGTCTTTTGCTGTAAGTGCGCGACGCATCGCGCGAATTTGGTGGCGAAGACGGGACTTGTTCTTGCGGTTCACTTCGGTACGGCGTGCTTCCGTCCGGACGCGTTTGATGGATGAGACATGATTTGCCATTGTTCTAACAGTTATGTAGTCTAGCACGGCAGGCGGAAGCGATAGAGTTTCGCCCGCCGTGCAGATGCTTTAGAAGTACAACTTGAGAGCGAATTGCATTTGACGCGGTGTATTCAGCAAGTCGGAAGAGCTGGTGAGCTTGCCGAAATTCTGATTCTGCAGGGTGGTCGTATTATTTTGGCCCACCCCGAAACGAACCCGGTTGAATACATTGAACGCCTCAGCACGAAATTCCATGCGAACGGATTCCCAGATGGGGAATGTGCGGGCGACCGAGACATTTTCTGTCAGGTTGGCGAATTGACGAACCTTCGGATTGTAGCGGGTGGAATTGCCAAACGAGTTATAAGGGGTGTTCTGTCCCTGTGTCGGGAAAGGTCCGGCTCCATAAGGAACGAAGAAGTTGTCCAGCTGTGGGTCAAAATGATCGCCTTTTAAGGGAGCTCTCCAGCCCTCATAAGAGTTCACGTAGGGACGCGCGCCTCCCCCGAATAGGGGAAGGCTATAGGTGGTTCCGATGCCAATCGGCTGGCCGCTGGAATAGTAATTCGTGCTTGAGACTCGCCAATTGCCAACAAGGTAACCGAGCGGCCCGGAGGTCAAATAAGTCTTACCCTTACCGAAAGGAAGATCGTAAACCACGCCGATTTTAAAGTTATGAGTGACGTCGAACTGGCCGATGGATTTCTCCAGCCCGCGATTGAAGAAATCCTGGGCACTTCCGCTACCCCAGTAACTATCTGAATCGGTGAGAATTTTGGAGAAGACGTATGAGGTTTGAGCGGTCAGACCCCTGGCATAACGTTTTTCAAAGCGGAAAATGGCCGCATGATAGGTGGAGTGGCCGCTATGGTCACCGCCGCCGGAAAATGTATCGATGCCGTTGTACTGAGGAAAAGGCCGGAGCGCCTGTTTGACCGTTGCACTGCCTTTCCAGAAAGCGTTAAACCCGGGATATGGTTCACCGATTCCAAATTGGTTGGCAAGAGCGGAGCCGATGCGGCTATTCAAGACCGCCGTGCTCTGTTCTACCGTTCCGAACGCAGTCAGATACTTGGTTGGCACTTGGTCATAGTTCAGTAATTGGGTTTGCAAATGGGAACCCATGACACCGCTGTAGGAAGCTTCGACGACCATGGAGCTACCGATCTGCCGCTGGATGGAGAAATTGAAATTGTTAAATTCCGGAGGACGAGTGGCTTCACGCCCCTGCCACCACGGAATGTTGTCGCCGTTAGCAAAAGAAGGGCTGACGAACGGAGGAATGGGATAGGCAGGGAAACCGCTGTCCAGAGTAAACGCGGGAGTGATTCCGCCGCTGCCCTGTGGAGCGCCGTAGGTCTGAGTAAAGCCCCGTTGATGCGTGGAGCCTGTGACCGTGGTGATTGCGCCGTAAGAAAGAGCGTAACCGCCTCGAATGACTGTTTTCTCATCCTTCGAATACGCAAAGCTCAGGCGGGGGCCAAACGCATCGAAGAAAGAGTTCGCCAACGTCCGCGACCCTTGCCGCCCGGGGCCGGAACCCGCATAAATC
>Ga0123338_10002883_pt1 | contig 15778 bp, 14 predicted proteins | sample grotaG_FD_89793 | JGI IMG/M metagenome (GOLD analysis project Ga0123338, IMG submission 89793) | Glacier valley bacterial and archeal communities from Borup Fiord, Nunavut, Canada, to study Microbial Dark Matter (Phase II) -... | ecosystem: Environmental > Aquatic > Freshwater > Ice > Glacier ...
AGCTACACAATTTATGAAGCCATCCTATGAAGCAGAAGGAAAACTGTTATTCAAAATTCCCTCTTTTAAAGTAGCAGGAAGTAATCTTTCGCCTGGTTCCTCTGAAGGAGGGGACTCAGGAGATTTGAAACCCTTGGTAGCAACTCAAAATCCTATAAGCAGTCAGATAGAAGTTATTTCTTCTCCTACTTTTTTGCAGCGGACAATAGACAAACTACAACTCAAAGACAATGAAGGTAAACCTCTGGAAGTAGAAGCGCTACAAAAAGCCCTGAACCTAAAAATTGTTGGTGGGACAGATGTATTGCGAATTAGCTATAGCAGCCATGACCCCCAAGAAGCAGCGGCAGTGGTCAATACAATTATGAATTCTTATTTAGATAATGATATTACGACAAATCGCTCTGAGGCGGGAGCAACTCGTCAATTTATGGCCAAGCAGCTTCCTAAAACTCAAGCTGCTGTTGATAATGCAGAAGTAGCGCTACGTATATTTAAACAAAAGCATCAGATTGCAGATTTATCAGCGGAAACCCAGTCAGCCGTTGCGACTATTGGAAATCTAGACAATGAGATGAATACTGTTAAGGCTCAATTGGATGAGGTAAACGCCCAAACCAATCAACTGCGCCAGAAAGTAGAGCTAAATTCTCAAGAAGCGATCGCTGTGAGTGCCCTGAGTCAGTCACCTGCAGTACAGGGAGTTCTGACACAACTTCAAGACACTGACCGACAGTTAGCGATTGAGCGCAGCCGTTTCCTAGATGACAACCCCGTAGTTGTTAACCTAGAAGCAAAAAAAGCTAGTTTAAAATCTCTCCTGCAACAGGAAGTTGGTCAGACTGTTGGCAATCAAACACAAGTTCCCCAGAGCCAATTGCAGATTGGACAACTCAGACAAAGCCTTATCCAAAGTTTTCTCCAGTCAGAAATACAGCGCTTTGGCTTAACTAAAAGACTCTCCTCTCTATATAATTCCCGTTCTAACTACGAACAGCGCGTGAAACTCATACCCCAGTTGGCACAAAATCAGCGGGAGTTAGAACGGAAAGTTGCAGTCGCAGACTCGACCTATCAAACTCTATTGAAAAAGGTTCAAGAATTACAGTTAGTTGAGAATACAAATGCAGCTGCTTCCCGGATTATTTCTCAGGCTTTAGTGCCCAAAAAGCAACTAACAACCAAAAAAATAATTGTTTTAGTGCTAGGAGTGATGTTCGGTTTATTTTTTGCCACTACAACTGTGCTCTTCCTAGCTATGAGGGATAGATCTCTAAAAACACTTAAAGAAGTTAGAGAGGTCTTTGGATATACTTTGCTGGGAATTCTTCCTTTATCTGTTAAAAAGGTTCGTTCCCGTTATTCAAATGCAGAATTAATAGACCAAACAATTGCCGTCAGAGATACTCCCTACTCTTTAACGAGCGAAATGTATCGGATGATTCAAGCCAATCTGAAATTCCTGAGTTCAGATAAAGTGCTTAAAACTATCGTGGTAACTAGCGCAGTTCCTAAAGAAGGCAAGTCTACAGTTTCAGCTAATTTGGCGGCTGCGATCGCTCAACTAGGACGTAAAGTTTTACTAATTGATGCAGATATGCGAATTCCTTCTCAGCATCATCTCTGGCAACTAACCAATGCAGTTGGTTTGAGTGAGGTTCTTGTAGGTCAGGCTGATTTTAACATTGCTGTATCTAAGGTAATGGATAACCTTGATGTTTTAACTGCTGGAGTTAGACCTCCCAACCCACTTGCTTTGCTTGACTCAAAACGGATGGCATCACTAATTGAAAATTTCTCATCTCAATATAACTATGATTTTGTGATTATTGATGCTCCTCCCCTGCTTTTGGCAGCCGATGCTTTGACTTTAAGCCAAATGACTGATGGGATTTTGTTAGTAGCTCGACCTGGGGTAATTGATTCTAACAGTGCAGCTGCTGCTGAAGAAATGCTAGAGAGATCCAGTCACAACGTCTTAGGTTTAGTTGTCAATGGTATCATTGATAAAAATGAATCAAGTAGTTATTTCAACCATGCTAAAGAATACTTTACTGATCAAGATTTGACAAAACAGCTTCAGCAACAAAAACGTATTCCAAACAAAACCTCTGTATAAACTAGGATTTTGTCTCATAAGTCAACTGAATACCATAACTGGTATAGCCTGTTTAATTAGCCACAAAATAATAAGCTTGCAAAGGCAAGCTTATTATTTTGTATAAGCGTAAACTTCAGTCTGACGCAGCTAAGGGCAGATAGCAGGACATGATATTAAGATTACTGATGTTCGTATGCGCCAATATCATATCCACTACTAAGTTGACGAGGTTTACCTGCATAATCAGTTTTCACAGCTTTCCAGTTGTAACCCATATTGATCGCCGGACTCGTTCCTTTGATTCTAAAGTCAGCAATTGAGGGATTCATGAACTGTGGGTCTCCAATAATATCGTTAGGTCCCATCACAGCAATCATGGCATCCTTGCTGTAAAGATTGTAGTCATAGGTGACGTTGATATTCTTCCTATTGCTGTTCGCATTTCGACCAGGGGAAACATAGATAATGTTATTGAAAATATTGACATCAGATGAATAACCAGCATATATTTGCCCTTTTTTAAGGTTTTTACTTTGCCCGTTCTCATATGCCGTGTTGTTGACAATATCGACATGCTCACTTTCATGGGCATGAATCCCAGAACCACCATTCCTGTAGGTGATATTGTTTGCAATTAAAGTTCGTCCTCGATATGCACCATTTCTCGCAACTTTTGAAACATCGATAATAATACCATTACCGTCTGATATTGTTCCCGACGCAAACCAGGGAATGTACATGCGATTTTTGTAGACCCTGTTGTTAGTCACGAACATCTTGTATCCCCCGTTGCTGTCAGAATTCCAACTCTTTGAAATGCCAATGCCACTGGTACCAAAGATACTATACCAGGCATTATTATACACAGTGTTATTGTCCACCTTCACATAATCAGCCTCCCTGATTCCGATACCTCCTGCTCCACAGTCATGCACTATGTTGTTCAGAATATTTATGTGAGAAAGATGACCATTGACTCCATCAACGGTTATGCCACTTCCGTTTGTACGGGGATTTGATTTGTTCCACTTCTGACTTAATGCATAACCAAGAGTTATATTGGCATTGTTCCCGATGATCTCTAGCCCGTTAATCTCGATATATGAAGCTCCATTTGACAACCCGATACCACTCCATGTATTGTGCTGAATTTTTGGGAAATGCCCAGGATATGCTTTATATTTAATCCATGCTTTTGCATTTCCAGAACGTTGAATATTTACTACACTCCCAGCATTGGGTGAATTTCTGTATACTCCGTTCATAATCAATACTGTGTCGCCAGGGTCAGTCAAATCTGCTGCCCTTTGAATTGTCCTAAAGGCGGATGAGGTAGTAAGTCCGCTATTTCTGTCGTTTCCAGTACCACTAACATAGTATGTTGTCGCAGTTGTAACCCTACTGATCAGCTTGCGGCTAGGTAGTGGCATTTGCTGAACAGTGGATGACTGACGAACATCTTTAACTAAAGACTCTCTTATTCTCTCTCCTTGAACCAGACCTGTTAATGCCCAGGGAAGTACAAGAGATGCGCTCAAACTGAGAAAACCTAAACCATGAATCATCATAGGGAAAAAATAGGGTATGTTGCAAAAACTGAATCGTCAACGGTCAGTAGCTCTAGCCTTAGTCAGTAACTCAGTATTGAATACGGTGGTGTAAGAGGTGTATATGAATTTATACACAAGTCTTGAGGTTTACATCTGGGCATTTTCACCTAAGTATGGCTAAAATGCGTTTTTAGCTTGTCTTGTAAAAAACAGTAGCTATCTGGTAATAGTACTGAATAAAAATTACTAGTATCCAGAGTTACCCATTAATGGACACCAAGTAACCGTACAAATAGTGTCATTTCCAATTCGACATCATTCTACTGTGTATACGCGGTATCTGTGGTTAAGATAGTATATCTGTTATCAATCAGTTAATTTACTTAAAGAATTCTTATGATAATAAAAAGCAAAAAGAAGGCAGAAACTAGCATTTATCGCCTCTGCCTTCTGAAATATTCTCATTATCATCAGAAATTCGAGTACTTGCAACAAAGTTTATAAAAACCTCTCAATGCAGATTAAGAATTTTCAGGTATCAATGAGTAATATTATTTAAGATTTTTATGATAATGGCGGATAGAAAATACAATTTTGGAGGATGTGATGCCTTCTGGTGCGTCCGCTACGCGTAGTTTACTTCCCATTTGTTCATTGAGCTTTGATTTAAGAATAGTGCAATTTGAGGGACGAAGAGGGTTGACCAACGCCCCCAATTTACATCTATCTCTTAAATTAGAGTCCGAACAAGTTCAGAAGATTCAAGACAATACCTAGAGGTCCAGTTATAGTGTTTACAGTATCGCCAAAATTAGCTGCACCAGATCGGCTGACTACTACAACGTCATTATTGCGGAGTATAGGATTAGTTTGCTCATTAATCCCAGCGGAGAAATCCATTTTTACTATACGTTTAGTGACAGAACCATTCGGGTTGAGGCGAATCAAATCAACAGCCTTACTACTAGCTCTGGCATCATTAAATCCGCCAGCAGCGAGTATAACTTGATTTAAAGAGCTATTCGGTTGAACGTCTGTTAACCCTGGTTTTTTAACTTCGCCTACCACACCAACTTGAATGCGTGTAGGAGAGAAAGTAGTGGTAGCTAATTGCGTAGCTTCTGCGGGGTTGATTTCAGTTGCTGTCGGAATAACAATAGTATCTCCGTCTTGCACGATGATGTCTTGATTGGCATCACCACTCTGTAATAGTTGCCAAAGATTAATATCTATAGCTTGTTCTGAGCCAGTTCTTGTCGGTCGGCGTAGCTTGAGATTACGAACATCAGCCTGTGCTGTAATTCCCCCAGCTAGTTGAATTACCCGCGTTACATTTGGTAGACCAGTGGGACTGGCAGCACCACTGTTAGGGGTTGCACCCCCCTGAACATCTGTGTTACCGGTGGTGACAAGATATGAACCGGGACGGTTAACTTCACCAATAATTGTGACTGTGCGGGGTGTGGTTTGGCTGGCGGCAAAGTTAGCTGCAAATATATTGCGCGATTCTGCTATGTTGAAGTTGGTTGCAGTTGGCACAACTATGGTGTCTCCATCCCGCAAGGTAATATCCTGTGATAATCTGCCTGTTTGGATGAGTTCCTTCAAATTGACGTTGACTGTTTGCTCTGAAGAACGTCCTATTTTACGCCGTAATTGAACTTGAGTTACATCCGCAGCCAGGGTTACTCCCTGCGCTGTTGTCAATGCAGCCAATATAGTCGGATATTGTACGCCTGGATTGTTCCCTGCGCCTCCACTCAAGCTCAGAGTGTAAGCTCCTGGACGTGTCACCTCTCCGGCAACGAAAATATTGATGGGACGAGGCGATAACAAATTGACTGAGATTAAGGGACGTTTGAGGAAGCGAGAATATCTTCTAGCAATTTCATCAGATGCCTGTTCAGCTGTTAGCCCGAGGACTGACACACTGCCAATTAAAGGCAGGTTTATAGCTCCACCTGGCGGAATTTGGTATTCACCTGTATATTCGGGTACTTCAAATACATTTACACGGATGAGATCCCCGCCTCCTAATGAATAATTAGTATCTAATTGTGTTGGTGTGCTTGGTGTTTGTCTAGTTGATGGTAATGGTTGTCCTTGAGCTAGACTGACACATGGCACAGCGATATTGACAGCACTTAACAAAGCCACACCCACAACTGGCTGAGTTAAGAATTTAAACAAACTTGTGTTAAGCATATTTACCTGAGACTCTGAAACTACGATCAATAAAATACTGTCTAAACATTTTTATTTTGACTATACCTAAGTATTCAAGTTCCCCGACACTCTTATTTTCCTCGAAAAGTGTGATTTTCCGGAGGAAATTTGTTTATGGAATTTGAACTTTTAGTGAAGTTCACTTAAAGTTAACGCTGCGGAAATAGAGCAATGATCAAAAAATATTGGATTTACTCAACTAAACGCAGTTTATACAATAAATTGTCTATTAACCAATAAATACAAATAACCTTAAAAAGAGATAGAAATTTGATTTTATGTGGGTTAGCTTGAGAAAGCTCAACTCAAAAAGGCAGGGTTTTTGGGTTTTGTTCCTTAAAGTAACCCAAAATTTCCTATTTGGCAAGAACCAAGAAGACTAATTCAGTGAGTTATTTTTTCTTTGGATTTCTTGAATAAAAAATTCTTCTAGGGAGCGACGCGACAAGCTTATGGCAATAATTTTACCATCCATGAGACGAAGACTGGCGAGGAAATCATAGTAATCATCTTGTAGTGTACCTTGCCAGGAACTATCAGGCTCAAATCTGAGAGTGGGTATCCATTTTTTGAGAATTTCCCAGTCACCACCTCGACCTTTGACGTGATATGTGTTTTCGCCGCCTAAGAGTTCATTCAGGGAACCAGAGCAAATTAGTTCACCTTGAGCAAGGATGGCAATGCGATCGCAAATCTGTTCTACTTCACTCAGAATGTGGCTATTGAAAAAAATCGTCTTACCAGCTGCTTTTAGCGCCAGGATAATTTCCCGCATTTGGTAGCGTCCTACCGGATCAAGACCAGACATCGGTTCATCCAGAAAAACTAAATCTGGCTCGTTAATTAACGCCTGTGCCATACCAACACGCTGTAGCATTCCTTTAGAATAGCGGCGTAGAAGCTTTTTGCGGGCATCGGTTTGGGATAAACCCACTAATTCTAGCAGTTGGGGAATGCGTTGGCGTTGTACGCTGTTGGGAATTTGGAATAGTCCAGCTGCTAGCTGCAAAAATTCCCAGCCGGTGAGATAGTCATACAAATAGGGATTTTCGGGCAGATAGCCGATATGTTGCTTAATACTGCGATCGCCTATAGGCTTACCTAATAATAATCCCCGTCCAGAGGTAGGACGAATAATTCCCAGCAACAATTTTAAAAGAGTGGTTTTACCCGCACCATTTGGCCCCAGCAACCCAAAGGTTTCGCCTTTGTAAACTGTTAAAGAACAGTTTTTCAGAGATACGACTTTTTGATTTAGCCAAAAACCAGTACGATAGACTTTCCGCAACTCAGAAGTTAGGACTACTGGCGGAGTGTCAGTCGGATTAAGTTGAGAATCAGGGTCATCTGCAACAGACTTCATCTCGGTTCAACTACCATTTTCCAGCTTGGTATTAATTACAAGTTACCCGGTAGCCTGATAATAACCATCACTACCGAGTGTGTCAATTATCTCAAACTGGAGAGTGGGGAGATGGGGGAGATGAGGGAGACAAGGGAAGAATTTTTCCAATGCCCCCTTTGACTCCTTTTATAGAACGCCCTTAGAACTGGGAATTACGCCAGCACGACGGGGGTCGATTTCCACCGCCAGCCGCGTTGCCCTCGCAAATGCCTTAAATGTTGCTTCAATAATGTGATGGGAATTAATGCCATCCAGTTGCCGAATGTGCAGTGTCATTTGACTATGGTTCACGAGTGCCACAAAGAATTCTCGCACTAACTGGGTGTCATAGGTTCCTACCCGTTGAGTCGGAATTTGCAAGCCGTAGCTGAGGTGAGGACGTCCCGAAAAGTCTAGCGCCACCTGAACTAAGGCTTCATCTAGTGGTGCGAGAAAATTACCAAAGCGAACAATACCTTTTCTGTCGCCTAGTGCTTGGTTCAAAGCTTGCCCTAAGGTAATGCCTACATCTTCGTTAGTGTGATGGTCATCAATTTCCCAGTCTCCCTTGGCTTGGACATCTATATCAATCAGCCCGTGGGAGGCAATTTGATGCAACATATGATTCAAAAACGGAACACCTGTTGTTGCTGTGCAAGTTCCTCTACCATCCAGGTTGATGGTAACTTGCACATCGGTTTCACCAGTGGTGCGGTGAACAGTGGCAATCCGAGGGGTTTTAGTTGACTGATCGTAGTTTGAATTAACTATTTGCATAGGAAATGGGGCATAGGGCATAGGGCATGGGGCATGGGGAATGGAAAATGAGGAATGGGCAAGAATTTTACTAATACTCAATGCCCAATGCCCCATGCTCAAATTATCTTACATTCCCATAATTTCATATCCTGCATCTACATACAGAACTTGTCCGGTAATGCCACTGGACAACTCACTACACAAGAAAGCCGCAGCGTTGCCCACTTCTAGCTGAGTGACGGTGCGTCGTAGGGGAGCTACTTGTTCTACATGATGAATCATATCCAATATTCCGCCCACTGCTGAAGATGCCAAGGTGCGGATGGGGCCTGCGGAAATGGCATTGACGCGGATATTTTGCGGTCCTAGTTCGGCGGCCAAGTAACGCACACTCATTTCTAACCCCGCTTTGGCAACTCCCATAACGTTATAGTTAGGAATTGCTTTGACACCGCCTAAATATGTGAGGGTGACAATACTACCTCCCTCTGTCATCAAAGGTTTCGCTGCACCACTTAACTGCACCAGCGAGTAGGTACTGATTTCTAAGGCGGTGTTGAAACCAGAACGAGAGGTTTGACTAAAATCTCCAGTTAAATCGTCTTTGCTAGCAAAGGCCAAACAATGGATGAGGATGTCTAGCTTTCCCCACTGATCGCGGATTGTCTCAAAGGTAGATTTAATTTGTTCGTCATTTTGGACATTACAGGGAAGAAATAAGCTCGGGTTGAGGGGTTCTACCAATTCCGCAACTTTTTTCTCCATTTTGCCGCGTTCATCCGGTAGGTAGGTAATACCCAGGTTTGCTCCAGCTTTGTGCAGCTGTTGGGCGATGCCCCAGGCGATCGAGCGGTTATTGGCAATACCTGTAACAAGGGCATTTTTTCCAGTCAGATTTAGCATATAAATTGTTAATGCGATCGATCATTAGGAGCATACTAGAATCTGATGCACGTTTTGTCTTTGTTTTACATAGGATTTGCAAAAATGAATATTGGTAAGGGTGTTTGCTATGACAAAATTCTTGATTTTTCATAAAGATTTTATCAATTTATCTTTATTTGTTCTTCAAAAAACCCTTTTGAATACAGCTATTGTAACTACTTATCAACAATTAGTAGCTGAAAGGATCAACAATTATGTATCATTATAAACAAAGAGTTATGAAGATATTAATTTGAGTATAGGAAAGTACAGAAAGGTTGACGGTGCTTTATTCATTTTTCAGGTGTATTCTTAGGTAATCAGTTTTTGTTTTTCCGGCATTGGGTAGGGGAAGGGAGATGATCGTGACACAAGATAAAGCCCTAGCAAATGTTTTTCGTCAGATGGCGACCGGGGCGTTTCCGCCAGTTGTGGAAACGTTTGAACGCAATAAAACGATCTTTTTTCCTGGCGATCCTGCCGAACGAGTTTATTTTCTTTTGAAAGGTGCTGTTAAACTTTCCAGGGTGTACGAGGCAGGAGAGGAAATAACGGTAGCGTTGCTGCGGGAAAATAGTGTTTTTGGTGTATTGTCATTGCTGACAGGAAATAAGTCGGATCGGTTTTACCATGCGGTTGCATTTACTCCTGTGGAATTACTGTCAGCGCCAATTGAACAGGTGGAGCTAGCACTCAAGGAAAATCCAGAATTATCAATGTTAATGCTGCGAGGTCTGTCTTCGCGCATTTTACAAACGGAGATGATGATTGAAACTCTCGCTCACCGAGATATGGGTTCTAGGTTGGTGAGTTTTTTGTTAATTCTTTGTCGGGATTTTGGGGTTCCTTGTGCAGATGGAATCACTATTGATCTGAAGTTATCTCATCAAGCGATCGCAGAGGCAATTGGTTCAACTCGTGTTACCGTTACTAGGCTATTAGGAGATTTGCGGGAAAAAAATATGATTTCTATCCACAAAAAGAAGATTACTGTGCATAAACCTGTTACTTTAAGTAGGCAGTTCACATAAAAGCAATTGGAGAAAGGGGAGTTGGCACCTGTTGTGTTTTGAAAAATGACACTAATAGCTAGAGGTAAATCTAAAATTGAGTAATTTCAGCTATTGTCAATTTCCACTTCTCCACAGACAATGCTTAAAAGTAGTAGGCTGTATCTGGAAGGATTTCGGTAGCTAAAGATGACCACCGGATACATCCTCATCGCAGCAATTTTAATTCTGGGAGGCGTGATAGCAACCGTGGGCGATCGCATCGGCACACGAGTTGGCAAAGCCCGCCTCTCACTTTTTAATCTTCGTCCGAAAAATACTGCTGTACTGGTAACTATTTTTACGGGTGGTTTGATTTCCGCATCAACTTTAGGGATTTTATTCGCTGCTGACGAAGGCTTGCGAAAGGGTGTCTTTGAGTTAGAGGATATTCAAACAGACCTCAGACAGAAGCGGGAACAGCTAAAAACCGCAGAAACTCAGAAAAGTCAGGTAGAGGGTGAGCTAAATCAAGCAAGAATTGCCCAAGCAAAAGCACAACAAGACTTGCAGGTAATCAATCAATTCTTACAAGCGGCGAATGCCAAACAACGCCAAACACAAGCTCAGTTGAACCGCACCATTAGTCAACAAGCCCAAACTCAAACTCAACTCCAACGCACTCAAGGGCAGCTAGATCAGGTTGTAACTCAGTACCAAAAAGCCATAGCTGAATTGCAAAGCGTTTATAATCAGAGAAAGCAGCTACAGGCGGCAGTTGAGCTACTGAAAACAGAACGTCAACGGCTGTATGCTGAAGCTAAAAAAGCCATTGACGATGCCAAAACAGCTATTGAAAAACGCGATCGCGAACTAGCTAACCGTCAACAAGGTATAGAAGTGCGCGATCAAAAAATTGCCCAACTAGATCAACTAATTCAAAAGCGTAATCTCGAAGTTGCAGCGCGAGAGCAAGTGATTGCCACACGGGAATTGCGTCTCAAAGAATTGGAAGGACAACAGGAGCAATTAGAACTGGAAGTTGCAAGGCTAGAAAAATATTATCAGTCTTACCGCGATCTGCGTCTGGGTAAGTTAGCCTTAGTTCGCGGCCAAGTTCTGTCTGCTGGTGTAGTTCGTGTTACCCAACCTGGTGCTTCTCGTCAGGCAGTCGTACAGCTTTTACAAGAAGCCAATCGCAACGCCAGCCTAGAATTAAGTGAGCCTGGTGGAAATCTGGCAAATGTAGAGCTACTGCGCGTGACCCAGGATAGGATTGAGCAATTGAGCAAGCAGATTGCCGATGGTCAAGAATACGTGGTACGAATTTTCTCGGCTGGTAATTACGTTAGGGGAGAAAAGCAGATAGAATTTTTCGCCGATACAGCGCGGAATCAATTGGTTTTTTCGGGAGGCGCAGTGCTGGCCACAACTACTACCGATTCCAAAACCATGACATCCTATCAGTTACAGCAGCGTCTAGAAATACTGATTTCTGCTTCCCAATTTCGCGCTCGTAATGCCGGAATTGTCGAAAATGTGCAAGTAGAGGGAACTTTTCTGCGCTTTGTCACCCAATTAAGACAGTATAATCAACCATTGGAAATCAAAGCGATCGCAGCAGAGGACACTTATACAGCCGGACCATTGAGAGTAAAATTAGTGGCAATAGTCAACGGACAAATTATATTTAGTACTTAAAAAATTATTTGTACACTAAGATTTAAACATATTTGAACAGCAGCTAAAATGCTTACTGTAATTGCATTTCTGAATTTTGAATTGTGAATTGTGAATCTACTATGACTTTCCGTGAATTTTCACCAAGGCAACCAGTCATTTTGGGATTTGATCCAGGTCGAGATAAGTGTGGTTTAGCGGTGATGGGACTAGATCGGCAACTATATTATCATCAGGTTGTGCTAGCAAAAGAGGCGATCGCTACCCTTGAGACACTACGTCAAAAGTTTCCCATTTCTTTGATGGTCATGGGAGACCAAACTACAGCCAAGCAGTGGAGACAGCAATTATATCAGGAATTGACAGAACCTTTGAGTATTATTTTAGTGGATGAGCGCTACACAAGCTTAGAAGCCCGCGATCGCTATTGGCAAATGTACCCACCCAAAGGGCTAACAAAGCTATTGCCAAAGGGTCTGCGACAGCCACCACGACCCATAGATGACATTGTTGCCATCCTCTTGATTGAAAGATACTTAAATCGCCTTACTGCTGATTCAGTGAGAAGTCAAGAGTGAGGAATTAATATCTTCACAACTCCTAACTCCCAACTCCTAACTCCTAACTTTTAAAGTTCCGCCCGAATCGTAAAAGCATAGTCTCCTCCAGGCTCTAGCTGGTAATCTTGTTGCTCCAAGAATCGACCGAGGGGTTCTTTGATTAAGGCACGGCCTTGGGAAGGTTTGACGGCAAGTTCTCCCCGGCGAAAATGCCACTGGAAATGCCACTCAAACTCACCCGCATTCACTTCACCTTCAAGGAAGCCATGTTGCCAGGATTGGCGGGTAATTCTGACACAGGCAATAGTTTCTGGTAGACGTTTTGCACTCACAATGCTTTATGTCAAGTGGGGAATAACAGCCGATCATGTAGGCTACTTACTTTATCTACTAAACATAGCTTAATTAGACAAACTGACAAAGTGAGTATTTGTAGTTTATAAGGTTGTTTTAATGAGCAAAACGACTCCAGTATCCTGAAGTCGTGGCTATACCTTAATAAGGCTTTAAAATATTGGGCGAATATAATTCGCTACTACACAAATAAAGTCCACGGAGGTGAACTAATGCAAAATCAAGGGCTTGCTTAGTAAGCGACTATCTCAGCACTAGCATCAATGTAAGGTGTCGTACCAGTGACATCGTGGACACACGTAAGAACCATTGTGGTTGGCTCATTTAAATTAACGAGTGTAACCCCACTGATTGTAGATGCTAAAGATGCACCCGGTTGTACTCCAACTTCTGCTACGTGTCCAGAAAGAATCTGACCTGTTTCTCTGGCGCGGACATAGCATCGCACCGTGTCGGCGGCTCCACCGTTTACAGCTGTCGCTGAATAATTAACTATCCACTTACCACGAGGAAGAAGAATTTCCGCTAGTCTGAGTTCTTGACCTCCAGTAATAGGCAATGAAAGATTCTGTGTTGTCTTGGCAAAAAATGCTGCGTTGATTGCTGTTGCAGGCGGTGTTAAACCGACTACCGATGCAACAATAGCTAACAAGGAACTAGTTAATGCTAATGGTTTCATATTTTAATAAATTTTTGGTTAATTACATCAAGTCAATAACCTTTAAGCTAAAACACATCTAATTTGCATATTAAATTTTATCAAATTCTTGTGGGGTGGGCATCTTGCCCGCCTTGATCATGCAACTTAAATGCCGATTAGCTTATCAACATTGCAATATAGTGCTACTAGCTACTTCATACATAATTTATTAGCAAATCTACATAATTAGGGGTATTAAAACGATTTGTGCAAAACTCCCCTATTTTGTTTGAAAACTTTACTTAATTGCCTAAGGCCTACAAAGCTTAATTGACCATGAAAAGAGCGCATATATCCAGATCAGATCACTCGAAGGTATCATTAGGAGCAATACGTATTGCAAGCCGCAGATCCCCGACTTCTCAAAGAAGTCGGGGATCTTGTTTGTTGCTGTATAATCTGCGCGGACTTAATGCCGAAAAGTTTGGGTCAGCAAGCTACTCTGCGGGTAATTTCGATTAGAGTTTTAGGAATGAGTGTATCCTAGAAATTGCATATCTGATGCTTTTTTCATCAGTATATTGTGGATTAATTGGAATTTCCTTGAATGATTTCAGCACAATTACAACCCGATAAATCTTGGAGTATTTATCTTGCTTTTCTTGGATATCAAAACGCAGAATATTTTCTAGCGGATGCTCGATAATTTTATTGCCACGCAGACTTTTACGTTCGATAAATACCTTGTCAATACTCTTATAGAAGGTGCAGGTAGTTACAGGTGATGTGGCAAAATAAGCTGCGTAGTTTACCGCCGTAGGCATCGCCATAATAATCAATGTAAATAAACTGAAGAAAAATAGATAATTTCGCTGATTCTGCTGCACTAATAGGGAAGTTTGCCCAGAGTTGATAAAATCGTTGATTTTCAAGGCAACTTCCTGATTTTCTTGATAGCTAAGATGTGACAACAGGGCAAATTCTCTAAATGGAGTCACAATCATAACTTGATAAGTTTTACTTCCTTTGCTACCAGTCTTTGTAAGAACGTATGCTTCCTGGAGATCAAACATTTTGAGTTTCTCGCTACTTCCCAACAAATTAAACCGCTTCAAGTCACAGTTAAGTTGGTTTGGTGAAGGTCGAGTACAACTGAGACTAACTGAAGCAGAATCAAAAACTAAGCAGTAAATCAAAAAGCTTAAACAGATTGGAAAAATGCACCACCCGCTAAACCAATAGCTGAGTGGTCGATGCTTTAGCTGCAATCTGGTAGGGGTTTCCTCGACAATTTTCATCAGTGCTTGTGTATAGAATCTTTAACCTCTGAGTAGAGTATTCCCTTCGTAGCCCATTCACTTATCACCAAGTCTAAGTACTAAGGAAGATTTATGATGAATCGCTAAAAAATCTTTGGCTAACTGATAGATAATTGGGGCAGAAAGCTATAGCTAGAAGCATGGAAACCAAACAGCTAGGAAAAACTGATATATTTGTGAGTGCGATCGGTTTGGGTGGTATGCCCATGTCAATTTCTAATCGTCCTCCCGAATCGCAATCAATCGAAGTTATTCATCGCGCCTTGGAGTTGGGTATTACATTTATTGACACTGCCGATTCTTACTGCAAAGATGAGTCAGATAAGCATCACAACGAGCGGCTAATTCACAAGGCACTTAGTAGTTACAAAGGCGATGTTAGCCAAGTAATTGTGGCAACTAAGGGCGGGTTGATGCGTCCCAATGGCAGCTGGACAAGTAACGGCAACCCAGAACATTTACGCCAAACAATTCGAGTCAGCTTTGAGGCGTTAGGTGGTACTAAACCCATCGATGTTTGGCAATACCATTCTCCCGATACTAATTACACCATTGAAGAATCCCTTGCAGCAGTTAAAGAAGCAGTGGAAGCTGGTTTGATTCGGTTTGTGGGAGTTTCTAACTTTTCCGTTGAACAAATTAAGCAGGCGCGGGATGTGGTGGATATTGTCTCGGTGCAGAATCAATACAGTCCTTGGCAACGACAGCCAGAAAATGACGGCGTGTTGAAATATTGCGAACAGGAAGGATTGACCTTTTTGCCTTGGAGTCCCTTTGGTGGTAGTCGTCGCCATCAGAACTTGCAAGATATTTCTGCGATCGCTCAGTTAGCTAAAGAAAAAGGCGTGTCGGTGTATAATATTGTCTTGGCGTGGTTGCGTTCCAAGTCGCCTGCTATTTTGCCAATTCCCGGTGCTAGTAAGGTTTCCAGCATTCAAGACTCAGTACAAGCTATCAATGTAAAACTATCTGATCAAGAAGTGCAAAAAATTGATCGGGCAACTTAATCATTCCACTAGCAAACGTAAATGTGGTAGAAGTTGCTAAAAACGTCTTCTAGAGCGCTTTTCGTCCGTCTACACCCCAAAATTTAGCGCCGGTTAACTGTAGACAAAGTGTAGGCGGACTGTAGACAGACAATAGTGCTTGAATAATTGCACGGTTATCCGGTTATAATCCACCTTCTTACCCACGATGAAGCTCCTTCTTAATGAAGGCAGAAGTTATCTCAACTAATACATCAACTAATATCTCAACTAATACATCAACTAATATCTTAACTAATACATCAA
>Ga0123338_10002885_pt1 | contig 15776 bp, 21 predicted proteins | sample grotaG_FD_89793 | JGI IMG/M metagenome (GOLD analysis project Ga0123338, IMG submission 89793) | Glacier valley bacterial and archeal communities from Borup Fiord, Nunavut, Canada, to study Microbial Dark Matter (Phase II) -... | ecosystem: Environmental > Aquatic > Freshwater > Ice > Glacier ...
AGATAACCCAATCTGAATCAAGCGAATCCATCCTGCCGGCTGGCGTAAGCTTTATCCGTGGAGTTTACTGGGTTCTTGTTTCTAGTGAGTTTGTCATCATGTTAGCCAAGGTTCTAGGAACTGAAAGCGGAAAGAAAGTTTCATGGGTGGAGATTTTACTAGGTGCAGTGGTTAATTTGGCGATTCTTCTGGGAATCTACAGGAATAAATCATGGGTTGTGCCTCTAGTTCTTATTAATGCCTCTTTGCGATTGCTTTATCAAATACTCCAATTATTTGGAGGAACGGCTATTATCGATCCCAAGATTCTCACTCAGAAGTTTACACACCTATTGTTTGGTGCCTTCTGCATTTATCAAATATTTGTTTTTACGAAACGGGAAACCAAGGCCTACTTTCAGTGGAAGGGGCAAACAATAGTGTAATGCAGCGCCTAACACTCGGGGTCTGCTGTTTTCGCTACGCTCCACAGCAGACCCTCAAGCCGTTGGACAAAAAACACATGAAAATCGATAAGAACAAGAAGACATTTATTCCTCGCAATAAACCGAAATCTTGGATCATCGGAATATTGGCCGGCCTGTTTGGCCTCCTGGTCGCAGGGCCTTCACTATTTGTTGGATATTTTTTCCGATGGCAACTCCTTCAATATCTTGGAAAAGCACTCTTTGTCGGGTGCTGGGTTACGTTTGCTTTGATGTGGCTGTTGTTTATGACTCGAAGCTTGCGGGGGAAATACAAGAAAATGAGTGAGAAAGAGTGGCAGAATCAAGTCTGGTGACGACAAATATTACTATCTTGTGACAGGACTAACCCGTCACTAGAGCAACACTAAACGGTCGGACACAACGCAAAGACTTACCGTGCTTCGGCGTGTAGCTTGAGGCCCAGTGCTGCAACGATTTTGAGAATCGTATCGAATCCAGGAATTCGTTCGCCAGAAAGCGCCTTATATAGGCTTTCGCGGGAAAGACCGGCATCACGTGCAACCTGAGTCATACCTTTGGCGCGTGCTATATCACCAAGCGCCTTGGCGATGAAGGCAGCATCGCCATTAGCCTCTTCGAGGCTTGCTTCAAAATAGGCTGCCATTTCCTCCGGAGTGCGGAGGTGCTCGGCGACATCATAGCGACTGGTAGCTGTTTTTGGCATTTTTAACTCCTAAAGATTCTGTGCAAGGCGGAATGCAGCCTTGATATCACGCGATTGACTGTTTTTATCGCCACCGGCCAATAGAATGATCAATTCGCTGCCGCGTTGCATGAAGTAAACCCGGTAACCGGGCCCGTAGTCGATCCGCATTTCCGAGATCCCTTCGCCGACCGGCTTGACGTCCCCCGCGTTACCAGAGGCAAGACGTTCTATCCTAACGAGGACGCGAGCCTTTGCCTGAACGTCGCGAAGGCTATCAATCCATTTGACAAATAGTTCGGTTTTGCGAATTTCTACCATAGGCATACTGTAGCCTTACGGATACACATTGTCAAATAGTAAGTGAATTTGTAGAGTAGATGCCCAACCATCGGCAAGACCCGCCGAGGTCGGGTCAGCCTCAGCCCCGTTATAAACAGAACCTAAAAACCTGAGGCTGCTCCGAGTGAGCGGAATTGCTGAAACGGAGGGGACATGGCCTACGAAATATTATTTGCCGGAGTTGGTGGAACAGTGCTTGGTACTTTACTTGGTGCAATCATCGCCGCCAAATTGACATATCAATTTCAGAAAAAACTCCTTGAGCAGCAATTAGATTTTTTGAAAAAACAAGCTGATGAGGATTTAAAATTCAGACAAGAAATCCATTCCGAAACACTGTCTAATATTCAAGAGTTGCGTGAAACACTACGCATCAAAATAGACAAGGTAGCAGGTCATTTATTCCACTTAACCGGAAATTCTTTATCTATCTGACGCATGGCGATAAAAGGGCCAATACAACAGCCAAAAAATAAACCGATTACAAAGCATGAAATAAAAAAATACAATAGTTGCATAATACACCTCGAATAAATTTGACTAGAAAAGGAGAACACCGTGAAAATAATCCGCTATGTAACTGTTTCAATTCTGCTGACGTATTCATCGTTATCCTATGCTGCCGACGCTGTAAAAGTTACCCCACCTCAGCAAAAAACACTCTCAAACCCTAGCGGTCGTTACGTATTTGGACAGATTTCAGAGTATCGCAAAGATCAATATATGCTTGATACACAGACAGGCCGGTTATGGTCTATTACTGTCACAAATTTGGCAAAAGAAGGAGCTGCTCCTGTTGAAATGACTGCACTTAGCCCTGTACTTTATTCAGATTTTGTCGGCAACGAATACAATGAGTTGCCACTGCCCGCAAGGATTCAAAAATAGAAAAGTGTCGTAAATATCGGAGACAATTTATGTCAAAACTGAAACCCCTTCGACCGGAACGCACCCTAACAATTCCATGCAATGACAAGAACTACTTTGTGTATTACACGGTTGATGACGGTCTTTTATCAATCCGTTGTGGCAAGGAAGAAAAGAAGGCGAGATTGAATGGCCTTTCTCCCGAATCTTTAGCCACTCTTCTTCTGGGAGAGATTCTGAAGGAACATCCAGATTTTTAATAATCCACCAATTTAAGCGGAGGTAAGCATGTTTGAACGGCATCAAAAATTCAGCACCCAATTTGTTATCTTCCATGTGGCTAATCCATGAGCCTAGAGTTGCTTGAGCCATCCGGACATCTGATTTAATCAAAACCAAAGTATTATCTTTCATGTTTTCTCCTCTAAAGTGAGGAGTACGGCCAGAAATGACGGAATGTCATAACCAGCAATTTCGACCCGTCAAGCGGGTCAAATCGCACCCCGTTAGGCAAGGAAAACCCATGACAAACGAATCACATGAATACCAGGTTGTGCTCGAATTTCACGGCGATGATTTGCAAAATTTTGACCGCGTGATCGCACTAGAAACAAAACGCGAAGACGAGCTTTTGAGTGGCGAAGTTGATGGACACGATGTGGGTGGAGGTATTGTGAATATCTTTATTGACACTAGGGAGCCGAAGCGGTGTTTCGAAGAGGCAATGAGGATCATAAACGACATGGAGCCAAAGCCTGATGCAGCTGGGTATCGCAACTTTGAGGAAGAGGACTATGAACGGTTATGGCCTGTGGACGATTTGACGCCGTTTGAACTGAAATAGAAGACGAAACAGATAACGTTTAGACCACCACCGACAATAGCCGTTGTGCGATACACTATGCAGCCATCAAAAGCGGCTGTACTTGTTGCACCCTCTGAACCATCGCTTTTTGAGCAGTCTTAAGGTCATAACTGGTTTGCAAGTTCATCCAGTACGTAGGTGTCTGACCGAATACTTTGCCAAAAAGAACAGCCAGCTCGGCCGTAACAGGCCGCGAGCCCTTGATAACATGGGATATTCGCATGGGTGAAACGCCAATTGCATGGGCAAAAGCGTTTTGCGACACGCCAAGTTCTTCAAGTATTTCCTTTAGGAACATCCCTGGATGTATGGGGGGAAGCCCGTTTTTTATAGCCATAAGATTTCTCCTTAATGGTAGTCGGTTATTTCGACATCAGTTGCTTCACCGTTGGCAAACTGAAAACATATTCGCCACTTGTCGTTAATCCTGATACTCCACTGTCCCGCCCTATTACCGGAGAGAGTTTCAAGCCGGTTGGACGGGGGGACCAGCAAATCAGTAACTTCGCAGGCATTGTCCAACTGCGTCAAACGCATGATCGAACGGGTGATGATTTCTGTAGGGAGTTTTTTTGACTTCCCAGTTGCAAAGAGTTTTTCAGTTTCTTTGTTCCCGAACGATGTGATCATAGCCAAAATATAAACAATTTGTTTACATAGGTCAACTCCAAAAGAGCAAATAGAGCTAACTTTCCAACCCTTATAAGGCCCCCGGCTGTCAATAGGCAAAGTGATAGCCGGACGATTTTGACTCGTTTTTTTACTCGAATCGCTCTTCAGTTTCTTTGTTCCGGCTTGTATTTCTCAACAACGGCTTCAAGACATTTCCATTGGAAAAGGTCCTGCACCAAACACTTATCGAGGTTCACACCGCTGCCAATGTAGCACTTGCAGCGGTTGCGCCGGCAGCGCCAGCGCGACCTGGAAACTATATCGTACCCTCATGCCGTCCCATTCAAGAGTCGGGTTTTATTCTGACGAATAATCCCAGTTAGTACCGGGCTCGGCGAGGGGCAGAACACATTGAAGCTGAAAGCAATCGATTCAATTATGTAAGGAGCGGGACGGGGCTCCAATCCAAGCAAACAGGCTGCCGGAGTATCGGCATAGTGACCGCATGGCGCTCGGTAAGGCGCATTGTTTCTTGTCGGTCGAAGGTCATGCTCACTCCACATGGATCCAGTTAGACTTCGGGCTGCTCCCGTCCCCTCCTGCTCTACGCCGTTGCCATAAACTTCTCCAGGTTGAACGGCGTGCTGTTTTTCAGCATATAGTAGATGGCCCGGGCCAGCTTGTGGGCAAGTATGGACAGGGCTTTCCCCTTGCCATGCTTTTTGGCCAGTTTTTCAACCAATTGCTTACCCGACGAATTGTGCCGCAGAAACGATACCGCCGCCTCGGAGAAAGCCCACTTGAGATAGGCATTGCCGATTTTTGCACCACCGGTTCCCTTTTTCTTGCCAGCTGACTCGTGTGAACACTTCACCAGTCGGCAATAGGAAGCAAAATCCTGCACTGACTCGAAACGGTTGATGTCGTGAATTTCATAGAGCAGCACCAAAGCCAGAATTCTGCCAATACCATGGATTGAACGGAGCAGCAGGAGCGTATGCCAGTCGTGACGTCGGGCGGTTGTCTCCAGTTTCCGTTCCAGTACCCCGACAACATTGTCATAGGCATCGATCATCGCCAGATCAAGTTGCACGATCTTTCTCACCTCTGGATCAGGAAAGAGTTCATCAATACCGTTCCGATTGTTTTCTTTGGAGATCCTTCCGCAGATCTCTGGCAGATTGTACTGAATCGCCGTATTGTGCACATGAGCAAGTAGATCAGCTCGGCGGCGTACCATGAAACAGCGGCGCCGGAGCAGGTCGCGAGTTGCTCGCATCTCGGGCGGATAGACATAGGCTAATGGGAACATGCCGCCGCGCAGGAGCCCGGCGATCTTGTGGGAATCGATTTTGTCGTTCTTCACCTTGCCGCCATGCACGGCTTTCATGTACAGAGCATGGCCAAGGACAAACTCAATAACATCTTGACTACAGAGATCGGCAAGCCAGTACCAGGCAAACATGCACTCAACCCCAACCAACAGATCTTCTCGAAAAGGCGTAATGACCTTGAGGAAATCCTCCGGAGAGGTGGCAATGTTGCGGTGTAGCAGCACAACCCCGTCAGTATTGAGAATGCAGACGAACATTTTTTTCGCATGCAGGTCGATTCCGCAGTAATGTTTGTGTGTTTTTGTGTAAAATCTCATGTGTAAGGCCTCCTTTGGAAAATGGGTTTCGCCAAAGTCCAGCATACAACAAAAAGTCGTATGCCCAATGGGGCCTTACATAGTATCCAGGCAGAAGCACCGGCCTAAAACCGCCGGTGTTCTGCCAAGCCGTTGGACGATGAAATGTCGAAAAAATAAGAAGACGAAGAGACAGAAAAAAGATGGCCTACACCACAGAGAACACTAAGGGTGCACCTGCGCTCCCATAAGAGCCCTGCGACCCGTTGGCCGTACAATGCGTAGGCACAAAGACAAATGACCGGAGGGAAGTCATGAGCGAAGGAACATCGGGAGGTAGTTGGAGGGGCAACGCCCGAGATGTGCTGCTTCAGCTTGTTCGAGAGATGGGAGTTCCGTTTCTCATAGCGGCTGGGTGGACTGTCTACAGTCTTGTGGCAACGCCCAAGAAGCAGAATGTGGTTGATGCCATCTCAGTTTTTGTCGGCTCCTTCTTTTTGGTCTGTTGGGCATTCGCGCAGTGGTTCCGGGTTAAGAAGCAACAAGCTGTCGAAAGCGGACTAAGCGGCATCGTGAAGAAGCAGGAGGCTTTGGTCGCCACGCTAACGGAGGCCACAGAGCGTCTAGAAGGGCATGCTTCCGGCGGGAAGAGTGTCGGATGGCTTATGCTCGTGAATCCTCGGGAGGGCGCTATTCGGGACATTACCGCCCATGTCGAAGGGAATTATCCTCTTATCGACGCCAACGCAAGCGTCCTTGACCTGGCTAAAGCTGACTTAGGAATCGAAGAACTCCGGCGCACCGGCAACATTCAGGACTTCTTCCAGCATCATGTGACGTTTAACTGCGGGACGCTACAGCCAAACTTAGCTATTATTCAACGCCCAGTTGTGCCTTGTGATACCACCCAGCCTTTGATTCGCTTCAGAGTGGAATGGACTGCACGCAATGGAAGGTGGACTCAATACGTCGAACTGAAGCGAAACGGCAATAGGTATGACTTCTATACTGCCGTTCAGCGTGGTGACGATTGGGTGCTTGAGAACCCCCAAAGGGACTCCATCCCCAAACGGCAGGACGGAAAGCCGGACGTGTTCTGGCATACCGGACTTGCGGAAGCGTTGGCCGGAGGTACCTGAAATTCTACAGGCCAGGAGTTTGGGTAACTAACGGCTAAAAATACGAAGTCCCAACCAGGCAGTTCGACACCGGTCGGGCGGAAAGGCTGCCCGAACGGGTCAACTGCGCGAGCCGTTAGGTGAGGAATAATATAAAAATGAAAATATACTGGAGTCCTTCGCTTGAAATTGGAATTGTAGCCATAGCCCTTTTTTGGCTTGGTTTCAGCATATGGGAGAATTTGAGTGCTGTTCCGACCAGAAAAAGATTCTTTATCATTTCAGGACTAGGAATAGGTGGTTTTCTCCTCTACTGCATAGTTCACATTAATGTAATCGTAAAAATTGAAGGATGGGGCGCTGACTCACCAATCATGCAACTTATGGAGTCATTTATACTGTTTTCCATTGTGTATATTCTGCTAATGCTAACCAGAATAAAAGCAAAGAAAAGCTATAAACCGACCGCGATCTTAGTCACAGTTGCGATCATTGCGTGGACTGTGAATGCAATTTTGTTCAACAGTGGTTTACCTCCGTATGACTATTTAAAGTAGAACACCTAACACGCGCTCAGACCATGACCGGGCGATGAGACTGCCCGGCAGGTCAAGCGCAGCCCCGTTGTCGCCAAAAAAAGGAGATGAAATGAATAGCAAGCTTGACATAGCAGTTGCGAAGTTTCAAGAAGGCTTTAACTGTTCACAAGCGGTAATGTACTCATTCAGTGACGAACTACATATAGAAAAAGAAACTGCTTTAAAATTGGCGTGTGGGTTCGGAGCAGGAATGGGGCGCAAAGAGGAAGTCTGTGGCGCTGTTACCGGTGGAATAATTGCAATTGGGTGCAAATACGGGAGAGGTGAAAAAGATGACCTAGCGGCAACCGAATTGACTTACTTAAAAACGCGAGAACTTATGGATCAATTTACCTTGAAACATGGGACATTTAGCTGCCGTAAACTGCTGGATGGATGTGATATTGCCACCGAAGAAGGTAAAAAATACTTCAACCAAAACAACCTGAGAAACACAATCTGCTTGCCATGCGTTCAAAGCGTAGTTGAAATTATTGAGCATATTATGTAAAAGAATGGAAACAGTACAGGTTATAGCAACAATGCAATAACCCGAACCCATTTTAAGCAAAACGTGGAGCCAAAGCAGCTCCACGTAATCGGTGTATTAGGCTGCAAGCAGTTGCTTTATAACTTCCGGTTTCTTGATGGCAATGGTGATAAGCGACTTCGCCGCGCCCGACGGAGTGCGACGACCTTGTTCCCATTCCTGAAGGGTTCGGAGCGACACGCCAAGCATTTTAGCAAACTCGCTCTGCGAAAGAGCAATCCTGAGACGAGCTGAGGCAAGTGGTGAGACTTCCATAGTGGAAACTCGCCCAACACGACCAGCCTTGATATCCTGCACGGCCTGGAGCAGTTCCTCGCCAATATTGCGTTTTGCATCACGTTCGAGCAGTTTTTTTTCATCGAGTAGCATGTTCCATCTCCTCTTTAAGGGCTTTGAGAATGTGACCGGGAATACTGTCAACGGCACTCTTGGCATAAATCAGAAGTAGCCAGATTTCCCCTGATTCTGTACGAGCGAAATAAAGGACTCTGACCCCGCCGCTCTTGCCGGTTCCTCGACGGCTCCAGCGAATCTTGCGAACCCCACCGGAACCACGCACCACGTCGCCCATATCGGGATTGGCGGCAAGATATTCCTGAAAGACCCCATATCCGGTATCTGTCAGATAATCATGAACCTGTTTCGTGAACAATGGCGATTCGACAAAAGTAACCATGAGTCGAGTATACGTCATTGACGTATAAAGTCAACCGGCAATTTATTGAGAGAAACAAGTGCTCAACCAGGAAGAAGCACCGGCCAAATACCGCCGGTGTTCTCCCAAACCGGTAACTGACAAACAATGAAAGAAACATTTATTCGACTATTCAATATGCTTCTTTTAGTAGGTGGGATCATCTTTACCATCTGGTGCATTATAATGTGGCAGAGAATTGGGTTTAGGTTTGAGCCCAAATATACCGTTGGAAATCAGGATGGGAATTTTTTCTTGTTATTTCTGTTCATTGGAATCGCAGCTACCATGTATGCTTTCGGAGAATTAACGATCTATTCGAAGAAAGTATGAATTAAAAAATCTAACAGTTCAAGAAAAAGTAAGCGCTAACATGCGCTCAGACCATGACCGGGCGATAAAGCTGCCCGGCAGGTCAAACGCGACCCCGTTGACTTGAAGATTAGAACTCAAATATTTCTTGCACTATTCTTTAGAAGGCAGTAAATTATGCGCATACAGAATGCGTATAAGGAGTGCTTTATGCAGCTTAGTTTTTTCAACCCGAACGCACAAAAGAAACCAACTAATTTGAGTATTAACAGTGATCTTCTCCAGCAAGCCAAAGAATATAATGTTAATTTATCACAGACTTTAGAGCTGCGCCTCACTGAGATATTACGGGACCAAAAACAGCGAGAATGGCAAGTGGAAAATCAAGAGGCTATTGAAGAGTATAATAGACGCATTGAAGCTCGTGGAGTTTTCAGTGACGGCTTGAGGCAATTTTAATGGCCCAGTTCGATGTGTATGCAAACACAAATCCTGCAACAAAACGAACCATTCCCTTTTTATTAGACATACAGACAGACCTCTTGAACAACTTGACAACGCGCGTAGTAATTCCACTCTATACGGCCTCTGCCATGGGGAAAGCCGCCAAACATCTGAACATCCAATTTTCCGTAAAACGGATCACTGTCATAATGTCAACGGCTGAACTGGCCGGAGTTGAGGTAAATAGCCTTGGGGATAAAGTATGTTCCCTCAAGGAACATCGTAACGAAATCATAGCTGCCATTGATTTCCTCGTCACCGGCTTTTGACACACCCACCGACTATCGGCACGACCGGGCCGAAATGACCGCCCTGCCAGCCTCGACCCCGTTAGAATTGTCTTGAGGAGAGTTCTATGCGTGTTGTTGCAATCAGTGGCTGGAAAGAGGAAACACCCCAGTTGGTTCAAGCGCTTGCAAGTGCACTCGGAATAACGGTTTTCGAAGCGAGGCCGCGGATGATTGGCAATGGCCCTGCCGTGGTGGCCAGTTTTGCTGATGCAGAGATGGCGCTGGCATTGGCTAAGAAACTGAATCAGACTGGATTCGCGACGTTGATCGTTGATGCCACAGCTGTTCGCAGCCGAACCGGTCTTTTCATTGTCCGCCGTTTTCAGTTTAACAAATGGTCACTGTACATCGAAACTAGCGGCGGACAAAAGAATGAGATCCCCTATGAAAATATTGACCTGCTACTGCCTGGCACCAGCATCGCTGGGACTTCCGAGACAAAAACGGTAACCGAGCGCAAATTCAGCCTCGGCAAGACTCTTCTTTCCGGGGGAATACCGATGACCAGCAAGGTAGAACATCAGGAAGAGGTGACAACTGAAGAGCGAGGAAAGGTTCTCTATCTTTATTCCGACAAGCAGCCTCCAGTGCTCTTCAGCCAGAACAGCTTGGTCTACGATGGCTTCGGCGCAGACATGAAGCTGTCTCGGGAGCTGAACTTCGCCCACCTGACAAGCGAACTGCGCAGGCTCTGCCATGGAGCCGGATATGACGATCGCCTGCTTAACAGACCTGGTCAAGCCCGGTTGCTCGGCCCCACAATTAACCCGGAAACCAATCTCTACTTGGCAGCCCAAATACTTGCGCAAAGTCTGCTTAAAAATCCACACACGAAGTAAATCTTAAGGGTCAGAAGTATTTGACAAACCAAATAAACCGACTGCAAAAACAGCAAATATCCAACAAGAAAGCTAGACCAGCCAAAAACCAAAGGCATGGGTCAACTTACATGCCCGTTAAACAACGAGACGAAAGTTCCTCCCTGCGTTAAACGGTATCTCCCGGAGACAACACAGGAGATACCGGAAACAGGCGACGCCTAAATATGCATTGGTAAAGCCCCTGATTCAATCCCCTACTCCGGTTTTTTGATCCGATATTTATAGCCGCTGAAGATACTTGAGATTTCCCCGTCATGCTCCTTGATGTCCATCAGTACGGCACTATATACATGGTTGATAATGAACCCGCCGATAAGCCATAAGCCGAGATGATGGGTGAGGCGCATCCCCTGACTGCTGAAAAGTGCGTACATGAAGCCGAGCGACCTGTACATTAAACCGCCGGGATCATGCTGGGCATATAGGGCAAACCCGGTCAGGATCATCAGCATATAAAGGCCGAACAGCACGATATATGCGGTAGTGGCCATCGGGTTATGACCGAAGGTCTCCGGCACCTTCCTGTCTAAAAACATATAGTAGCGCAGCATTTTAACCATCTTCTTGCGACCGCTAGCGGTGGCAAAAGGGAAAAATTCGCGCCAACTCGCATATTTATTGCCGATCAGTGACCAGAGCACCCGGGAGACGACACTGACCACAAAGAGGTAGGCAGCTACAAAATGAATGAACCGTAGCCACCCCATAGTGAAATCCGAAGCCGACCCGCCGAAATTGTAGGGTGAGCCTATGAAGAAGCCGGTCACTCCCAGGACCACGATGCAGAGCACATTGGTCCAGTGATTGATTCGCACCGGCAACTCCCAGATATAATGCTTGTATTTGGGTTGTTTTGGCATGAATGGCCTCCTCCCCTAGGATACCTTGACCTTGACCAGCTCATTGCCGTTGACATCCATCACGTGGACGGCGCAGGCGAGACAGGGGTCAAAAGAGTGAATGGTGCGCAGGATTTCCAGCGGTTTGTTCTGATCCGCCACCGGCGTACCGACCAGAGCTGCTTCATACGCCCCGCGCTGCCCTTTGGCATCCCGCGGTGAGGCGTTCCAGGTAGAAGGCACGACCGCCTGATAATTGAGGATTTTCTGATCCTTGATCCTGATCCAGTGGCCGAGCGCACCGCGCGGGGCTTCGTGAAAACCGTACCCTTTGGCTTCAACGGGCCAGGTCGATGGGTCCCAGTTCTCATTGTTGTGGATGCGGTAATCACCCTTGGAAATATTGCCGATCAACTCATCCAGCCACTTCGGCGTCTGCTGGGCGATCAGCAGGGCATCAATCCCCCTGGCGGCGGTACGACCCAGCGTCGAGAAGAGTGCCGGGGCACCTACCCCGAGCTTGCCAAGCACCATATCCACGGCCGCTTTAGTCTCCTTGTGCCCGGAGGCGTAGGCCACTAGAATGCGGGCCAGAGGGCCGACCTCCATCGATTTTTCTTCGTAGCGCGGCGACTTCACAAAAGAATATTTAGCATCGGTATCAAGATTCTTGTACGGAGGCTTGGGGCCGGTATAGTTTACTTCGGTCTCCCCTTCGAACGGATGCAGCCCCTTGCCGGCACCGGCACTGTTTTCAAACCAGGAGTGGTCGACGTATTCGGCAATTTTCCCCTGATCAACCGGGATGACGTTAGATAGATCCTTGTTCAGCAGTGCGCCGGAAGGAAACCAGAGATTGCCGTTGGCATCCGGAAATTCACCGTAGGACAGATAGTTGCCTACGCCGCCGCCGATGCCGGCCCATTCCTTGTAGAAGGAGGCGATTGCCAGCAGGTCCGGGATGTACACTTTTTCGACAAACTGCTGAGCTTTTTTCAGCAGCCGTTTGATTTCATACAGCTTGTCAGCATTGAGGGCATTCTGGGAATCGGGGTCGATCGGAATCGACATGCCGCCCACCAGGAACGATTGCGGATGAGGATTCTTGCTCCCCAGGATGGCGTGAATCTTGATGACGTCTTTTTGCCACTCAAGCGCCTCAAGATAATGGGCCGTCGCCATGAGGTTCGCTTCAGGCGGCAGCTTATAGGCCGGGTGACCCCAGTATGCATTGGCGAAGGGGCCAAGTCGCCCGGACGCGACAAACGCCGCCACCTTATCCTGTACACCCTTGAAATAGGTGGCCGAGTTGTTGGGCCAGTCGGAAATAGATGCAGCCAGAGCTGCGGTTTTGGTTGGGTCGGCCTTCAGGCCGGACGTGATGTCAACCCAGTCAAGTGCATGCAGGTGATAAAAATGGATGACATGGTCCTGCACATTCTGGATACCCATGATGATGTTGCGAATCAGCTGGGCGTTGGGCGGGATCTTGATCTTGAGGGCATCTTCAACGGCCCTGATGGATGCAATTGAATGGACAGTTGTGCAGACGCCGCAGAAGCGCTGCGTCCAGAACCAGGCATCACGGGGGTCACGCCCGCGGAGAATCTTCTCGATTCCGCGAAACATGGTAGCGGAACTCCAGGCATCTTTTATGAAGCCCCCCTCGATCTCGGCTTCAATACGGAGATGACCTTCAATTCTGGTAATCGGATCTACGACAATCCTGGCCATATCGTTATCCCTCCTTGGTTTCTTCAGGTTCTTTATCTTTGCGCAGCGCACTCAACGCGCCATGGACGGCAAAGGCGGCACCGGCACCGACTACCAGACCAAGGCCGATCTTGTCGGCGGTCGCCTCGATGCCAAAACCGGGCACGTTGGGAAGGCGCCTGTACATTGGCGACATGGTATCCCAAAATTGCGGTTCGGAACAACCCGCACAGCCGTGTCCGGAAGCGACCGGCCAGCTGGTTTTTTCGTTGTAGCGCTGGGTCGGACAATTGTGGAACGTGGCCGGCCCCTTGCACCCCATCTTGTAGAGGCAGAACCCTTTGCGGTGGGCATCATCACCCCACTGTTCCACATACTGGCCGGCATCGAAATGGGGCCGACGCTCGCAGTTGTCGTGAATACGCTTGCCGTACGCGAACAGCGGACGTCCCTTGCTGTCCATGACAGGAATTTTTCCGAACACCAGATAATGGACGACCGTAGCGGTCAGGTTATCGGCGTTGCATGGGCAACCGGGCAGGTTAATGACGGTTATGCCCGGCACCGCATCACTGACACCGACAGCGCCGGTAGGATTAGGAACAGCGGCGGCAATGCCGCCGTAAGCTGCGCAGGTCCCGATCGCGATTGTCGCCAGTGCATCGCCGCAGACCCGCCGGGCGATTTCCAGATGCGTTTTGCCGCTCGTGCAGCCGTACACCCCGCCATCCTTCATCGAGATGGAGCCTTCAACGACGCAGATGTACTTTCCCTTGTGGGCGGTAATGGTTTTCTCAAGCGCTTCATCGGCCTGATGACCGGCCGCAGCCATTATCGTTTCATGATAGTCAACCGAGAGGATATCAAGAATGATCTCTCCAACGGTCGGATTGGCGGCACGCAGCAACGCCTCAGTGTCGCCGGTGCAATCCTGAAAGTTCAACCAGACCAGCGTCGGGCGCTTGACTTCATCCAAAGCCTGAGCGACAGAAGGGGCAAATGACGCCGGCAGCGACATCGCTGCCGTCATAGCGGTACAGAATTTGAGGAAGTCACGCCGTGACACACCGCGCTGTTTGAGAATCTCACCGATAGAGTATCCCTGCTTTTCTAAACCATGTTCTGATTCTTCCGGCACGCCACTCTTCTTTTCGCTACTCATACCTTACCTCCTCTCAGAAGTTTCTGCCGCAGCTAACTTTGTATTCAGGCTGATCTCCTTAAAAAGCTTTACAACCTGCAAACATAAACAAGGTTTTATTATAACAGCTTTTTTGACGCCTGCAAGATATTGGAAAAAAATATTTATGATTGCTAACGGGTATCCGTTGTCCTTGGTAAAACATATTACTTACGGGTTTTTTTAAGCTTCTTCTTTTTCAGATTTTCCATGACCCGTTTTTCGGCCCGCGCAATCAAGAGTCGATGGCTCCCCTCTCCCTGCCCATCAACAGGTGTCCGTTGAATATAAGTGCCGTCCGGCTGCATATCCCAGGCGGAGCGCTGATCCCCCAGATGTGTTTCAAATACGGTGCGCAGCTCCCGGGCCAACTCCGGCGGTTCAACCGGGCAGAGTATCTCGACCCTGGCCTCCAGATTGCGCTTCATCGCATCGGCCGAGGCTATGAAATACTCTTCGGCGCCACCGTTGCGGAAATAATAGATGCGAGCATGCTCCAGAAACCTACCAACGACACTGACAACGCGGATATTTTCAGAAAGTCCCGCTATTCCAGGGCGCAGACGGCAGGTATCACGGACGACCAGATCGACTTTAACCCCGGCCATTGAGGCCAGATACAAACCCCTCACGACATCGCCATCCTCAAGCGCGTTTATTTTAAACTGAATCAGGCCGCCGCCGGAGACCCGGTGCAGGGTGATTTCTCGCTCTATTTTATCAAGCAGCGCTTTCTTCAACATCCGCGGCGCCAGGGCAAGCTTTGCGTACTTACGCCTGAGCATGAAGCCGGTGGTGAGGAAATTGAACAGCTCGGTGACATCTTCGGCAATGACCTGATCGCAGGTCAACATGCCGACATCACTGTACAGACGCGCTGTATCAGCATGATAATTGCCGGTGCCGATATGCAGATAACGGCGCAGACCGTTATAATCCTGGCGCACGACCATAATGACCTTACAGTGGGTCTTCAGACCGATAACCCCGTAGGTGACATGTATGCCGGCCTCCTCCATCCGCTCTGCAAGACTGATATTGGTCGCCTCATCGAAACGGGCCTTCAATTCAACCACAACGGCAACCTGTTTGCCGTTGTGCGCGGCCAGAATCAGGGCATCAATAATCCGGCTCTGCCGTGACGTCCGATAGAGAGTCATCTTGATCCCGCGCACCTTGGGGTCGGTTGCCGCCTCACGCAGGAAGCGTTCGACCGAAGTTGAAAACGATTCATAGGGGTGCTGCAGCAGGATCGCCCCGGCATCACGAATGATATGGAAAATATTGCGCGTCGTTTGCAGTTGGGGGTGATCTACCGGGTGATGCGGTGCGTCGTGCATACGTGGAAAATCGAGCCGGGCCAATTCAAACAGATCGCGCATCGCCAGAAGGCCGGGGGTTTCAAATACGTCGGTCGCTTCATCCAGCTCCAGTTCGGCGGCCAGGCGGCCACGATGCAGCGGCTCCATGCCGGCGCCGATTTCCAGCCGCACTATCGGGGCGAACTTGCGCTCCTTCAACTCCGATTCGATCATCTCCATCAGATCGTCGGCGTCATCCTCATCCCTTTCGGTATTGGCGTTGCGGGTAACCCTGAAAAGCTCGCACGACACAATCTCCATACCGGGGAAAAGCATGTCCAGGTTATTCATCATGAGCTCTTCGAGCCG
>Ga0123338_10002886_pt1 | contig 15771 bp, 12 predicted proteins | sample grotaG_FD_89793 | JGI IMG/M metagenome (GOLD analysis project Ga0123338, IMG submission 89793) | Glacier valley bacterial and archeal communities from Borup Fiord, Nunavut, Canada, to study Microbial Dark Matter (Phase II) -... | ecosystem: Environmental > Aquatic > Freshwater > Ice > Glacier ...
ATCGTAACGATACCTGCTACAACGGACTGAAGTCCGTCGCTACGTGCGTTCCGCCAAGAAATTGTTTTCTTCCTTCGGACACACATCTCCAAATGTACGAAGTTATTGTGTTGTACTGCTTAGCGCTATCTTCGGGCTAAAACCGAAACACGTCTGGCAACTGCGCTACGCGGCCTTCGTCGTGTGCGATGACTGTCCCATCGTGTTCAAATCCTGCAGCACTTGAGCGCAGTAGGATAGTTTATGCCTGATGCTCGACATATGTTTGACCGACAGCGTGAACAGCGGCACCTGTCGTGTTCCGCCACTACGCTCTGCAATGTCCATCATACCCGACCTCAAATGCTCTGCGCTGAAAAACTGCGGAGCAAGCGCGGCGAAACGTTCAGTGAGCATACGACAGTACCCCTGCACCTGGTCCGCGCCGGTCAGAACGACAAAATCGTCGCCGCCGAGATGCGCGATCAGGTCTTCGGGCGTACCGGAGACACCTGAAATCTGCTGCAAAAGTCGTGCCAGCGCCTGAATCACGGCGTCCCCGTGCGCCAGACCGTAGCGGCGATTGTAGGATTCGAGTCCGCAAATGTCGATGCGAACCACTCCGATTGCCAGCCGCGCCGTAATCCGCTCCTGAAGCGTCTGTTCCAGCACGACCCGGTTCGGCAGATTCGTCAGCGGGTCGGCATACTGGAGCCGGTTGACCTGCGTCGCCGCCGTCGCCTCGATCAGCACGCGCACCGGCACGACCCCGACATACTCTGTGCCGCCGCGCACCACCACGATATCGGAATCGAGGCTGAGATCGGCGCGGGTCGTCGCCTGACGAGCCATCTCACAGACCGATAGACTCTCCTCCGCAAACAGCATATTCGTGCTCATCCATTGTGCTGCTGTCTGCTCTGGCATAAGTTCGGTTGCCCTCGCGCCGACAGCCGCCTTCAGCGCATAGTCGAGGCTCTGGCGCATCAGCAGTCCCTGCACCCGCCCCTCCTCTACAACGACGACGCTGGTCAGACTGGGGTTTTTCGAGAAAGCGCGTACTGCCGATTCCAGCGGCGCGTCGGGAGCCATTGTCAGACCTTTTCGCGCCATCGCGCCAACGGTAACGGTGCGCCCGGTCGCGATGAGCAGCCTCTGCTGCGCGCGCCGCTGGATGAACTCGCGCGTCTCACGGGGGACGCCGCGAAAATTATCCACCGGTTTCCCCATCAGATAACCCTGCCCGTAGGTGACACCGAGGTCGATCAGCGTCGCCAGCTCCTCACGCGTTTCCACACCTTCGCCGAGGATCGCCGTACCAATCTGCCTCGCATAACCGACAAGCGCCGTAAGCAATGCGCGTCGTTCGCCGCAGACGTCCAGATTACGCACCATCGAGCGGTCGAGCTTGACAAATTCGGGGCGCAGTTCAGCGATCGCGTGCAGGCTGCTGTAGCCGGTTCCTGCATCATCGACCGCAATTTTGAATCCCTGCTCGCGCAGGCTGGCGATATCGGACATCAGGCGCGGAAAGTCCCCGATCGTCTGACGCTCGGTGATTTCGATCACGATATTTGCCGGATCGAGACCGGCTTCGCGAGCGCGAACCGCCAGTGGACGATCGTGCAGATCAAGACAGGCAAGCCCCTCCGCATCCATATTGACGAACAGCAGGTGGCGCAGTTCCTGTTGATTCGCAGTGAGAAAACACTGCTCGAGGCAGGCGAGATCGAACCACGAAACCATACGCGCCTTGTCTGCCGCCCGAAACATCTGTCCCGGTCGCCGCAGCAAAGCTCCCCGCGGCGCACGAATCAGCGCTTCGTATCCCAGCACCTGCCCGTCGGACAGGCTGACGATCGGCTGAAACTGCGCTCGCATCTGCTTGTTGACGATAATGTCGAGCAGCGAGTTCAGTTCCGCGATATTGCCCTGCATCGTATCGACGGCGTACATCGCGCTGAGCGGCAGCAATGTAAAGGCAGAGGGCGTGTCGAGTATATCGGCTTCAAAAGTGATTGGAGCGCCTTCCGGGGCGTCCTCGGGTGGTGGACAAAATGCGGGCAAACTTCCCTTATTCCATTCCTCATTGAGACGCCGGGAAAGTGTCCGCTGGAGGGTGTGAATATGGATCGTATCGACAGGCACATTCCCGCCACGGACACGAAGTGAGATAGCCCAGATGTCAGGCAGCAGATGCCAGACCTGCGTGTCGACCGGCTCCATCAGGCATTCGCGCAGGTGGCGCAGCAGCCGCTCCGCCGTCAGCCAGTCACCCTCTACGTGTGCCGCACCCCGGACGAGCAGTGTCATTCCGCCCGGCTTCAGCGCGTCGATCAGCCGTTCCAGTGGCTCCACGAAAGGCGCCGGTATCGGGTGCAGCGCGGGAAGCGGGGCATCGAAAAACGGGCTTGCGGCGACGCGGCTGCGTTTGTTTCTGCCCCGGCTAATTTTTTCGCTGGAATTTTCGCTGGAGTTGGATCCACGCAGTTCGCCATTTTGCTCGCCACTAATTTGTGATTGTTCTATGTTTGCGTCCAAGCTTTGCTCCTGCACACTTTCGATGAACCTTCCGCGTAATATCGCGAGTACAGGTTCCCCGCACTGTAGACAGGTTGTTCCACAAGCGATGGGCGTTAGCGGGGGCAGGCAGCCAGAACCAGTATTTATGCATAGTCGATTCGTTTTCTATACTCCCCGGCGCAGACGAGAAGGACGCTGACTTGCCTTCTCAGTTAATCATCGACGAGGAGCATCGGGTAATGCCCTTCTGCTTCCTACGTAGGCGGAGGCTGATAATGCGTGTATTGCTCTCCCTCCTTTACTTTTTTTCGCGGAGGGGGTTGGGGTGGGTCACCGGGACAGGTATTTGGTTTTCAAGGCGTCAAATGGTCCGTTTTTGCTGTAATCGCTGCCCCTTTTGAGATGAGCCGAGCGAGCTTTTCTGCAAATGCCTATCCCTAAAGATGGTAATGCACGACGTATATTATCATTTTTGTGGCTCGATTTCGAAACTATGCGTGTCCTCAGGGCGTATTTGACAATAGAACACTCAAGTGGTATCATAACGGTAGCAATAGTTCGATAAAACACGTCTTACGTAATTTAGAATTTCACCAGGCAACATAAACTCACGAAGGCATACGATAACACGCAGGAGGATTACACGCAATGGGTAAGGCAGTAGGAATCGATCTGGGAACGACAAACTCCGTCGTCGCCGTGATGGAAGGTGGCGAGCCGACCGTAATCGCGAACGCGGAAGGCAGCCGACTGACCCCGTCCGTCGTCGGCTTCAACAAGACCGCAGAACGACTCGTCGGCTCGAGCGCGAAACGTCAGGCGATCATCAGCCCCGACCGCACGATCATCTCGATCAAGCGCCGCATCGGCACGAACGACAAAGTTTCGATCGACGACAAGTCCTATTCGCCGGAAGAGATTTCGGCTATGATTTTGCAGAAATTGAAGGCGGATGCGGAGTCCTATCTCGGGCAGCCCGTCACCGAAGCCGTAATCACAGTTCCGGCCTACTTCAATGACGCGCAGCGCACCGCAACCAAAAATGCCGGTGAGATCGCCGGACTGAAGGTGCTGCGCATCATCAACGAGCCGACAGCAGCGGCAGTCGCCTACGGTCTAGATCGTAAGAAGGAAGAGAAAGTTCTCGTCTTCGACCTCGGCGGCGGAACCTTCGATGTCTCACTGCTCGAGATCGGCAAAACCGAAGACGGCGGCTCCGTGCTCGAAGTCCTCGCGACTAACGGCGATACGCACCTCGGCGGCGACGACTGGGACGCGCGGATCGTCGATTTCGTTGCCGACGAGTTCCGCAAAGAAACCAGCATCGACATCAAGAAGGATAAGCAGGCGCTGCAGCGTGTGCGCGAAGCGGCGGAAAAGGCGAAGATCGAACTCTCCAACGTCACGCAGACCAATATCAACCTGCCCTTCATCAGCAGCACGCCGGAAGGTCCCGCGCACCTCGACGTCAACCTGAGCCGCGCGAAATTCGAAGAGCTGACCCGTGACCTGGTGGAGCGCTGCCGCAAGCCGTTCGAGCAGGTGCTGACCGATGCGAAAATGAAGCCGTCCGAGATCGATGAGATCGTACTCGTCGGCGGATCGACTCGTATGCCGATGGTGCAGGAACTCGTCAAGCTCCTCGGCGGCGGCAAAGAGCCGAATAAGGGCGTCAATCCGGACGAGGTCGTCGCGATCGGCGCAGCGGTTCAGGCGGGCGTTCTCGCCTCTGAAGGCGGTTCGACAGGCGCGAACATTCTGCTGCTCGACGTAACGCCGCTTTCGCTCGGCATCGAGACGCTCGGCGGTGTGATGACGAGACTGATAGATCGCAACACGACGATCCCATCACGACGCAGCGAAACGTTCAGCACCGCCGAGGACGGACAGAGCAGTGTCCACGTCAAAGTCTATCAGGGCGAGCGCGAGATCGCGGGCGCAAACAAACTGCTCGGCGACTTCCAGTTGTCCGGCATTCCGCCCGCCCCTCGTGGAATCCCTCAGGTCGAGGTGACCTTCGATATCGACGCGAATGGCATCGTCAGCGTATCGGCCCGTGACAAGGGCACCGGTCGCGAACAGAAAATCACGATCACCGGGACGGGCAGCCTGAACAAAGACGAGATCGACCGGATGGTCAAGGAAGCCGCCGCGCACGCCGAAGAGGACAAGGAGCAGCGTGAGCGTGCCGAGGGTCGCAACCGGGCAGAATCGCTCATCTATCAGACGGAAAAGAACCTGAAGGATATGGGTGAGAAGGCTCCTGCGGACCTGAAGGCAACGGTCGAGACCAATATCAGCAATCTGCGTACCGCGCTCAACAGCAATGACACGAAGACCGAAGAGCTGGTGACGCTGACGACCGAGCTGGAGCAGTCGACGTACAAGCTCTCGGAAATGCTCTATCAGCAGGCGACAGAAACGAGCGGAGCGGAGCAGAACGGACATGGCGAAGCCGATCAGGAGCACACTGCTCCGCACGTCGAGCATCCCGATGAGTCGGTGATCGACACCGAGTTCAAGTAAGGGAGCCTCCATAAGCGATGACGATGCACATGGGGCTGAAGCCCCAGTCTGGAGATGCGAAGCCCGCCTGCGCGGGCTGAGAGCCCTCCTCCCAACCCTTCCCCTGCCAGATCAAGCCACATTCCGCTTGGCGTTGAATGTGCTTGATCTGAAGCGCAGACTTCTAGGAAGAAGGGCGAATGCATGAACTGGCAGCGTAGCGGGGCAAAAGTTTCCTTTTCAGGAAGCAAACCCTATTGACTGTCTCCCCCTCTCCCTAACGAGAAACGAATGGTAGGGAAGAGGGGCCGGGGGGTAAGGGCTGATTTGCGGCCGGGAAAGGAGGGCTTCGAGCGTGGCTGAAAAAGACTTTTATAAAACGCTCGGCGTCGCCAAAACCGCCAGCGATGAAGAGATCAAGAAAGCGCACCGCAAACTGGCGCGTAAGTATCACCCCGATCTGAACCCTGGCAACAAGAAAGCCGAGGAACAGTTCAAGCAGGTCCAGGAGGCGTACGACATCCTGTCAGACGCCGACAAACGCGCGAAGTTCGATCAGTACGGAGAGATGTGGGCGCAGATGCCGACGGGCGCACCGGGGCAGTCCGGCGGCAGAACGAGCGCGAGAAACCAGAATGGCTTCGGGGGTTCGCCCTACGTCGATATGGATGCCAGCGGCGAAGGCGTCAATTTTGAGGATTTCCTGGAGCGTATGTTCGGGGGCGGCGGTCGTCGCGGGGCAGCGGGACAGCCTGACTTCGGCACGACCTCACGCTCTGCTGCGCCTCCCGAAGACATCGAGTTCGCACTGGATGTAACGCTCGAAGAGGCATTTCGCGGCGGCACGAAACGGTTTAATGTAACCGTCGAGGACGTCTGTCCGGAATGCGAGGGCTACGGTCAGAAGCGTAACAGCAAAGGGCAGATCGACCTGAACAATGTATCCGCCTGCCCGCGCTGCAGGGGTGCGGGGCGTATCGAATCGGCGCGTTCCGGGCAAGTCAATGTGCCGCCGGGCGCGTGGGATGGGATGCGCTCAAAGCTTGCAGGGCAGGGCGCAGCGAACGGCAAGGGGCGGCGCGGCGATCTGTATGTGCAGCTTCATATCCTGAAGCATTCGAAGTTCGAGCGCGACGGGCAGGATTTGACGTTCGATATTTCGGTTCCCTACACGATCGCTGCACTCGGCGGCGAGGTGTCTGTCGAGATGCTCGGCGGAGAGACGCGGCAGCTGAACGTCCCGCCTGGGGTGCAGCCCGGTCAAAAGATGCGGCTCGGCGGGCAGGGAATGCCTGCGTTGCGCGATCGCAAAGCCGGAGACGCCTATGCCCGTGTCCGTATCGGTGTGCCTCGCGACCTGAGCGAAGAGGAGCGAATCCTGCTCAAGCAGCTCGCGCACCTGCGGAACGAACCGGTGCGTGATTAACCTGCAGTGATGTATTGTTTCAGGCACTATTCAGCCCATGTGTCAGCCCTTTAGCAAAAGCTGACAGGATGTGTATTCTCTCCCGCCCCTTTTGTTTGAACAAAAGGAGGAGGTTGGGGGGTAGTTAGCCTCCGCAAAAGAAGGGATTGAGGAGCAGCTACTAACAGTCAATGACGTCCCCCGGTTATTTTGTCTGAAAGTGGGTCTTCGGTCATACGGTCGAAGGAGAGTTGCAATGGCAGCGCATGATAGTTCTGAACCGGTCTATATGATCGGAATTGTTGCCGAACTGACGCAGATGCACGCGCAGACGATCCGCCTTTACGAGCGGCTCGGTCTGGTGACACCGCAGCGGCGCAGCAAGAATCGCCTCTATTCCGAGTCGGATGTCGAACGTCTGCGACAGATAAGGCGGCTGACGCAGGATATGGGAGTCAATCTCGCCGGAGTCGAGGTGATTCTCGATCTGCTCAAGCGTATGGAGCAGTTACAGTCCGAGCGGGATGCGGTACTCGAGCGCAGCCGCGAGATCGAGGTGCGTGTGCGCGATTATCTGACCCATACCGGCGGCAAATTCCCATGACTGGAGCAGATGGAACCCCTGCCCCCCGGGAACCCCACACCCGATCTGCTCGCAACACCGCCTTCAGGCAGCGCAACGAAGCAGATTACCGCCGCGCCGATAATCACGCCGCCTCCGCCGCGCCGACTGCTGGCTAGCGGCAGGGTAACTGTAAAACGCATTCGTATCCAGACGAACGAGGAATGAATGGGCGCAGGGTACACGCGCCAGACTCCTCCTTGCGAAGACGACTAACCATCCCCAGCCCCCTCCATATCTCCATTAAGGTGAGGAGGGGGATCAATACACGCACTGTCGGCGTTTACTCTGACAAGGAACTGAAGTCCCCGTCCGGAAATGCGAAGTCCGCCTGCGCGGACTGAAAGCCCTCATCCCCGACCCCTCTCCCTGCCGCTCATTCTTCGCCAGGGAGAGGGGAGTAGAGGCAGAACTGATGTATTCGCCCTTCTCCCTGATGAAGAATGATAAAATTGAAGCACATTTGAAGCGGAGCCGAATACGTTTGAAGCGGAGCAGAACGTATCGCCGCTCGAAGCGGAATACGTTTGAAGCGGAGCAGAACGTATCGCCGCTCGAAGCCGGATGTGCCGCCTCTGCCAGTCAGATTGGGGTTTTGACCCCGGGCACACGCTAATCCACGCCGATGGGAGCGTGGGAACGCGGCGGAGGCGGTACCCAGGTCGGATCGTCCTGCGCCAGCAGGTGCAAACCGAGCCGCTCACCGAGTTCGTCGTTCGTATGCCGGTCCACCCAGCTCCCAAAATTCTCCTCCGATACCTTCTCCGATTTATAGGAACGCAGCAGGTTCTCCAGCGCGAGATGCACCTTGTCCGCAGGTACCTTACGTGAGATCGGCCGCACGAACTTCGCGTTCGCTCCGAGCCGTCCGCCGAGGCAGACATCGTATGCCTCGACCTGCGTGCCGTCCACCAGACGCGCCAGACAGCCCTGCAGACCGATGTCGCCGATATGGTGCTGACCGCAGGAGTTCGGGCAGCCGTTGAGGTGAATCCGGATCGGCTCGTCCCACAAAAAACGGCTTTCAAGATGGGCGACGATATCGCCCATTTTCGCCTTCGTCTCGGTCAGCGCAAGGTTACAAAACTCGTTGCCGGTGCACGACACCGCACCTTTATGAAACTCCGACCTGTCCCAGTCGAATCCGGCGTCGCGGAGTAGAACGCCAACAGCCGAAAGGTCTTCCGTCGCAATATTCGGGAACAGGTAGTTCTGCTGGTTGGTGGTTCGCAGTACGCCGCCACAGTATTTTTCCGCGATTTCGGCAGCGGCGAACATCTGTGCCGCTGTCAGACGCCCCGTAATCACCGACACGCCGATCCAGTGCCTGCCGTCCTGCTTCTGCGCGTGAATTCCCAGATGATCCTGCTGCACCGTGCCGACAGGATCGGTCTGTGGAATGGCGGGTTCTGGAGTCCACCCAAGGCGCGTTATCAACTGCTCGCGGAACTTCTCTGCGCCCCAGTCGGCGACCAGAAACTTGAGACGCGCGTGATTTCGTCTGCTGCGATAGCCATCATCGCGGAATATCTCGGTGACAGCGCGACAGACGTCCACGACCTGCTCCGGCAGTACGAAAATGTCCAGCTTCTGCGCGAAATAGGGCTGTGTGCTCAGCCCGCCGCCAACACGAACTTGAAACCCGATTTCGCTCCTGCCGTTACGAATGCGCCGCACCGCCTGGATACCGAGATCGTTGATTTCCGGCTGATTGCAGTGGATCGGGCAGCCCGAAATCGACATTTTGTATTTGCGCGGCAGGTCGGAAAAATCTTTGTTGTTCTGGAAATAGGCAGTGACGTCACGAACGATCTGCCGGGTGTCGTAAATCTCGTGCGGGTCGATGCCTGCAACCGGGCAGCCGCAGATATTGCGTGTGATGTCGCCGCAGGCGCCCGCTGTCGAAAGCCCTGCCGCCGTCAGTTTCGCGATCACGACCGGCAGGTTCTCGATCGTCAGCCAGTGGAACTGAAAGTTTTGGCGGGTCGTGATGTCGGCGATTCCGTTCGCGTAGTCCCGTGAAATCTCTGCGACAACCTGCATCTGCGCCGCCGTCAGGTCGCCGCTCGGTATCTTGACCCGCAACATAAAATGCCCTTCGTTGGGCTTCTGCTGATAGATGCCATACCAGCGCATCCGCACGAAATCTTCGGGGTCGATGCTGGCGAAACCGGTCTGCGTGTAGCGCACGATATCGTCCCACACATCCAGCCCGTCCTTCGCCTTTTTGATCGCTTCCACATCGGCTTTCGCCATCACAAATGCTCCTTATTTCTTACCGCTCTCGTAACTATTCACCATCCCCAACCCCCTCATTCGTAAGGAGGGGGAGAGAATACACTTGCTGCCTGCTTTCAGATTAGGGGTGGTACAACAGCTGAACAGTTACCCGCTCTCTTCGATTCAGTGCCCGGTTATCAGATCGGACTGCTTCTCAGACTACTTCCCTGAGCCGTCCAGTGTTGATGTCATATATGAATCCGCGTGTGACGACATCTTCCATAAACCAGGGATGTGTGCGCACTTTCGCGACCTGTGCGCGTACGTTGGTTTCGAGATCGGTAAAGGCATAGAATTCCAGCGGGGAAGCTGCGTACCTGCCCGTCACATGCTCCATATGCGCCCTTATGTCGGCGTCGGAGTGCGGCATCATCATACCGCAGTCGGTGTGGTTGATCACCATCACCTCGCGCATTCCTTTGAGATGATACGAAATCAGCAGCGATCGCAGCGCGTCATCGGTCACGATGCCCCCGGCATTGCGAATAATATGCGCGTCTCCAACCCGCAAACCCAGCATCTGCTCGACCGTCGTGCGCACATCCATGCAGGTCACGACCGCGAGCTTTTTGATCGGCTCTGAAGACAGATGTTTCAGCGAATAGGTATTGGCATAGTAGTCGTTGGAGCGCAGCACCTCGTCGATCACGCTCGTCATAGCTGTCTTTGCTTCCTGCTTCATTTGATTATTCGTTCGATTTTAAGCTGTGGCGTAACGCGTCTTGGATTGCAGCGGCTACACTTTTTGCGCCTTCAGTTTACCCGAGTGCAGAGATGGTTGTCATCAAGCAGGCAAGGTATATAAAATCAATCGGAATAGTCAACAAAGCGGACATAGGAGTATACTTCAGAAAAAACTTACTGTCAACCGAAAAATGTCAACCGCAAAGATATATCGTACAATTCATGACGCCATCGTCACTTCTGCTGCGTAAAAGAATTGACCTGGTCTCAAAAGACATGTGCAGGGGACAGGCTGGATCGAAAATTCGCTTCGATTTTGCCAGTCGCCACAAAATCGAGCGTGATCCCGTTTCGCTGCCGCTCGACAATCGGGTACTATTACAAAATGCACCTTTGAATTGACCGAATAGTAGACCGATTAGACCTGATGAACACACAGTTAGAAACAGAAGAGACTCCAGAAACAGCAAGAGACTTCAGAAACAGAAGAGAAGGAAAAAGATGGAAATGAACAAGGAGAAGAACATGAGCAACTGGTTTCGTCCTGCCCGCACCGCGGCGAGATCACTCGTCGGGGTCGCACTGCTGACAGCGGTCGTCGGTATCGGCGCGTTGAAAGCGAAAGCCGACACGATCATCACCGGCGGCGCCGACAAAAAGGTCAAACTATGGAAGACCGACGGCACGCTGATCAAAGCGATCGATGCGCACGACGGTCCCGTCACCGTGATCGCGGTAAGCTGGGACGGCAAGATTCTGGCAACCGGCGGCACGGATAAGAAAGTCAAGCTCTGGAATACAGCGGATGGCACACTGATCAAGTCGATCGACGCGCACGACGGCACGGTCACCGCGCTCTTTTTCACGCTCGACAGCAAGAAGCTGGTCAGCGGGGGCGCCGACAAAAAGGTCAAAACCTGGGATGTTGCAGATGGAAAGATGATCTCTTCGATCGACGCCCATGAGAAGGCAGTCGTGAGTGTTTTTGCGCTGCCACAAATGACGATCACTGGCGGCGCAGACGGTCATGTCAAGCTTTGGGACGAGAGCGGCAACATGCAGTATGAGATACCGACCGGGCATGAGGGCGGCATGACGGCGATGGGCGGAATCAAAGACGGTCTCTTCACCGGAGGAGAAGATGGCGTACTCAAGTACTGGAGTAAGGCATTGCAGGTGACTTATGATGGCAAGCAGGGCAGCGCGATCAAGTCGATTTATGCGCTGCCTGACGGCTCGAAAGTCTACACAGCCGGAGGCGGCGGAACCGTCAAAATCTGGGATGTCCCAGCGCACAAACTGCTGACGGGCATCGAGGATATCAGCAAGGGCGGCGTCAATGCGATCGCAGTTTCGCCCGATGGCAAACTGATTCTGACGGGCGGCGCAGACGGCAACGTCAAAGCATGGAGCGCGGACGGGAATCTGCTGAAGACGGTTGATGCACATACGGGCGGTGTCAATGCCATACTCTACATCAGCGACAAAAAAGCCGACACAAAACCCGAAGACAAAAAAGCCGATGTGAAACCCGAAGTCAAATGATGTGTGCGCAGCTTTTCAGGAAGAGTATCCAGCAAGCAGCGCCCCTACAAATGCTCGAAAGCTCTTTAATCAGCAATTTCTGATCGCTGAAATTTCAGAGCGTCGGAACTAAAAAGCGTCCCGCTGCCGGTTAATTTCGGCAGCGGGACGCTTTTTGCAGGCTAGTTCAAACCGATCGTATTTGCACAACTCACTGCTGCAGACAGAGCCATATCGTACTCAGTGTCAGACCGCAGTCATCTGCTTCGTTTCGTCGCGTTTCGTACCGTCTGCAGTACGGCGTGTAGAGCGAGTTGGTGCGGTGACAGACTTGTGCCGTCGCTTGAAGGGCATACGAAGTACGATCTTTTTGTAGTCGAGACCGGAGGCGGTCAGTGCCTTGTCCCAACTGTCGAAGCGTCGACGTGCAGCCGTAATCAGCGTAATGTCGTACTCTTCCATGTTTTTGGCATTGAGGTCGATGCCCTGCTCGTGCAGTTCCATAACGCGCGATTTGATCGTGTCCTCGTCCCAATCGCGATAACGGCGAATCAGCCCGTAGTCGAGACCGGCGGCGGTAACGGCGCTGCGCCAGGAGCCAAAATGCTTGTGCTTGGTCGCGGCAGCGGCGAGTTGCGGATCGACCTGCGTACTGACATGGCGCCAGCTCAGGTCTTCGCCCTTTTCGTGCAGTTCATGGATACGCTCGACGATGCGGTCACGCGACCAAGATTTGTAGCGGCGTATATCATCATAGTCCAGTCCTGCAAACTCGATCGCCGCCCGCCAGGAACCAAAATAGCGGGTCGCTGCCCGCAGGAGAGCGACTTGTTCTTTCGCAATATGCGAGTAGCACAGGTTCCCGCCACCCTCGAACATACTTCTTATTTCAAGTCCAATCGACTCTTGACTCCACTTTCGCACCGGTTTTGTTCCTTCCTCATCAGTCAGTCTGGCATGTGCTGCAGCATCCCTCTTCAGAGAGCGGCGCCGATTTGCCTGCGCCAGACGAGACAGCCTAGCCTTGCGTCGAATGCTCTTACGATCTACTGCATCACCTGCAAGCGTCGCATTCGACCTGATACATTATTTACTACCTGCATTTTACTCTAAATGATAGCCAAAATAAGGGCAAATGTCAATGGGTTGCGCAATATTTCACAAAGGCATGGGGGTTATTGGCCGCTTCCCTGTCGCCCCTTTCGGCTGCTCGATCGCTTAACAGTCAGGATGAGCGGGCAGGAATCTGCGTCTCCGATGCACAATCAAACACCAGTCTGTGTCCAACGCTGCGTTATCGACGGTCGATGCGAAAAATGGTTTCCACCGCGCAGAGGCGCGTCTGTCAGCTTCGTGTTCACTCGCCAGTCGAGGTCGACGCAGCTTTTTTTTGGGACTGTAAGCGTAAGGAGCCGAACGAATGGCACAACACACGGGACGCCTCACCTGCCCTCGTTGCGGGGCAAATAATTTCGATACGGTGTCCGTCTGCTGGAAGTGCGCTGCGCCCCTGGCAGACCCGCCGCAGGTTCAGCCGATTCGCATGGCTGCGCCCATCCAGCCGACCGTGGCGATCGAGCGCCCTGTCTCTGCATATGCTCCTGCACTTGCCTATGTTCCTGCTGGGCCCGCTTATGCTCCCAGTGGGGACGGTGATCCGGGCGTTGCGCGTCGCGCGGCGATCCTGCTCGCCCTGACGCTGCCATGGATCGGTCTGCCCGTCGGCTGGGTGTTTATGATGATCGAAGACAGCCGTAAGCAGGCGATCGGGCGTGTCTGTGCTGCGTGGAGCATGATCGCGCTCGTGTTTCATCTGCTGCTGATGTTCGTCGCCGCGCAGTCGCTGGGTGGAATGCTGAAAATGGCGCTCGACGTCGTCGCGAAGAGCGCCGCGCAGGGATCCTCGCGTGATGCAGGCGGAGGATCCCCCTAGCCGCTCACTTCTGACGCGACTCCTTTCCAGGCAACTCGATGCCCGCCTGCATCGGGTATTCTTTAGAGACAGTGCCTCAGTACAGGTTCGAAACAAGAGGGACTTGCGCGAGATTTGCATACCCAACATGTCTTACTACCATCCTGACTCGCTGACCGGAACGTATCAGGCAGCGTTTTTCATTGGATCAATGGCATTGGATCAATGGCATTGGATCAATGGCATTGGATCAATGGCATTGGATCAATGGCATGCATCGGAGGGGAGGGGAAACCACCCCCGGGACCCCTCCTTCGTAAGGAGGGGGAGAGACTACACGGCGCCATAGCCTTTGTCAGACGGCTGATACGCTGGCTGGATAAACGCTGGCTGAGATGCTTCGACATTCGAGAGGGTTGATTCATATACCGACTATGTCCGATGCCCTGACCAAGAAAGCTGCCGAGCCGAAATCGATTGAAGAGCTTCCGATCACACCCGTCAAGCGAACCGGAGCAGGCATAATCACGTTATGGCGGTCGCTGCTCGTTTTTCTCGGTGAGACGGCTTCGCTCACCGGGCGCACGATCAGTGAGGTCGCGCGCGGCGGTATGGCGGTAGGCGATCTCGTGCGGCAGATGGCTCTGCTCGGCGCCGACTCGATCTGGGTCGTGCTGGTCGTCACGACGGCAACGGGCATCGTCTTCGCAGTATACACGGCGACCTTAGCGACAAGCATCGGGTTCAGCAAATTCGTGGGCGGTACGCTGGCTTTCAGCTTTCTCAACGAACTGGGACCGCTGCTCGGGGGCGTCGCATTCGCCGCGCGTGCCGGAGCCGCAATCGCCGCTGAAATTGGAACGATGGTCGTCACCGAACAGGTGGATGCGCTGCGCGCAATGGCTGTCTCACCGGTACGCTATCTGGTCGCGCCGCGTGTCGTCGCCTGCATAATAATGCTGCCGCTGTTGATCGTTTTCGCCGATGTTTCCGGGCTGATCGGCAGCTACTATGCAGCAGGGGCAAATGGTGTGGCACACCAGGACTTCGTCGACTCAGTGTTGACATTTGTCCGGGTTTCCGACCTCACCAGCGGCTTGATAAAAGCCGTTGTTTTTGGCTTCATCATCGGTATCGTCGCCTGCCAGCAAGGGCTGCGCACGACAGGCGGAGCGACCGGTGTCGGCCGTTCGACGACGAGCTCCGTCGTGCTTTGCGTGCTGCTGATTTTCGTCTCGGATATTTTCCTTGCTGAAATGCTGATGGCAAAGCCCGGCCGTTAAAAAATAACGCACTTGAAAAATTGAGCCGAAGGGACGTTAAAACTGCTGCCTATGAGTGCAATTACCGTCCGCAACCTCGTTTACGAAGTGCCCGAAAAGCGCATCCTCGACAACATAAATCTGACCGTCGAATCGGGGCAGATCGTGTCGATCATGGGGCAGTCCGGGAGCGGCAAAACGACGCTGCTCAAGCTTCTCACGGGTCTGCTTCGGCCGACTTCCGGTGAGATATTGATCGGTGAGACGGACATTGCCTCCCTGACGGAAAGACAGCTCGACGAGATACGGCTGCGGCTCGGGCTAGTTTTTCAGTATGCAGCGCTTTTCGATTCACTCAGCGTCTACGACAACATTATTTTCGGAGTTGTACGGCATACGAAACGCACTCGCGCCGAGCTGGATGCCATCGTGAGCGAACGACTGGCAGAGGTCGGACTTTCGGGAAGTGAGACTCTATTTCCCTCGCAGCTCTCCGGCGGTATGCAGAAGCGAGTCGGGCTCGCGCGAGCGCTGGCGATGCAACCCTCGATCGTCTTCTATGATGAGCCGACGAGCGGGCTGGACCCGATCACAGGTCATACGATCGACGAACTGATTATGGCGACCCGCGAGCGCACGAAGGTCACATCGGTCGTCGTTTCGCACCATCTGCCGTCGATCTTCAAAATCTCGGACCGGATCGCGATGCTGGACAAGGGGCGCATCGTGATCGACGGCACTCCGGCGGAGGTGAATGCGTCGCAGGAGCCTGTCGTGCAGGCGTTTCTCGCGCCGGAGCGCGGCAGTTTCGAGGCGAAATAGTTTTTGATTTTGTTTCGAGGGGATTTCCCCAAGCAGTGGATGGACAGATTTTGGGAAGGAAAGCGGAAGGAAGTTCGGTCGGAATGGATAAAAAATCGGTCGCAAAAGTAGGGTTCGTCGTGTTGGTCGGTCTGATACTGCTCGCCGTGTTCGCGCTGCAGCTGAAGCACTACCGCCTCAACACCTATAAAGTCGTCGTGAAATTCGACAATTCGCTCGGTCTTCCGCGCCAGAGCGTCGTACGGATGAGCGG
>Ga0123338_10002887_pt1:0-12500 | contig 15771 bp, 10 predicted proteins | sample grotaG_FD_89793 | JGI IMG/M metagenome (GOLD analysis project Ga0123338, IMG submission 89793) | Glacier valley bacterial and archeal communities from Borup Fiord, Nunavut, Canada, to study Microbial Dark Matter (Phase II) -... | ecosystem: Environmental > Aquatic > Freshwater > Ice >...
CAGCAGCTGTTGCACCAACAACGGTCGGTGCAGATCCGGCCACAGGCCGCCGTTGAGAAATGTCACCGACTCGAGCCGTACCGCCAGCCGGCCTTCTGCGTGCCGCGCCAGCAGCTCCTCGGCGACGGAAACGGCATAATCGTGCGCCACGACGTGCGTCGCCGTCAGGCCCTCATGCCGCCAGACGGCCTCCGTCAGATCGGCCTGCTCGTGGATCGAATAGTCGTGTCCCACCGGCTTGTCCGAATCGCCGAAGCCGAGAAAATCGAACGCCAGCAGCCGCGCCCGCGCGCTCAACGCCGGCCAGATCGGCGCCCAATCCCACGACGACGTCGGAAACCCGTGCAGCAACGTCACCGACGGAGAAGGTGCATCTCCTCCGCGCCTACAAAACACAGAGTAATCCCCGCCCGGAACACTCACCCGCACGCGACGCCCGAGTGCCAGCCAGTCCTGCCAACGCGCCTCAGCCATCTTGATATAGTGCCCCACGTGACCCGCATCTTGCTGATTGGCGCCAGCCCATCTTCACAATCGCGCACCCAGGCTCTGCTCACGTCGGTCCGCGGCTGGCTCGCCAGCACCGATCCCACGCTGCGCTTCGATGAGCTCAACCTCCGCGATCTTCCAGCCGCGCCGCTCGTCGCTGCCGACCCCAGTGATCCCGCCATCGCCGCATCGTTGGCCCAGCTCGCCGCGGCCGACGGCGTGGTGATCGCCACCCCGATCTACAAAGCCGCCTACGCTGGCCTCCTCAAGATCTGGCTCGACCTCCTGCCACAGTTCGGCTTCGTCGACAAAGTGGTCCTGCCCCTCGCCACCGGCGGCTCACCCGCACACATCCTGGCGCTCGACTACGCGCTCCGTCCGGTGCTCAGCACGCTCGGCCCCACCCACATCGCCAACGGCTGGGTCATCCTCGATCAAAACGTGACCCGCACCCCCGAAGGCGCCGTGGTCCTCGACGCAGCGACGCAGACCAAGCTGCGCGACGTCGTCGAAATGTTCCGACTCAGCCTCTCGCTGTTGCCTCAGTAGCCAATGCTGACCGGCGTCGGCAACGCCACGCCGTCGATGAACGCCGTCGCCACCGCCGGCCATGCCGCACCATCGACGTTGCGCAACGGCTGCAGCCGATCGTAGACCTCGAACACCCAGGCCAGATACTCGTCGGGCTCCATCGTCTGATTGCGCGGCACCAGCATCGCCATCTCGTTCCAGCGTCGGGACAGCCGCACATAGAGCTCTTTTTCGAAGTGCTCACCCTCGACCGACGGCACCATCGCCAGCCGACCGAGCTCCCACGCCCGTCGCTGCGGCCCAGGACACATGGCGTGGTCGATGAATCCCAGGGCAAACTCCGCCGTCGGTGGACCCGGCAACCGTCGCATCGGATAGGCGCGACATGCCAGCGGCCGCCCGTCGTGGGCTCCACAGCGATGCTGCTGGCCAGGTAGCTCGAGCAACAGACTGCACGCGCCGTTGGGCTTCTTCCGCATCCACAGCGTGTGCGAATTTGCCGTCGAGTCGAGCCGGAACGAGCCGGTCTCCGCCACCACCTCGCGCTTGACACGCGCGACCGCGGTCCACGGTGTCTGCATCGTGCGACACAGGCGCCAGACATCGAAGCCCGACACGGGCACCTCGTACTCGAAGCAGCACGGCGTGGCGCAGCCAAAACAAGGCGACTCCGCCGACGGGCTCAACACGGGCAAGCTCACGCGCGCCAGCTCATGACGCCAACAGCGACGGGACAGTCAGAGGAAAGGCGTCGACGATCTGATAGGCATCGAGCTGCCAGCCGGCGCGCGGCCCACGGCGCACCTCGTCGAGGATGGCGTAGATGCGTTCGCAAAATGCGACAAAATGACGAGAATCGAGCGCCATGGGCGCCGCCCGCCGCGCTAGATCCCAGCGGGTCATGAGGCGACGGGTCAAGGCATGCTCGGCGATCTCGTCGTCGATGAGGTTACGCGCGTCATCGAGCCCGTCGGCAGCCACCGCTGCCCAGCGCGCCAGCGAGTCGGGCGGACACACCGCACCAGTCCCCACCGCGACATCATAGTCGGCCGATCGCCGGTACACCTCGACGTGAAACGGATAGATCCGGCAGCGTGAAGGTCGGGACATGTGCGCACCACAGCGCCCGTGTCCCGACGACAGCTGCAGCAACAACACACAAGCGCCGCCATGTTGCCGCAGCCGAAAATCCACCCGGCGCCTCTCGTCGAGAAACACCGGACCATCGACGGCCTCGTGCGCTTGCGCCAAGAGCTGCCACGGCACACCGAGCGCACGCACCAGCCGATAGAGATCGTAGGGCTGGAGCGACACCGCCGGCCCCGCACAGCACGGCGCGCGGCACTCGAAACACGGCGACACCGACGAGAGCGCCTCGATCTCATCCGACACGCCTCGTGGCACGATCGGCAATCGGCGCGGCGCGGACATCGCGATAGGATACCGCGCCCAGCCACTTTCGGTATACTGGGGCCATTCGTGGTCGCGGAAGATTGCTGATCGAGTTGATGGAGAATCGATGAAAGCCCTTATGTCTTCCGTCTTTCCCCTCCTCTTGATGGTCAGCCCGATGGTCAGCTTGACTGGCTGCCTCCGCGACAACCTCGGCTACTCGCCTACCGACGATATGGGCGACGCCGACCTGTCGCAGACCAACATCGTGCCCGACCTCGCCGTTTCCCTCGACGGCAGCAGCCCCGACGATCTTGCCACCAGCAGCGATCTGGCGTCGCGCGATCTGTCACCGAGGCCCGACCTCCTCAATACCCGCGATCTGAGCCTGTGCGGCACCGCCGGCCAGACCTGCTGTCCAGGCGCAGCGTGCCAAGGCGGCGCCGCCTGTACTGCCGCCAACATCTGCTCCACGTGCGGCGGACCCGGCCAACCCTGCTGCACCAACGGCGATGCCTGCCAGGGTGGCGGCTGCTGCACCAACAGCGTCTGCAGCCAGAGTGGCAACTCCTGTCGTGTCGGAGGCATTTGTACCGACGGCAACTGCAAGGACTGCGGCGGCGCGGGTCAGCCCTGCTGTCCCGATTCCACATGTAGCGCCGGCTGCTGCGCACCGACGGGAGTTTGCGTCAACAAAGGCGATTCTTGCACCGGCCTCTACGGCACCTGTGGCGACAAAGGTGCCTGCGGCTGCGGCGGCGCAGGCGCGGGTTGCTGCCTCACCTCATTCACCCCCGGTGCACCGTCGGTGTGCACCGCCCCCAGCACCCAGTGCATGCCGAATTCCGGCATCCCCAACAACACCTGCCAGTCGTGCGGCGGGGCCGGCGAAGCCTGCTGCGATGGCAACCGCTGCGGCGCTGGCGGCTGCTGCGTTGCAGGTACCTGCGCCGCCAATGGCGCCACCTGTGGCGCCACCACCTGCGTCAATGGCAGTTGCGGCGCGGGCACCTGTGGCGGCCTCGGCCAGGTCTGCTGCGGCACCGCGCCCAACACCACCTGCACCGCCCCCGACACCCGCTGCTTGCAAAACTCCACCAACTGCACCGCCTGCGGCGGCAAAGGCGAACGGTGCTGCATCAACTGGCGTACCAACTCGCCCAGCATTTGCCTCGCGCCGTACGTCCAAGACCTACGGGCCCCAAACAACACCTGCTTCTGCAAGTGACCCACGCCTCCCGTGGCTGATCAGCCCAAGAACGCGGAGCGTGAGGCTTCGCCGAACAGCGTAGCGGGAGGTTCGGAACCCTCTCAGGGTTCCGAGCAATAATGGCGGCGGATGAAGACGACCTCCCGTTCCTGGAGGTCCCAAGCTCGTTGTATCAGCGCAGCATGGAGGTCGCGCGCGGCGGCATGGGCCGCATCGTGGTCGCCCGCGATCGCCGTCTCCGTCGCTGGGTCGCGGTCAAAGAGCTCCTCGACAGCAGCGTAGACTCGCGCCGCTTCGAGCGCGAAGCCCTCATCACGGCCAAGCTCCAGCACCCCAACATCGTCCGCGTCTACGAGGCAGGCCTGTGGCCGTCGGGCGAGCCGTTCTACGCCATGGAGATGGTGCGCGGCCTGTCGCTCGACGTGGTGATCGGTCAGAAGAAAACACTCGACGATCGCCTGGCGCTTTTGCCCAACGTCATCGCCACCGCCGACGCACTGGCCTACGCGCACTCGCAGCGCATCATTCACCGCGATCTGAAGCCGGGTAACATTCTCGTCGGCAACTTCGGCGAAACAGTGGTCATCGACTGGGGCCTCGCCAAAGATCTCGATCAGGTGAGCGAGCTGCCGTCGCAGCCCAGCCAGCTTCGCCCGCAGCCCGATGGCCTCGCTGCCGATACCCAGCCGGACCCGCTGCCAGCCACCGACGAAGCCGACTCCAAGAACATGGGCTCGCTCACGCAGGTCGGCTCGGTGCTGGGCACGCCCACATACATGCCGCCGGAGCAAGCCCGCGGCGACACCGTCGACGAGCGCGCCGACGTCTATGCCATCGGCGCCATCCTCTACAGTGTGCTAACTGGTCGCGCACCCTACCGCGGCCGCTCCTCCGAAGATGTCCTCGTCGCTGTGCTGAGTGGTCCACCAGCCACCGTCGAGAGCCTGGCCCCAGCCGCGCCTCCCGATCTGTGCGCCGTGGTCCGCCGCGCCATGGCCGCCAGCCTCGACGACCGCTACCCTACCGCCTCCGAGCTCGCCGCCGATCTACGCCGCTTTCAAACCGGTCAACTGGTCAAGGCGCACCACTACAGCCGCGCCCAGATCCTCCGTCGCTGGGCCCGCCGCAATCGCGCCGTCCTGTTGGTCATCGGCTCGGCGCTGGCCCTTCTGGCCACCATCGGCGCCTTCAGCGTACGCCGCATCGTCGTCGAGCGTGATCGCGCCAACGAAGCGCGCCGCTCCGCCGTCGACGCCCGCACCAAGGCCGAGGCCGCCGAGCATCGCGCCCTGCTTCGCGCCGATGAGCTCATGCTCAGCCAGGCCCGCCAGGCGCTCGATAAAGACCCGTCGCTGTCGCTGGCCTGGCTGAAAGAGCTGACCGCCGCCTCTACCGTCGGAGAGCGCGTCCGCACCATCCTCGAAGAAGCCGTTCGCCGTGGCGTCTCCCGGGTCCTACGCGGCCACACCGACGACATCGACTATCTCCGTTACGCCCCTGACGGCAAAGGCATCGCCTCTGGCAGCGACGATCGCACCGTACGTCTGTGGTCGCTCCCCGACGGGCAAAGCCGTTTGCTAGCCGGCCACACCGGCAAGGTCCACGCACTCGCCTGGAGCCCTGACGGCCACACCGTCGCCTCCGGCTCCGTCGACCAGACCGTCCGACTGTGGGACTTCACGAGCGGCGACTCGCGCACCCTTATCGGCCACCGCGGCACCGTGCGCAGCATCGCCTTCTCCCCCGACGGCACCATCCTCATCACTGGAAGCCAGGACAAAACGCTACGCGCCTGGCAGCTCCCCGTCGGCACGCCACTTTGGACGGTCCCGCACAGCGACGAGCTCCGTGGCGTCGCCTTTTCCCCAGATGGCACGCTCGTCGCCTCTTGCACCGCCGACGGCAAGGTGGGCATCTGGGACGCGCACACCGGCAAAGGCCAGCTCCTCGTCGGCAAGCACGCCATCGTCCGCCTGGTACGCTTCAGTCCCGACAGCAAATTGCTGGTCTCGGCCGGTGAGGACAACGAGATCCACATCTGGGATGTCGCCACCCACCAAAGCCGCACCCTCAAGGGCCACGAAGACGTCGTCAAAGACGTCGCCTTCTCGCCCGACGGACACCTCCTCGTCTCGGTCTCACAAGACCGCATGGTCCGTCTCTGGCAGGTCGCCACCGGCCACTCACAGGTGCTCGGCGAGCATACAGGCGGCATCAAGGCGGTCGTCTTTTCACCAGATGGCCGCCGCGTGGCCTCTGGAGGCAGCGACCAGGTCATCCGCGTCTTCGACCTCGAAGCAGGTGGCGCACCTCGGCTACTTCGCGGCCACTCTGCGGCGGTCAAGGCGTTGGCCTTTTCGCCCGACAGCCACAGCCTGGCCAGCTCCAGCGACGACGACAGCGTGCGCTGGTGGCCGCTCGAGCGCGTCACCTTGCCCGGCGCCGATGCCCCCGCGGCCGAGCTGAGGGCCTTTCTCGACCGTCAGACCAACCTCACCGTCGCCGCCGAGGTCTTGCCGATTCCGTGACGGCCTTGTATCGTGGGGAGCTTCTGAGATCTGCCTTTGATTCGCTTTAGTCTTTGGGGGCTCCTTGAAACGCTCGGTCCACGTCCAGATCCTGGGTCAGAAGTACACCCTGCGCAGCGATGCGCCGGAGTCGTACGTCGCCAGCCTGGCCGAGGTGGTCGACGGCAAGATGCGGGAGCTCCAACGGGGATCGAAGACCGCGCCACACCAGTCCTTGGCGGTGCTGGCCGCGTTGCAACTGGCCGACGAGCTCGAACGCGAGCGCGCTGGTCGACGGGAGCTGCGCGCAAAAGTGCGTGCCCGCTCTCACGCGCTGCGCGAACTGGTCGACGGTATGACCATGCGCACCGCACCCGAAGGAACCGGCTCATGACGAGTGTCATCGGCCGGACATTCCCATCTGCCCTGGGGCAGGTGTTCATCATCGTCGCGCCCACAAGAACAAAGAGAGCCCTCAGACACGCACAACTCCGCGTGGTCTTTCGCATGTTGCCAACTCCTGCCATTCGGGGATGCGAAGGCTGACGACCCTTTTTCGCGCACGTTGATGCACCGACCCCAGCTCCGAGGTGAGCTGGTGGACCGCGATCGCGAGATTCTCGATGAAAAGGCTCGGCTTCGGCTGCGCCTACGACAGGCCCGTCGGGCGCTGTCGCGAGCTCTCGTGCGCCAGGCCTCCGACGCCGTGGTCGGTATTTTACGGGCTTGGCTCATGCCCAAGGGCGAGCTGGCCGTCTATGCCGGCGTCGACGGCGAGCTGGAAGTCGATGGCGCCGCCTCGGGCCCGGCGCTCTACCCACGCATCCAGTCCAAGATCCCACCCCTGCTCGCTTTTCACCGCGTCGACGGCCGCGCCGCCTTGCGCCCCGCGCGCTTCGGAGTTCTCGAGCCCGCCGAAGGCGCGCCAAGGGTGCCGCTATCCGACGCGGCCGCAGTGATCGTGCCCGGCCTCGGCTTTGATCGCCAAGGTCACCGGCTCGGACAAGGTGGCGGATACTACGACGCCGCGCTCCGCCAGGCCCCGTCGGTACCCCGCATCGGCGTCGCCCACTCCTTTCAGTTGTTACCGCACATCCCCGTCGACGATCACGACCAAACGCTCGACTTCATCGTCACCCCCGACGGTGCGTTCCCCACTGGCGCGCGCCCACACATACATTCTCCTGGAGGATCTCTTTGACTGTCATCATCGGCGCTGCGCTTTGCGCAGCCGCCCTCATCATCGGCGCGCTCCTCGGCCGCGTGGTCTTCGGCGGCGGCGGGCAGCCCCAGGTCGCCGAGGCCGAGCGCACCAAGCTCCTCGACGCAGCGCGCGGTGAAGCGACCGAGATCAAGCGCGCCGCCCAGCTCGAATCCAAAGAGCTGTCGTTGAAGCTCACCGCCGACGCCGAACGGGAGCTCCGCGAGCGCAAAGAGCAGCTCCACAAGACCGAGGTCGAGCTCCGCCGTCGCGAAGAAGATCTCGCCAAGTCGCAAGGCGCCATCGCCGCACGCGACGCAGACATCGACCGCAAAGAGAAGAGCCTGGCCAGCCGCGCCGACGCCGCCGACGCCACCGCGAAAAAAGCCCAAGATCTCCTCGATCAGTCCAAGCTGAAGCTCGAAAAGCTCGCCGGCATGAGCGCCGCCGACGCTCAAAAAGAGCTCATGGCCCAGGTCGCCAACGACGCCCGCGCCGCAGCCGCAGCCGAGGTCCGTCGCATCGAAGAGGCCGCGCACGCCGAGGCCGAAGAAAAATCGAAGCGTATCTTGGGCACCGCCATCCAGCGCTACGCCGGCGAGTACGTCGGAGAGCGCACGGTCTCCGTGGTCCAGCTCCCGTCGGACGACCTCAAGGGCCGCATCATCGGCCGCGAAGGTCGCAACGTCCGCGCCCTCGAGGCCGCCACCGGCATCGACATGATCATCGACGACACCCCGGAGGCAGTCATCATCAGCTGCTTCAATCCGGTGCGCCGCGAGATCGCCAAGTTGGCCCTCCAGCGCCTCATCGCCGACGGACGCATCCACCCCACGCGCATCGAAGAAGTCGTCCAGAAATGTACCGAAGAGGTCGAACAGCAGTGCAAGCAGGCGGGCGAGCAGGCCGTGTTCGATCTGGGCCTGCACAAGGTCCATCCCGAGCTCATCCGCGCCGTCGGTCGACTCAAATTCCGGTCGTCTTATGCGCAAAACCTTCTCGCACACTCCATCGAGGTGGCCCATCTGGCGGGCATCATGGCCGCCGAGCTTGGCCTCAATGTCAAACAAGCGCGCCGCGCGGGCCTGCTCCACGACATTGGCAAAAGCCTCGATCAAGAGGTCGAAGGCTCGCACGCCATCGTCGGTGCCCAGCTCGCGAAAAAATTCGCCGAGCCACCCGCTGTCGTCGCTGCCATCGCCGAGCATCACGGCGACGAGCCACCAAGCTCGGTCCTTTCGCACATCGTCGATGCCGCCAACGTGCTGTCCGGTCAGCGTCCCGGCGCCCGCCAAGAGCTGCTCGCGTCTTACGTCCAGCGTCTGTACGACGTCGAGAAGCTGGCGGAGTCCTTCGCCGGCGTTCAGAAGGCTTTCGCCATCTCGGCGGGCTCCGAGCTCCGTGTCCTCGTCGAAAACTCCCAGGTCAACGACGACCAGGCCGTGCTGTTGTCCAAAGAGATCGCCAAGCGCATCGAAAACGAAGCCACCTACCCTGGCCAGATCCGCGTCTGCGTCATCCGCGAGACCCGCTCGGTGGACTACGCTAAATAAACAGCTTCGCATTTTGTGCTGGCTGCCGGTCTGACCAGTGTGATACCGCACGGAGATGACGACCAAAACATCGTTGCGCGTGAGCCTTCCGCACACAGCTCGCCTTCGGCTCGCTCAGCGATCGGCTCACTTCTGCGCCTTGGCTCTCGTCGCCGCTGCATCTGCACTTGCTGGCACAGCCCTCGCTGGCGGTAAACCCCCGGCACCAGCGCCATCCGCCGCACCCGCGCCACCACCCTCGGAGTTCCAGTGGACCGCTGGCCCCACCAAGGTCAATCTCGGTCACGAGCTGGATCTCACACTGCCCGAGGAATACCTGTTCCTCGGCATGCCGCAGGCCGACAAGCTTCTCCAGAAGCTCGGCAGCTTCCACAACACCAACCTCGTCGGTGTCATCGCCCCCAAGGACGAGACGCAGAACTATTTCGTGGTCATCGACTATGACGGCGTCGGCTATGTCAAAGACGACGAAAAGATCGACGCAGACGATCTCATCAAGTCCTTCCGCGAAGGCCAGGAGCAGGCCAACAAGCAGCGCGTCGAAAAAGGCTTCACCGCGCTCACCATCGAGAAGTGGGCCGAGCCGCCGCACTACGACAAGGCGCTGCACCACGTGATCTGGGGCTTCACCGTCGGTGACAAAGAAGGCAAATCGATCAACTACAACACCCGCATCCTCGGCCGCCGGGGCTATGTCGCTCTCAACCTCGTGACCGGTCCCGAGCGTTTCGCGCAAGACAAGCCCATCGCATCGAAGCTGCTGGCCGCCACCACCTTCCGCCAGGGTGCGCGCTACGAAGACTTCGACAAGTCCAAGGGCGACAAAGTCGCCGAATATGGCCTCGTCGGACTCGTGCTCGGCGGCCTCGGAGTCGCCAAGCTGGTCAAGATTGGCCTGCTCGCCAAGTTCTGGAAGCTGATCCTCGTCGGTATCGCCGGCGCCTTCGCAGCGATCAAGAAATTCTTCACCGGCAACAAGGGCGCTCCCCCAGCGCCGCCCGCCGCCTAAGCCTTCAGCTTCACGAGGTGGTAGCTCCGCTTTCCCTTCCGCAAGACCACAAACCGGCCATGTAAGACGTCTTTCCCGCCCAGCGTCGTCGCTGCGTCGGCGATCTTGGCGTTGTTGACGTAGATCCCGCCGCCCTCGATATCGCGCCGCGCTGCGCCCTTGCCGCCCGCCAGTGCCGTCTGCACCAAGAGATCCACCAACGAAAGCGACAACGAAGCCGCATCGGTCGCGATCTCCGTCGATGGCGCATCGGCGAACACCGACTCGATGGTGCGTGCGTCGAGCCCGGAGAGATCTCCGCCAAAGAGCGCCTGCCCCGCGGCTTCCGCCCGTGCGCACTCGTCAGCGCCATGCACCAACGTCGTCACCTCGCGGGCCAGCACCCGCTGCGCCTCGCGTTTTTCGGGCGCGGCAACCACCATTCCGTCGAGCTCGGTGACCCGCGCCTCGTCGAGAAACGTGTAATAGCGCAAGAATCGCCCGACATCGCGGTCTTCGACCTGCAGAAAAAACTGAAAGAGCTCGTAGGGACTGGTCCGCTCGGCGTCGAGCCAGATCGTTCCCTTCTCGCTTTTGCCGAATTTGTGTCCGGCCGCAGTCATGACGAGCGGCATGGTCAGCCCAAACGCCTCGGCCTTCTCCTCCCGACGAATGAGATCGATGCCGGCGATAATATTTCCCCACTGGTCGCTGCCACCGACCTGGAGTCGACAACCGTGGGTGCGATGCAGATGTAAAAAGTCGTACGCCTGGATCAGCATGTACGAAAACTCGGTGTACGAGATCCCTTGCTCGCGATCCTCGAGCCGCGCGCGCACCGACTCTTTGGCCATCATCATGTTGACCGAAAAGAGCTTGCCGACATTGCGGAGGAAATCGAGATAGCTGAGCTCGCGAAACCAGTCGTAGTTGTTGACGAGCTGGGCACCACTTCCTGGGGAGAAATCGAGAAACCGCTCGAGCTGCGCGCGAATGCCGGCTTGATTCACGGCCAGGTCGTCAGCGGACAACAATTTACGCTCTTCGGATTTGCCGCTGGGGTCGCCAACCATGCCGGTCGCCCCACCGACGAGTGCGATGGGCCGATGGCCAGCGAGCTGGGCCCGCTTCAACGCCAGCACCGGCAACAGGCTGCCGACGTGCAAGCTCGATGCAGTCGGATCGAACCCAACATAGAGAGACAATGGCTCGGCCGCCATGAGCGCACCAAGGCGCTCGTCCGTCTTCTGTTGGACCAACCCACGCCAGGACAGCTCTTCGACGAACCCGAGACTCATTACGCGCGCCCCATATCGAGAAAACACATACCCCAAATACAACAAGGCCCCAGGTCTAATGACCTGGGGCCCCTAAAAGACTCCGGCGGCGTCCTACTCTCCCACACAGACAACCGTGCAGTACCATCGGCCCTGGAGGTCTTAACTTCCGAGTTCGGGATGGGATCGGGTGTGGCCCCTCCGGTAATGCCGCCGGAAAACTGAAGACGCGAAATGCGAACCTGAGCTTGGTGGAACGTTGAAGCACTGGGTCAGGCTCTTGCGCCCAACCCTGGCCTTCATCCTGTATGACGTAAACTGACAAGTTGTAAAAAAATGATGGTCAAGCCTCACGACCAATTAGTACTGGTTAGCTCCACTGATTACTCAGCTTCCACACCCAGCCTATCAACCACGTGGTCTACATGGGGTCTTTAGAGGTCTTGCGACCTAGGGAGACCTAATCTTGAGCTTGGCTTCCCGCTTAGATGCTTTCAGCGGTTATCCATTCCGGACATAGCTACCGGGCAATGCCTCTGGCGAGACAACCCGCATACCAGCGGTCCGTCCAACCCGGTCCTCTCGTACTAAGGTCAGATGCTCTCAAGTCTCCTGCGCGCACGGCGGATAGGGACCAAACTGTCTCACGACGTTTTGAACCCAGCTCGCGTACCGCTTTAATTGGCGAACAGCCAAACCCTTGGGACCAACTTCAGCCCCAGGATGCGATGAGCCGACATCGAGGTGCCAAACCACGCCGTCGATGTGAACTCTTGGGCGTGATAAGCCTGTTATCCCCGGAGTACCTTTTATCCGTTGAGCGATGGCCTTTCCATCCAGGACCACCGGATCACTATGACCTGCTTTCGCACCTGCTCCACTCGTCGGTGTCGCAGTCAAGCTCCCTTATGCCATTACACTCTACGCCTGGTTTCCAATCAGGCTGAGGGAACCTTCGCGCGCCTCCGTTACTCTTTGGGAGGCGACCGCCCCAGTCAAACTGCCCACCAGACATTGTCCTCTCTCCGGATAACGGAGAGGAGTTAGTTTTCCAGATTGAACAGGGTGGTATTTCAACGTTGACTCCCCCGAGACCAGAGTCCCGAGTTCACAGTCTCCCACCTATCCTACGCAATCCAACCCGAAAAACAGTGTCAAGTTACAGTAAAGGTTCACGGGGTCTTTCCGTCCTGCCGCGCGTAAAGGGTATCTTCACCCCTAGTGCTACTTCGCTGAGGGCCTCTCCGAGACAGTGGGGAAGTCGTTATGCCATTCGTGCAGGTCGGAACTTACCCGACAAGGAATTTCGCTACCTTAGGACCGTTATAGTTACGGCCGCCGTTTACCGGGGC
>Ga0123338_10002888_pt1 | contig 15771 bp, 12 predicted proteins | sample grotaG_FD_89793 | JGI IMG/M metagenome (GOLD analysis project Ga0123338, IMG submission 89793) | Glacier valley bacterial and archeal communities from Borup Fiord, Nunavut, Canada, to study Microbial Dark Matter (Phase II) -... | ecosystem: Environmental > Aquatic > Freshwater > Ice > Glacier ...
CGTTGAGCGAAACCAATCGCCAACCGCGACCGTCCCCAACAAATCGGGTAACGCTCGCCGGATCGAAGCGCACGTTGAGTGCGGCTTCATCGGGTTCGCGTAGCAATGCCCGCACGAGTGCATGAAGGATTCCCGCGTGCGCGACGATCAGCACGCGTTCGGGCGTATCGGCAACGATTCGTTGCAGAAAGAGTTCGACGCGTGCGACGACTTGGTCGAACGATTCACCGCCGGCGGGGGTGAGGTGGCGCGGTTTGGTTTCGTGCGCGTGGTCGAGGTCGGGATTGGCGGCGACGATCTCGTCCCACGTGAGCCCCTCCCAACTGCCGAACGCCATTTCGACCAAATCGTCATCGGACTGCAGGTCGGGCCCGGAGCGTCCGGCGAGGATCGCGCGGGCGGTTTCTTGTGCGCGCCCGAGCGGGCTTGCATACGCGCGATCGAAATCGTCGCCCGCAAGAAAGACGGCGAGGGCCTGCGCCTGCGCGCGGCCCTCGTCATCGAGTGGGATATCCGTGCGGCCTTGAAAGCGGCGAACGCTATTCCAAGCCGTGCGGCCGTGTCGAACGCAGACGAGTTCCATCGCCGTCGTTCATCACTTCGAGAGGTTCGGTTTCCCTTCGTGCGCGACCAACAGATCGTGCATGTCGTTGGCGTGCTCTTCCTCGACGCCGAGAATGCCCTCGAGCATCACGCGCGTCGTCGGATCTTTGTCGCCGAAGAAGCGAACCAACTCGCGGTAGTGGTCGATCGCGATGCGTTCGGCGATGTAATTCTCGCGAATCATGTCGACGAGCGTCGGGCCTTCCGAGTACTGCGATGCCGAACGCGATGCGAGTCCTTCGGGATTGAAATTCGGCGTTCCGCCGAGCTGATTGATGCGTTCGGCAACGGACATCATGTGTTCTTGTTCTTCTTGCGCGTGTTGCGCGAATTCGTCTTTGACGCCTTCGCTCGAGATGCCGGTTGCGGCAACGGCGTGCATCGTGTAGCGCAGAACGCACACGATCTCGGTCGCGAGAACGGCTTGCAAGATCTCGATCGTTTCCTTGGGATCCATGCCGTAGGTCTCGGTGATGTTACCGGATTCCAGATGTTTGCGCGCGCGATCGCGCAGCGTCTTCACATCGGTCAAAAACGGTTGTTTGGTCGTGGCGTTGTTGGTGGTCGTGCTGGCAGCCAAAAAGATACTCCTGAGCGTGCAATACGAATCTTCTACCCGCTCCTTTGCTCGGTAAACACGCTCCGGTCGGGAACGAGTATATAGCCGTCGGTGAGGTCGCCAAAGAGACGAGCGTGCGGTGGCGCGCTTCCCCAACGCCACAAAAACGCGGCAATATACGCACAACTGAGCGCATCGAGGGTGTCATCCCAGCGCTTGTAGCCGCGCATCCCAACGCGGAGGGGAACCCGCTCGTCCAAGCGGAGCGGCGGGTCCGCCGTAGCGAGCGTCGCCAAGGCTGCCCGGTAGCGTTCCCATTCGGCCAGCACGTCGGCCCACGGCCGCGCCTTCTTTTTATATTTGAAGATGCCGGGCAGATCGAAGAGTCGGACGTGCGCGGGATGCGGAAACACCTCGACGGCAATCGTTCGCGGGTCGCGTTGGGCGATGTCGGTCGTCTCGATCACGCCATCCGGCGCGAGATCCGCGATGAACCGCGCCGCGCGTCCGCCGTCGGGAAAGCGACCGAGATTTGCCGGGTGCGGCCCCGCGCCATACCGTCCGAACACGGCGCGTAACGCGTTCTCCGCGCGACGCGCGCCGCCGGCGTTGCGGACGATGGTCGGCATGTCGATTCCGAGCACGCCGCTCGAGCCGCGCCAGGTGCGAATCCAGCCCAGCACATCGGCATCCGAACGCAGGTCGGCGCGCAGATCGAGGATGGTCCCGGTTTCGTCGATGGCCGCAAGGCCCGATGGATTGCGATCGGACCAGGCAAGGTCGAGGCCGAGAAATCGTGCTGACACCTCTCTTCCTGACACCACGGTGTCAGGAGTACCTTGCTATCCTCATGCACATCGCTAGGACAAGGAGAGAAATGATGTCTCAGATTGGTATCGTCGCCCCGCGCTCCGCGCGGCAGTCTTTGGCGCCGGGCGAATCGCGCTGTTCGTTTCCGAGCGGCGCGGGGGTCGGCGGCAAGCGCGATCCCGCGCTCGCGGAACCCTTCGTGAGCGAATCCGATACGACGCTGGCAATTCTTCTCGAGCGAATGAGAACGATCGACCGCAACGGAGGGCACTCTTGTGGATACCGCCACCGAAAAAGAGTGAGGTACCACCGAATGGTCGACCGTCGTGGGGACAAGCTCGCCGCTGCCGAAGGCAGACGGCCAATGCGTTCGATCCCTGCGACCGGCTTGCCGACCGATGCCGAACGACTTCGTATTATCTACGCCGTTCAGCGGATGCTTTCAGCAGCCGATGAAGAGGCGACGCTGGTTCGTGAAGCGTGCGAGGTGCTCGCCAGTTCCGGTCTGTATTTGATGGTCGGCATCGGCGTTGCCGAACCCGATGGATCGGTGAGCACGATCGCCTCGTCGGGCAACGGCCCCGAACTCTTCCAAGCCGAGAATTTGCTCGCGCGCTGGGATTCGACGCCCCTCGGAAACGGGGTGATCGGGCAAGCGATTCGCACGGGCTTGCCGACCACGATGCCGACGAGCGATGCGGCGTGGGATCCCTGGCGGGCGAGTGCCGGCCCCGCGGTGCGCTCGGTCGCGGCTTTTCCCTTCGGACTCGACGATACGGTCGGGGTGTTCATCGTGCAGAGTTCGGCGAGTAAATTCGTCAGCGAAGAGATCGAATTGATTTCGGGACTCGCGCACGACGTCGGACGAACGCTCGAAAATCTCCGCATGCGGGTATTGCTCGCCGCGGAACGCGACCGCGCACGCCGCAGCGAAGAACGCCTCGCCGCGCTGTGGAAACTGACGATCACGCGCGATTTCGATTTGGATTCACAAGCGCAGGCGATCATCTCCGAGGGCGTCGCCACGCTCGGCTTCGATTGGGGCACGATCGGGCGGGTCGAAGGCGAAACGCTCTTCCTCGACTTCGTCGTCAACGAACTGGAACGACCGCGCGCTGGTGAGGCGATTCCGCTCGATTCCGCGCTCAGCGGCGATGCGATCGCCGCCGGGCGAACGGTCATCTGGGATGATCTGCGTGCCGATGCGCGCTTGCGCGATACGGTGCCGGTGATCGAACGCGGCTTGCGCGCCTTCACCGCCACCCCGTTCTACGTTAGCGGCCGCCTCTACGTGCTCAATTTTGGTGCGAACAATCGGACGCGTCGCCCGCTCATCGATGATGACCGCTCGTACATCGATCTCTTGGTCGCTTTCTTCTCACGCGCGCTTCAACGGCGCGACGATGAAGCGCAGATTCGCTATCTGCGCAATCACGATCCGCTCACCGGCCTACCGAATCGCGAACGCTTCCTCGAACGGCTCGACGCGCATATCGAACGGGCTCAGCGTTCGCGCACGCGCTTCGCGCTCTTCAACCTCGACGTCGATCGTTTCCGCGCCACGATCGAGGATTACGGCGCGCAATTTGCCGACGAAGTGATCGCCGAACTCGGTCGTCGCCTCTCAAAGCTCATGCTCGAGGGCCAAGAGCTCTTTCGCAACAGCGGCGATTCGTTTACGATTCTTTTTCCCGAACTCGCCGCACCCGAACAAGCCGATGCGCTCGCGCGCACGGCCGTCGAAGCGGTCGCGACTCCGCTCCACGCAGGCGAACACGAGATCACGATTTCGGCTAGCGTCGGGATGGCACTCTTCCCCGATGACGGCACCACCTCGCACGCGCTCACCATGGCCGCGGCAACCGCACTGACGCGCGCGAAGCGTGATTCCAAACGCGAAGTCCGCTTCTTTTCGCGTGATCTCGACGATCGCCTCAGTCGTCGGCGTCGGCTGATCGACGAGTTGCAAGGTGCGGGCACACGCGGCGAACTCGTGCTCCACTATCAGCCGTGGATCGATCTTTCCGACTACGGTGTGGGCGGATGCGAGGCGCTCGTTCGCTGGGAACATCCGCGCCTGGGTTTGGTCGAACCCGATGATTTCATCACGCTTGCCGAGGAAACCGATCTCATTCACGAAGTCGGACGCTGGGTGTTCCAACAAGCGGCGCGCACGGCGGCACAAGCCGCGCACAACGGATCGCCGCTCGTGATCGCAATCAATCTCTCGGCGCGCCAATTTACGAATCCCGATCTGATCGGCGAATTGCGCGATGCGATTTCGAGCGCCGGCGCCGACCCGCATACGCTCGAAGTCGAGGTGACGGAGAGCTTCACGATGCGCGACCCGATGCGAGCGGCCGCCGTGCTCACGACCTTACGAGAGATGGGCCTGCGCATCGCGCTCGATGATTTCGGGATCGGTCACTCATCGCTCGGCTATCTCAAGCACTTGCCGGTCGACATCATCAAAATCGATCGCAGTTTCGTCAACGGCATTCCACGCGAGGCGGCAGACGCCGCGATCGCGCGCGCCGTCATCGCGCTCGCGCAATCGATTCGCTGCGAAGCCCGCGCGGAAGGCGTCGAAAGTCACGATCAGGCGCTCTGGCTTGCCGCGGCCGGCTGCCGCACCGCGCAAGGATTTTGGATCTCGCGGCCACTGCCGCAAGCGGACTTGACCGGCTGGCTTCGCGAACGACGTCTGCGACTATGAGCGATTCACGCGTTGCGATCCGCAAGATGTACAAGCTCTTCATCAACGGTGCATTCGTGCGCAGCGAGTCCGCGCGTAGCGAGCCCAAGAGCGGTGCGAACGTCGCACGCGCGTCGCGCAAAGACGCTCGCGATGCCGTCGTTGCGGCCCGCGCGGCGCTCGCGAAATGGTCCGAGGCGACGCCCGCCCTGCGCGGCCTCGTGCTCTATCGTCTTGCGGAGATGATGGAGGCGCGGCGCACCGAACTTGGCGCGGCGCTCGTCGCGGGCGGCACGGTTGATGCCAAGGACGCCGAGCGCGAAGTTGCCGCGGCAATCGATCGCGTCGTGTGGTACGCGGGCTGGTGCGATAAATATCTCGCGCTTGCATCCACCCGCAATCCCGTCGGCGGGCCGCACTTCAATTTTTCCACACCCGAGCCGACGGGCGTCGTCGCACTGCTGGCGCCCGACGAACCGGCGCTTTTGGGTCTCGTCACGATGGCGCTTCCCGCACTCGTAAGTGGCAATGCCGTGATCGCCGTTGCCTCGGAAACCGATCCGTGCACGGCCGTGGTTTTCGCCGAGTGCGTTGCGACGAGCGACCTTCCGCCGGGCACGTTCAATCTGCTGACCGGTTCGCGTGCGGAACTTGCGCCGCATCTTGCCGGACACATGGACGTCAATGCCTTCGCCGCAGTCGATCTTGCGACCGAATTTGAAACGACGCTTGGGATCGCAGCAGCGGAAAACGTGAAGCGCACGCACTTCGAGCGGGTCGGCAAACGCAAGCCGTGGTTCTCCGATCGCTTCGACGATCTGGACCGCGTGCTCGCCTTCACCGAACTCAAAACGATTTGGCATCCCGCGAAGATCTGAGATGAAGCGGAAAGCGGCCGGGCGGGCAATCGTCGCATGTGCGCGCGAATTGTGGGACCGTCGGCTCGTCACCGGGTCGAGCGGAAATCTCAGCGCGCGTTTAGCCGACGGCTCGATACTCATCACCCCAACCGGCCGCGCTTTCCGCGCGCTCGATGCACGCGAACTCGTACGCATCGATCCCCAGACGGGCGCGTCGCTCGAGGACGGGAAGGCGCCCTCATCGGAATATCCGCTGCATATCGCCGCGTATCGCGCGCGCCCCGATATTGGCATCGTCGTGCACACGCACCCGACCTATTGCGTGGTTTGGTCGGGCGCCGGCCGCCTCTTCCCGCGCGACACCGTGGCATCGACCGAGTCGCTGGCCCCGATGGTGTGGGTCGACTTCTTCCCCTCGGGCAGCCTACAGTTGGCCGAGGCGACGAGTGCGGCGCTTTCCGGGGGAGCGCCCCTTGCGCTCCTTGGCAATCACGGCCTCATTGCGGTCGGCACGGACTTTGACGACGCCTTGGTGCAGACGGATCTTGCCGAGGAGTGTGCGCGGGTCGCGTACCTCGCACGAGCGATGGGATAACGGCATGCGAGCGCGGAATGGTCGGCGGGGCCCCATGCGCGGAGAGGTGGCAGAGTGGTCGAATGCACTCGCTTGGAAAGCGAGCAGACTGTAAAAGGTCTCGGGAGTTCGAATCTCCCCCTCTCCGAATCGCCCGGTTTCCACCGGGCCTTTTTTATCTGATGCGGGAGCGCGAAGCAACGCCGGCCGACGTCCCGGCAATCGCCCGTATTTGGAACGAGGGCATCGCCGACCGAATCGCAACGCTCGATGAGGATCCGAAAACGGAAGCCGACGTCGATGCGTGGTTCGCCGACCACGACGCGCGCTACACCGTTACCGTCGCGCTCGATGGCGACGGACACGTCGTCGGCTGGGCATCCCTCAATCGCTACTCGGACCGCCGTGCATACGCGGGTGTGGCCGATCTCTCGATCTACATCGCGCGCGAATCGCGAGGCCAAGGAATCGGAAAGCAGCTCTTACGCGCGCTCGAAGTCCGCGCAAAACAAAACGAATTCCACAAAATCGTCCTCTTCGCGCTCGCGCGAAACGACGCCGGAATGGCGCTCTACCGGACGAGCGGCTATCGCGACGTCGGAACCTTCCGCGAGCAAGGCCGACTCGATGGCGTACCGACGGACGTCATTGCGATGGAAAAATTGCTGTAAGGATCGGATGGAGCCGACCGAGTAGCGGCGCGAATCGGCTCCATCCACGCCGAGTATAGCGGAACGCGATTACGGAAGCATTACCGACCCGTGGGCAACCGGTAAGACGAAACCTGACGCGATTACGTTGCCTGGTTGTATCCACTTCTCGAGAGTATCTGATCTTTGGCTTCGCACCGTCGCCTCGCGGCCTTCCTAACCAGTCTTTTTTTTGCCGTCGTCCCGCTTGCGGCACGAGCGTCGACTGCGCAAGATGTGCTCGTCGTCGGCGGAACGCCTGCGGGCGTCGCAGCAGCGATTGCCGCGGCACGTGATGGTGCCGACGTTACACTCGTGGCACGCGGATCGGTGCTCGGCGGTATCCTTACCGATGGAATGATGGATCAATGGGATATCAACGTCGGACCGACCGGCAATGCCATTCAAGGCGGTCTTTTTCGGGAAATTCACGCGCGACTGGGCGATTCGTTTACGCCGCAGGCGGCGGCGTCCGTCTTTGCCGATCTCATCGCACGCGAACCGCGCATAACGGTGCGAACCGGGCTTACGCTGGAGGCGGTCGACACCACCGCATCGGCGCCCGATTCTCGGCGTGTCGAACGCGTTCGCTTTACCGATACGCGCAACCACGTAGAGACGATCACCGCCGATGCGGTTATCGATGCAACCGACAACGGCGATCTCGCGGCGCTCGCCGGTGCGCGCTACGATCTGGGCCGTCAAGATACCGGACGCGACGAGCGGACTCAAGCGGTGACGCTGATGTTCGCGTTGCGCGGCGTCGATTGGCTGCGTCTCGCTTCGTCATATGAGAACGCACGCTATGGCCCGGGCGGTGCGACCGAACGCCGAGCGTGGGGCTATAGCGCGACGCTCGCCGACTACGTTCCGCTCTCGCGCGATATCCTGGTGCGCGATCTCAATCTCGGTCGCGAATCAACGGGCAGTGTCACCGTCAACGCGATCGACGTGTTGGGAATCGACGGACTCAAGCGCGAGGACCTCGCGCGAGCACGGTCGCTCACCGAACGCGAAGCACCGCATCTGGTCGATTTTCTGCGAACCCGCCTGGCGGGTTTTGAAAACGCGAGCGTCGATCGCTTCGCGCGCGCGATCTATGTGCGCGAAACGCGGCACTTCGCCGGGCTCGAACGCTTGCGCGAGAGCGACGTGTGGAATGGACGCGTACCCTTCGACGCAATCGGTCTCTCATCGTATCCGATGGATCTGCATCCGACCACGCATGATGAGAAACTCGCCTACGCGCCACTGCGTCACGTCTACGGCGTGCCCTTCGGTGCCCTCGTCCCGCGCGGCTTCAGCAATCTGCTACTGGCGAGCCCTTCGATCTCCGCAACGCACATCGCGGCGGGAAGCGCCCGCGTGATCCCAACGACGATCGAAGAAGGCGAAGCGGCCGGTACCGCGTGCGCGATCGCCTTACGCGGCCATCTCAGCTTCAGCGAGTTCGTGACCGACCCGCGCGCGTTTCTTTCCCTGCGTGACGACCTCCTGATTCACGGCGTACTGTTGCCCGAGATCGCCGAGAGCGATCATGGCGCGCGACCGAGCAGCGGTACGACGCGCGCGTAGGGAAGCGCGAAGAACGTTAGGCCATTGGCGCCGGTCGTCGTCACCGCGCTGAAGAGCGCATCGTCGATTGCGGATTCGACGGCGTCGGCGGTTGCCGCATAGAGCGCATCGATACGCGATTCGTCATCTTCGAGCGGCGGCTGCACGGTCGTACCCTCGCGCGGATACACATGGGTCGTGCTAAAGGCGAGAAACAAGTCGCCGCTCGAGACGTGCGAAGTCGCACCCGTGCGTCCGAGGCCTATGGCGGCGCGCTTGGCGACATCGCGCAAATGGATTGCATCGAGTGGCGCATCGGTCGCGATGACGATGAGGATGCTGCCGTCGCTTGCACGCCCGCGCGTCGGCGCGATGTAGGCTGCACGTTTCGGGAGCGTCGGTAAGAGTTCGTGAGCGAGCGCGTGGCCAACGTGGACGCCGCCGATCGTCAATTCTTCGCGCGAACCGGTATTTGCGTTCACGAGCACACCGACGGTGTATCCGCCGAGTGTTTTAGGCAGCACGCGCGATGACGAACCGATCCCCGCCTTGAATCCGAAGGCGCGCATCCCCGTCCCACCGCCGACGGCACCGCGTGGAAAATCGCCGCCGTGAGCGCCGTCGAGCATCGTGACGACATCGCTCTCGCTGACATGACGGCCTTGAATGTCGTTGAGTCCTTGATCGTCACATTCGCCGACGGCCGGCAGCGGAACGTCATCGCGCACGCCGATTGCCGGCCAGCGTTTGATCATCCAGGAAACGACGCCGTCATCGACGCGCCCGACGTTGAGGGTATTGGTGAGCACGATCGGCGTTTCGAGAAACCCCGCTTCGTCGATCCAGTGCGAACCGGTGAACTCGCCGTTGCCGTTGAGATCGAAGGTCGCCGCGGCCGGACGACGATTCCAAACCTCGGCGTTCGGAACGATGGCGGTCGCCCCCGTGCGCACCGGCCCGACGCCCGGAACGAGCGGGCCCGACCCTGAAATTTTCGTGACGTGATTGACGAGCACGCCCGGCACGTCGGTGATGCCGTCATTCGCGCCGGCGACGAACGTGCCGACGGGAACCGGCGAACGAGCGAATGCCGGAGCCGCAAAGAAACACGCAGCGAGTAGGACCAAGGCAACTCTTTTCACCTCGATGCGATTCGCGTCGCGCATGCACGAAGCCCGCGCCGCTGCGGGTTCATCCAACGAGTTGCTGTTCGCGTTGCTTCTCGTAGAGCGCTTGAAGCAATTCGAGGGCCGTATCGTCGATGTGCAAGCCGACCAGTACGCCGTCGGCGATCGGCTCTTGCGTCAGACGCGCGGGGAGTCGATCGTCGGCTGGCGTCCAACCGATCCGCGCGTTGATCGCGCGTTTGCGATGCCAGATATGTACGGCGCTGGCGCGTAGGGCATCCGCGTCGAGCGAGCTGCCGGTTACGGCGGTCCAAAGCGCCGCCGCATCGCGATAGAAGTCGCTAAAGCAATCGCGCACGAACTTGCACAAGACAAGCGAATCCCAAACGATCGCGTAGTCTTCTGCTGCGATCGCCGCAGCCGCGCGCTCGCCATCGTCCATCGCCCCTCCCGGGTTGCGTAGGTCGGTGTCGTAGGTCGCCGCTCGATTGTGGCAAGCCCCGCGCGTGCACGTTGCAAGACCGAGCGCATACGTCGGCAACGCGCGGGGCTCGTATCCGGGAAGTTCGAGACCTTTGACGTGCATGGCAAACGTTGCCGAATTGCCGCCGACTGCTGCGGCCGCGGCACGCACGCCGAGCGCGAGCGTCGCACCGAATCCGCGACCCGCGACGATTGCCTCGATCGCGGGAACCAGCACGTCCGCATTGCCGAAGCGAAGCGGCGTTCCAAAAACGCTTTCATCGATCAAACCGCGCGCGACGCACTCCATCGCAAAGGCGATCGAGCCGCCGGTCGAGATCGTATCGAGGCCTTCGCGATCGCAGAGCGCGATTGCATCGAGCACCGCATCGAGCGAATCGATTCCGCAATTGGGTCCGAAGGCCCAGACGGATTCGTATTCGCTCGCCCCGGCGCTGCGACGATCGCGATCCTTGCGCACGTACATATGCTCGCACTGCACGGGGCACCCCGCACAACCCGCACGCAGTTCGAGGTAATCACCGCGATGTTCGCGCGCGTATTCCGGCGTCACGCGCTCCACACCCGCGAACGTCGCGCCGGTAAAATTACGCGTCGGCAGTTGCCCCATCCGTTCGAGAACGCGCATATTCGCGCCGGTTCCGAGCACGCGATACTTTGCCGTGGCCGGTCCGATCGCGCGTTCGCGCAGCGCTGCGGCAAGCTCCGCCGTTGCGGCGGGATTAGCGAGCGCGACATCGCCGCGGCCACGCAGTGCGATCGCTTTGAGTCGCTTTGCACCGAACACCGCGCCCGTGCCGCCACGCCCCGCTTGACGTCCGTCATTTTCAACCGAGGCGTAACGCACGCCATCTTCGCCCGCGCGTCCGATCGAACACACGCGTGCGGTGCGATCGACGAGTCGATCGCGCACCAATTTCGTGACTTCGCGCGCCGAGTACCCCAGCAGCGAGTCGGCCTCTTCGAAGCGAACGCGATCGCCCTCTACCACGAGCAGCGTCCAGCGATCGGCGACACCCGTTACGATCAGCGCCGCGAGTCCGCAGCGACGGAGCACAGCCGACCAGTGCGATGAAGAAAGGCCCTCGTTCAAGAGTCCGGTCAATGGAGAGATCGTCGCGATCGCATGTTTGTTTGCCGCCGGGACGGGCGTGGAAGAAAATGGTCCGGCGGCAAAAACGAGCGGATTCTCCGGTCCCAGCGGATCGATTGCGAAGAGATCGTTCCTCACCAGGTAGTCGTAGATCAGTTCGACCGCGAGACCCACGCCGCCGAGGACGCGCGTGAAGGTTGCATCGTCCAAATCGAACCGGTGTGAGCTCTTGGTGCTCAAGTCGACGGTGAGGACCGTACGCGGCCCGACGTAGCTGTCGCTCATCCGCCGCTCGCGAGAAAGACGACGCACGGTTTATCGGCCGACCCGAATGTCTCGCCAGCCACGGGCGCACGGCGTCCGTCGAGCAACAAAAGATTGGGTTCGATGAACGCGGCGCGCGCGCCGTCGATGATCGAGCCGTCGAACTCCGGATACGCGCTTACGAGCGCGAGAATGAACGCGCCGATATCGGTCGGCTCGTCGAGCGCAATCTCGACGACCGCTTTGCCGGCGAGCGCTCGCGCGAGCCCGAACAATTCGACGGTCATGTCGCGAGGCTCGCGGTCTTGGGTTTCACGACTCGTACCTGACCGGCGTGTTGCATGTCATATCCGCCGAGTCGCTCGATCTGCGCGCGTAAGCCCGGGCTCGCGATGGTTTCGATCGTGCGCGCGATGCGTGGATCGGCAAGATCGCGTTCGCGTAGTGCGAGGTCGTACGGTTCGAAGGCAAGCGATACGAAGTCGCACCCGAGGGCGAGTGCCGCCGCGCGGATTCCGAGCCCGCAATCCGCCGAACCCTCGGCCACGAGCGCAGCAACCGCCAAGTGCGAGAACTCGATGCGTTCGTATCCGGCGATCGCTGCGCTCGGTACGCCGGCGCGTTGGAGCAAATCATCGAAGAGCAGTCGCGTTCCGGCATCGCGCTGGCGGTTGATATACCGTGCACCGCGTTCGGAGAGATCGGCGATCGTGAAGAGTGCGAGCGGATTTCCGCGCGCGACGATGAGCCCTTGCTCGCGTTCGGCAAAGCGGACGAGCGCCACCGGCTCGGTCGGGCCGTATCGTAACACCGCGCGCTCGTTATACGTGCGCGTCGCGGGATCGAGCACATGCGTTCCGGCCAGATGCGCAGCACCCGATGCCAGCGCAACGAGACCGGCGATACTGCCGACGTTTGCGGACACCAGTTCGATTCGATACGCCGCAAGCTCGCCCGCGAGCAGGTCGATGGCGACGTCGTGACTGCCGACCGCAAGCAGCGTCCGTTCGATCGAAGCCAGCGGTCGGAGCGCCCGCACGCGCACGATCGTGTCGGCGGCAAGACCCTCGGTGAAGCGCGGCACGGTAAGCATGACGTTCGCACGCGCAAGCGAGGTGATCACGCCCGCACCGCGTCGCAGCGGGGTGACGACGAGCTCGCCATCGACGCGCGCCGCGACCGCGCGGACGTATTCATCTTCGCCAAGCGGCGAGAAGATTTTGCGCGTGAGGCGTGCGTCGATTTCGCGCGTGTCGGCGGCGTCGCGACCCGCGAGCCGTTCGACCAGCGGCCGCAAAAACAAGTCCGCGCAAATCGCCGCGCTCACGGGATAACCCGGAATGCCCAAGAGCGGAATGGGCCGCAGGCCGGAGGCGACGCCGAGAACGACGGGATGCCCGGGTCGAATCGCAACACCGTGGACGACCACACGGCCGAATTGCGCGAACGTACGCGCGGTATGATCGTCGCGTCCCGCGCTGCTGCCCGCGTTGACGACGACGAGATCGCATGTCGCGAGCGCGTCGCGAAGGGTCGCGCGCAAATGCTCGACGTCGTCGGATACGCGTTCGAACGAGACCGGTTCACCGCCGTATTGACGCACGTACGCCGCCAGTAACACCCCGTTTGAATCCACGATCGAACCGCGCGCCGGGTGTTCGGTACTTGGATCGACGAGTTCGTCGCCCGTCGTGACGATCGCAACGCGCGGTTTTGCGATCACCTGCACGCGCGGAAGACCGGCGCTGGCGAGTGCCGCGAGATCCGCCGGCGCAAGACGCCGTGCCCGCGCGACCACCGCTTCGCTTTGCACCACGTCCTCCCCGATCGGACGAACGTGTTGGAACGGCGCGACGCTCGCCCGAATGGCGACGCGATCGCCGCGGTCATCGACCTGCTCGATCATGATGACGGCATCCATGCCCGGCGGTAACGGGTCGCCCGTATCGACCCAGATCGCTTGCGATCCGATCAGCAATTCGCGCGGTTCTGTTTCGCGGGCGCCGACGGTACTCGCTGCGGTAACCGCGATCCCATCCATCGCGCACGCATGATAGTGCGGCGATGAGAGGCGCGCGAAATGCGCCCGTGCGGTCACCCGATCGAGCGCGTCGGCCAGGGCGAGATCATCGACGCGCTCGTTCTCGATGGTCTTCGTTGCCGTCGTGAACGCCAGCTGCGCCTCACCAAGGGCGATGTCGTGCAGAAAGACGCTGCGCTCAGTCAAGCGGAATCACCGAAACGCGTTCGCCTGCGGCAAGCCCGCTGCGATCGAGCGGGATCACCAGTAGCGCGTCCGCGCGCACGAGCGTAAATATTAAATTCGATGCACCGAAGATCGGAGTCGCGTGGACGACGCCGGACGCATCGAGGAGAAGCTTGACCGGAACGTAGTCTTCCCGCCCGGGTCGCGAGGCGACATTCTCGCGTAAGATCGCAGCGCGCGTTTGCGCTGCAACGCCGACGTCTTCACCCGCGAGATGACGCACGAGCGGCACGAGCATGCGCAGCGCGACGACGAGAGCGCTGGCCGGATTACCCGGTAGTCCGATCACCGGCTTTCCATCGCACACCGCGAGTACCGTCGGTTTGCCCGGTTTGATCGCGATTCCGTGCACGAGGATTCCGGGCGCGCCCAATCGCTCGACGACGCGCGCGGTGAGATCGCGAGCGGAGACGGACGAACCGGCGGAAAGCACGAGTGCATCGGCGCCGGCGAGCGCCGCACGCGCGCGCGTTTCCAGTTCGTCTGCATCATCGCGGACGATCCCAAAGGACAGCGGCTCCCCGCCCGCGCGGCGAACGAGCGCGGCGATCGTCACCCCGTTGATATCGCGCACGTGGGCGAGCTGCGGCTGCGCGTTCACCGGCACGACTTCATCACCCGTCGAGAGGATCGCAACGCGCGGACGCCGTCGTACGACGACGCATTCGCACCCGAGCGCCGCGAGCGCACCGATGTCGGCCGGGCGTAGACGGCGACCGGCGCGAACGGCTTCGGCGCCGCGAACGATGTCCTCACCGATTGCGAGCACGTCCTCGCCGCTCGAGACCGAAACGAGCACTTCGATCTGCCCTCCGTTGGCGTTGGTCTGCTCGACCATGACGACGGCGTCAGCGCCGGTCGGCAGCATGGCCCCGGTATGGATGCGGGCGGCGGTACCCGGCGCGACGACGAGGCTCGGCACCGTGCCCATGAGCACTTCGCCGATCACGTCGAGATACGCGGGCGACGATTCGGACGCGCCGTGCGTGTCGGCTGCGCGCACGGCAAAGCCATCCATCGTCGAACGCGCAAATGCGGGTAAGGTTTCTTCAGCATAAACGTTTGCTGCGAGGACGCGGTCCGATGCGAAAACGAGGGCGACCGTTTCACGGAGGCCCGGTATCGGAGTTGCCGCGCAGAGGGTCGCTAAGGCATCAGAGGGCGGCAGGACTGTGAAAAGCTTGTTCACGGAGGCATGACCTCCACCGGGCGCCAACCTCTAACCTCTTGCCTCAGTGAATCGAGGAGTCGACTTATTCTCACCGTACCCGGCCCATCAGAACGTTTGTCCGAGGATCTCGCGGCGCTTGGCCTCGGCGGCGTCGCGAACGTGTATCGCAACCTGAGCGTTGCCGGCCTGTACGAGCACGCATTGCAACGCGGGGAGGCGTTGCTTGGCGCGGACGGCCAGTTGGTGGTCGAAACGGGCAAACATACCGGGCGTTCGCCGAACGACAAATTTTTCGTGCGCGAGCCGTCGAGCGCAAACCACATCGATTGGGGCACGAGCAACAAAGACATCGATGCGGCCACGTTCGATGCACTCCTGCAACGCGTCGGCACCTACCTTACCGGCAAGGACCTCTATTCGCTCGACGCGTATGTCGGCGCCGACCCACGCTACCGTCTCCCGGTTCGCGTACTGACGACGTATGCGTGGCAGAGCCTTTTTGCACGCGACCTCTTCATCGAAACCGCGCACGAAGATCCGGAGTTCACTCCGCAATTCACGGTGCTCGATGCAGCGCTCTTCGATGCCGAACCCGCGCGCGATGGAACCGCCTCCTCGACCTTCGTGCTCGTCAACTTCGCCCGCAAGATCGTCCTGATCGGCGGCACCCGGTATGCGGGTGAGATCAAGAAGTCGATCTTCACGGTCATGAACTACCTCATGCCGCTGCGCTCGGTCTTGCCGATGCACTGCTCGGCCAATATGGGACCGGACGGCGATGTCGCAATCTTTTTCGGCCTCTCGGGCACCGGGAAGACGACGCTCTCGGCCGATAGCACGCGGCCGCTCATCGGCGATGACGAACACGGCTGGTCGAACGACGGCGTCTTCAATTTCGAGGGCGGCTGTTACGCGAAGGCCATCAAACTCTCGCAAGATGCCGAGCCCGAAATCTGGTCGGCGTCGCATCGCTTTGGAACGGTACTCGAAAACGTCGTGATCGATCCGACGACGCGCGAACTC
>Ga0123338_10002889_pt1 | contig 15769 bp, 15 predicted proteins | sample grotaG_FD_89793 | JGI IMG/M metagenome (GOLD analysis project Ga0123338, IMG submission 89793) | Glacier valley bacterial and archeal communities from Borup Fiord, Nunavut, Canada, to study Microbial Dark Matter (Phase II) -... | ecosystem: Environmental > Aquatic > Freshwater > Ice > Glacier ...
CATTCAAAAAGGCGATGACGCAAATACGGCAATTGAAAAGTCGAAAGGCCAATACGGCCGCGTAGCAGATGCAGTTAAGATAATTGACCCAAGACACGAATAGTAAAGGAGGATACATACAATGGCTTTATTTGAATCATATGAAAGAAGAATCAATCAAATTAATGCTGTATTAAACAGCTATGGCATAGCTTCGATCGAAGAAGCAGATAAGATTACAAAAGATGCCGGTCTTGATGTTTATAATCAAGTTAAGAATATTCAGACAATTTGTTTTGAAAATGCATGTTGGGCCTATACAGTAGGCGCAGCAATTGCTATTAAGAAGGGTGCAAGAAGAGCAGCCGATGCGGCAGCAGCTATTGGAGAAGGCTTACAGGCTTTCTGTATTCCCGGCTCTGTTGCTGATCAGAGAAAAGTTGGTTTAGGCCACGGTAATCTTGGTAAAATGTTATTAGAAGAGTCTACCGATTGCTTTGCATTCTTAGCAGGTCATGAATCCTTCGCAGCAGCAGAAGGCGCTATTGGTATCGCTTTGTCTGCAAATAAGGTTAGAAAAAGGCCTTTAAGAGTAATCTTAAATGGTCTCGGTAAGGACGCAGCACAGATTATTTCCCGTATTAATGGATTTACTTTTGTTGAGACGGATATGAATTATTATACCGGAGAAGTTAAGGAAGTTTACCGTAAATCCTTCTCCAAAGGCCCGAGGGCAGCAGTAAACTGCTACGGCGCAAATGATGTTACAGAAGGCGTTGCAATCATGCATAAAGAGGGTGTTGATGTTTCCATTACCGGTAACTCCACCAATCCTACCAGATTTCAACATCCCGTTGCAGGAACCTACAAGAAGGAATGTATCGAACAGGGAAAGAGATATTTCTCCGTTGCTTCTGGCGGTGGCACAGGTAGAACACTTCATCCTGATAACATGGGGTCAGGTCCTGCTTCCTATGGTATGACCGATACAATGGGAAGAATGCACTCCGATGCACAGTTTGCAGGATCTTCGTCTGTTCCTGCTCACGTTGAGATGATGGGTCTTATCGGAATGGGTAACAATCCGATGGTTGGCGCTACGGTTGCAGTTGCTGTTTCAATCCAGGTAGCAGCAGATAACGGTAAGTTTTAGTCAGGGAGGATTAGCAATGCCATATGTTAATTTGAGGTTAGTTAAAGATCAAGTTACTTCGGAACAAAGGAATAGGATTGTTAATGGCTTAACGGATTTAATTGTTAATATTATGGGTAGGGATAGAAATTTTACTGTAATAACTATTGATGAATTGGAAAAGAATCAGTGGGCTATTGGCGGAAAAACACTAAGTCAGATTCCTTTTGAAAACAAAGTTGTATCTTTTGTTAATATAAAAGTTTCAAAAGGAACAACAAACCCGGAAGAGATATCTTTGATGATGAAAGCAACAAAAGAGCTTATGGTAGAGGTATTAGGTAATAGCGATGAAACAAATTACTTTATTATGGATGAATTAAATTCCGATGGTTGGGGATTTGATGGTTTATCCATGACAGAGCGGGCACGAATACAGTATTAATTTTATACTTGGCAGACGAACTGATTCGCTAATAAAATATATAATTTGACATAATGCAACATACAATTTGGCTCATGATTTGGAATTTGAAGTCGTTGCGGAAGGAATAGAAACACAGGAACAATTGGATTATTTGAAAAAACATTATTGTGAATCTGGGATGTCTCAAATAAAAGTTTGAAGCACCCCAGATTTTTTAAACAACGAGGGGATTGCCGTTGTTTAATCAGTGTTTACCACCTTCTGACTCTTTCACAATATCATCGAGGACATTGATTAAGTCATGAATGTTATTCAATCTAACATCCCTTTCAAGAATTACATTTTTTAAATCAACAGATAAGGATTCAAATTTTTCCTTTACAGCTGGTGCAACATACGACATAATATCACCTCATCATTAGTGTAACCGGAAACGTGAAAATTCATTCATTAATGAAATCCATGAAAAGGAGGGATTGTATTGATGTTTGATTTATAGTTTTGAAAAATAAATTTTCGCTGTATAAAGTAACTAGCAAAAAATAAAATGCATTCCGTGAACAGTTTACTAATCAACAGGGACAGTCCAAAGGTACTGCTTAGAAGAGATAGTAATAAATAATTGCAGAGCAAAATACCGACAACTAAGGAGTAGTATTTAAGAACGAGGGCAGACGGCTGTTCTTCCTTTAATTCTTGGTAAGTCAACTGGCTTGTTAATTTATCTTGTTTAAAGACTAAATTTTTATTCAATAAATAATTACATAAGGAACTTATAATTCGTGAGGTAACAACTGAAAAAAGTAAATTACCAGTTAATCTTTCTAGTAAAAACAACAGGATAAAGTCAATGATACCGCACGTAATAGAGGACATGCAGAATTTTAAAATTGGCAGGAAAACTCTAATGGAATCTCTGACCGGATGAAAATGGGAGCCTACATTGTTATATTCATAAATCGTATCGATTGGGATACAATAAAAACCAAAGCCTGCATTCTTAGCTTCCAACAGTTGATGCATTTCATATTCATAGCGGTTCCCTTTTAAACTAACCAACCAGGGGAGGGCAGTAGACGAAAATCCACGCAGTCCGGTTTGCGTATCTGCAATTTTATTACCTGTAATTACACGAAATATTGCTCTTGTTATTTTATTACCCAGCATGCTTTTTAGCGGGACATCACCAATGAAATTTCTGCATCCTAGGAGAATTGAGGAGGGATTTTTAGGAATAGCTTCTGCAAGCTTTTGAATATCCTGCCAGGTATGCTGACCGTCACAATCGGCGCAGATAAGTCCATCACTATCCTTACTATTTAATACATGCCTAAATGCTGTTTTGAGTGCAGCGCCCTTTCCTTGGTTAACTTCATGGGTTAGGACGATACATCCATAATCTTTTGCTAGTCCAAATATAGTATCAAATTGTTTTGCACTACCGTCATTGACAATTATAATTTCATAATCACTATTTGCTTTAATCTTTTTAATCAGCACAAGCAATCTGTGGTCAGGCTGATATGCCGGAATAATTACTTTCATTAATAAACACCTCATTTTTTAGGATGGAATTAGTTAATATATATAATGTCACTGACACCACGCTCCTCTTCTTTACCAAGAGGATTATTAACGACACGGCCACAAAAGTACATTGTGGAGGAACCACCGCCATCTAAATTATATGCATCAGTGCAGCCCAAATCTTCAAATACTTTTGCAAACTCCGTTAAAGTCATTCCTTTGCTATAACCTCTACTTCTGCCATCTACGACGACAAATATAAAATGATTGTCAGAGATAATACCAACGCCGGTTCTTGGATTTGCATTTTGAATAGAACGGTTACCAAAATTAGTATCAATAACTGTTTTGCCAAAATCACTGTTTGCAGTACCATTTTCCACAAGTACCGGCCCAAAGGTAAAGGCTTGAATAACACCTGAAGCTATTAATTCTTCCGCGTTAGCCGTAGTTTCATCATAGGATTTCATGCTGCCGTCATCATAGATTGCTAAACCTTTCCTAGTCGGGTCATCACGGAATATGACTCCGTTTCGGATGACGATTCCGTCCTCGCGAAAACCATAGTAATCTCCGTTGATTGCGAAGATGGCATTGTTGTCCTCAGCTATGACCGATGTATCTTGGATAATATTTGCACCAAATTGGTTCTTTGCGAAAGCAGTCTTCAAACTCTCAGAATTCTTAAGTACAACATCAGCTACATAATAAGTTATAGTATCCGAACCTGGTCCCTCTGATATCTTATTAATATTAACGGAAATGAAATCATCATTATAGTTCCAATCGTCGTTTACATAGATTTCCACCTTATCAGCGTCTGATTCCATAGTTTCTTGCGAATTAGTATCTTCGGTTGTTTGTTTCTCGCTCGTTACAGTTCCTGAATCGATATACTCGTAAAAGGCATTATCTTTTTCTACATGTTCAATTAGATATCGATTTGCAAGTAAGTATAAAACAATACTCAGGGAAAGTAATAAAATAACGATAATTAGTATAGATTTTTTGTTCTTTATTGATTTATGTCTTTGCACTGTGATACTCCTTTTGTATTTGTGAATGTAATTCATGACAAGGCCAATAATGAATTCGGCAATTCGAATCCATTACCAATTCATCTTGTTTTCATAAAAATAGAATATCAATATTTTGTGTTTAAAATATTTCTTATTTATATCAATTCTGTGAAATTACCCGGATAAATCGAAATTAAATAATTATATTAAAGATAGTAGTGTGAATTATTGAAAAGCATAATTCACACTTAGAAGTTTGTGCCTGCGAAATCCTCGGCACAAACTAAATCAAAGGGTAGGCATGTTTAGTTAGGTTAGGAGGAGGGTTTGCTGCAGTATTTGCAGCAAACCCTCCTCTTTTAATTGTGATTTATGACTATAAATGTAAATTATGAAATTAACATTTATTTTAAAAACGATATTAGAAATATATAGATTATAAATATAAATTGAAAAGAACGGGAATATATAGTAGGATAGATTAAGCTTTTAAAAATTAATTGTATACAAGGGGGTTATTATGGGAGATTTCAATGATCAAGAAAACAAATCAGATAATCAAGAGCCACAGCAAAACAATCCGGATTTGAACCAACAACCACAATACCAACAACCACAATACCAACAACCACAATACCAACAACCGCAATACCAACAACCGCAATACCAACAACCACAATACCAACAACCGCAGAATCAACAGCCACAGAATCAACAACCGCAATACCAACAACCACAATATCAGCAGCCACAATACCAACAAACGCAGTATCAACAACCAGTGCAACCAGGTTATCAATATCAACAATATCAAGATACAGAACCAAGGAAAAGTAATGGAATGTCAGTAGCAGCCTTGGTGCTTGGTATCGTAAGCTTTGTACTTAGTTGTGTCTATTATATCTCAATCCCGGCTGCAATTGTCGGACTGATTTTAGGTATTATCAGCATAAAGGGTAATAAGGGCGGAAAGGGTATGGCTATAGCAGGGATTATTCTCTCCGGCATCGGATTACTTTTTGCTCTTGTTATTGTATTTGGTATTGTCGCATTGTTTCGAAATGAAAACTTTATGAATGGATTCTCTGAAGATTTGCTTGATAATTTGGACCAGTATAGGTGAAATTCTTAAAGTGCCAATAGACAAGATGAATAAGTGCAAGTGTAAACAAACATAAATGGTTTACATTTGCACTTATTTTTTATTGCGTTAGAAAAGGGATGAAATTACGAAGGATCATGTAAGCTACGATCAACAAAGCAGCAATGATGTAAAAGAGGTTTTTCCTAGGAAGTATGTGTATGTGATGCCAAAAACTATAGGAGGCTAATTCAATATACGCACATAAGCAAAGAATTAAAATCACAATTATAGTTATATTATAACGAAGAGAAGATGGAAAATGACCATTTAATAAAGCTAAAAAACTTCTCGTATTGCCACAACCGGGACAATAAAGATGAAAAATACTATAAAATGGACAAGCAGGAAGGCGAAATATTAGTTCTATGATATGTTTTTTAACTATAAATAATCCAATCATTAGGATGGGAATAATTATAGTAATTATTTTAGCTATAGCCTTGTTATAAGGAAAAATTTTTTTCATGAAAGGGTACCACCTTGTTCTATTGAATAACAACATTAAGCAAAGGAATATTAATTTGTACATTAAAAAACGTAACTTTTACGGATTTAAATATGCATTTGTCTTTATTATATCACAGGCTTCGATTGAATACTTTACCTTGATTAAATATTAAACTTTACCTAGATTAAATATTAAACTTTACCTAGATTAAATATTAAACTTTACCTTGATTAAATATTAAAATGCTTGTAGTGGAATATAGAATGATATATAATAGGAAAAAAATGAAGGAAGTTGTTATCATTATAAAGAACTGCTCAGGTTAGAGCCAGTCAGAGAACAATTTGGTAAGGTAAATGAGCATGCAAATAAGAGAATATCTTAAAAATCATAGATTAATACCAGACGGTTCCATGGGAACCTATTATTCAAATCTTGTAGGTAACGCAGGAGCTGTTTCTGAATTAGCAAACCTGAAGGCACCAGAGATTATTGCGCAAATCCATAAGGATTACCTTGCTGCTGGTGCAAGATTGCTTCGAACCAATACCTTTGCCTGTAACAGGGCAGTTCTTTCTATAAATTTGGAACAACAGCGGGATCTAGTTAAGGCTGCCTGCAATATAGCAAAAAACGCAGTGAAAGAGTCTATGTTTTCGGCATACGAAAAAAATGGACAAGATAATTCTTCTGTAACAAATAACCAGGAGCAGGTTTGGATTTTGGGTGATATCGGACCGATACCGCAGGATGCCAATACACAGGAAGAAGAAATATTACAAGAATATCAGTTACTATGTGATATTTTTATAGAGGAAGGGCTTGATGGAATCCATTTTGAGACCTTTTCTAATCTTACGTATATTGAAAAATTAGTTTCCTATATTAAGGAAAAGAATGAGGATATGTTTATCCTTACGAGCTTTTCTCTTAATAAAAATGGTTATACAGGGTCCGGGATAAGCGTTAAGCGTATATTGGAGAAGATTAGCCAAATCGAGGGAATTGATGGTTGCGGTTTAAACTGTGGAGTTGGCTCAGGCCATATGTATCAACTATTGCAAAAAGCAACCTTTCCAGAGAATAAGTTTATCTATGCAGCTCCCAATGCAGGTTATCCGGAGCAAATGCAAAACCGCATGGTGTTTATGGATAATGCGGTGTATTTCGCGGATAATATGGAGCGGATTGCCGAGCTTGGTGTTGATATTCTTGGAGGATGCTGTGGTACAACACCGGAATACATCGAGAAATTGGTGAGTAGAATAAAAACTTATGAGCCTACTTCAGCCCGTAAGAAGAAGGAACTTCAGCCCGTAACTGTAAAAGAGGTTGTAAAAAGTAATGATTTCTATGAAAGGCTGGGAAGTAAAAAGAAGGTAATAGCGGTGGAATTGGATCCCCCCTATGATGCGAATGTAGACCAGATTATGGAATGTGCGCATATATTAAAATCTATCGATGTGGATATGATTACCTTTGCAGATTCCCCAATGGGAAGAAGTCGGGTAGACTCTATCTTAATGAGTATTAAAATAGCAAGAGAAACAGGGATGAATGTCATGCCTCATATCTGCTGCAGGGATAAGAATATGATTTCCATGCGTTCCTCTCTATTAGGAGCTTACATACATGGCATCAGAGATTTACTAATTGTAACAGGTGACCCCGTACCGGGAGAAAGCAGGGTGAGGGCGACCGGAGTATTTGATTATAATTCAGTTCAACTGATGGATTATGTTGGCGAAATGAATAGAGAGCATTTTTTAGAAGAACCATTTTATTATGGTGGTGCATTAAATTTTGGTAGAGGAATTCTTGATAAGGTCATTGAACGGATGAAACGAAAAATTGATGCCGGAGCAAAGTATTTTCTGACTCAGCCAATCTATTGCTTGGAGGATGTAGAGCGGATTAGAAACATTAAGGATAAGGTAGATACTAAGATTTTATGTGGAATCATGCCATTAGTAAGTTATCGGAATGCTTGTTTTATTAAAAATGAATTCAGTGGAATTCATGTACCTGATGAAATCGTAAAACGATATGATCCTCAAATGACAAGAGAAGAGGCTGAAAACGTAGGTGTTTCGAATGCTCTGGAGATAATGGAACTTTTGAATCCGATTGCAGACGGTTATTACTTTATGCTGCCGTTTAACCGAGTGAGTTTGATGGAGAAGATAATGAAACATTAGACCTAACTCCATTTTTAAACATCTTAAAAACCTAAGGAGGAGTAAACAATGACAAAACAGGATTTTATATCCTTAGTACAATCAAAAGTTGTAATCTTAGATGGAGCCACCGGCAGTAATCTGCAAAAGCGGGGTATGACTTCCGGTATCTGTCCTGAAGTTTGGATGCTTAATAATCGAGAGGTAGTGATTGATTTACAGAGAGAATTTCTAGAAGCCGGCTCTGATATTTTGTTTGCTCCTACTTTTACTGCAAATCGCCTTAAGTTGGCTGAGTATGGGATAGAGGATAGGATTGAAGAGATAAATAAGGGTCTTGTTAACCTTTCAAAGGAAGCAGTACGCAGTTATCAAAATAAAACTGGTGACACCAGACAAATTTATATTGCTGCAGACATTACCATGACAGGTGTCCAAGTACAGCCAATTGGTACGTTAACCTTTGAAGAATTGGTGGAGGTTTATAAGAATCAACTGACCTATATTCTGGCTGAGAAGGTGGATTTAGTAGTTATTGAGACCATGATGAGTTTACAGGAGTGCAGAGCGGCACTGCTTGCCGTTAAAGAGAGCTGTGAGCTGCCCGTAATGGTGTCATTAACTTATAATGAAATGAATCGGACCATCTATGGTACAGATCCTAAGACAGCGATTATTGTATTACAAAGCCTGGGGGCTGACGCAGTAGGAGTGAATTGTTCCACAGGACCGGATAAGATGCAGGAAATAGTTCGAGAAATGAAAAAATATGCTTATGTACCGATTATGGCAAAACCCAATGCAGGAATTCCAAGACTCGTAGATAATCAGACCATTTTTCCCATGGAGGCAGAGGAATTTGCCAAGGAGATGGAAAAGCTTACGGAGGCAGGTGCAGGTATCATTGGTGGGTGTTGCGGTACAACACCAAGGCATATTAAGCTTATGGTGGACAGGGTCCAGAGTAATCAACCTCATATGATTAGCGCGAAGCATATCAGGGCATTGACAACGGAGAGAAAAACAGTTGAGATTTCTATAAGCGGCCAATTTTTAATAGTTGGTGAGCGAATTAATCCTACTGGGAAAAAGGCAATGCAGGAGGAGCTTCGGGAAGGAAAATTAAACATAATTTCTAAAATGGCCGAAGAGCAAGCAGAGCTTGGGGCAGATATCCTTGATATTAATATCGGTATGAATGGCATTGACGAAAAAGAAATGATGCTTCAAGTGATGCAGGAGGTACTGCAGGTGGTAGAGCTTCCTTTATGTATCGACTCGAGCCACATCAAAGTAATTGAAGCAGCACTTCGACTATATCCGGGGCGGGCGCTGATTAATTCTATTTCCTTAGAAAAAGAGAAATTTGAAAAACTAATCCCGATTGCTAAAAAATATGGTGCAATGTTTATCTTGCTTCCTCTTTCTGATCAAGGGCTGCCGAAGGACATTAATGAGAAAAAGCAAATTATCCATACAATACTAGATCGAGCCTTCGAACTTGGGTTAACCAAGGAAGATATTATTGTTGACGGACTCGTTAATACGGTTGGTGCGAATAATAACGCTGCCTTGGAAGCCTTAGAAACCATACGTTATTGTAAAGAGGAGTTAGGACTTGCAACTATCGTCGGTTTATCCAATATATCCTTTGGCCTTCCGGAGCGACAATTTATCAACAGCACCTTCTTATCCTTTGCGATACAGGCAGGCCTTACGATGGCTATAGCAAATCCCTCTCAGAATTTACTTGTAAATACCGCTTTAGCAGCAGATTTACTCCTTGCTAAAGAAGATAGCGCGCAGCGATATATTGAGCGGGCTACGAAGAGACCAACAGTGATTACCGGAGGAAGCCAAACAATTATAGGAAATGGGGTACAATCTGGACTTGAAGGTAAGATAGGGAGTGCATCAAATACTTCTTGCATGAACAAGGAAGACTTCTCAAACAATGCTATTTATGAAGCAGTGGTAAAGGGAAAAAAGAAAGACATTTTTTCCCTAGTAGAAAAGGAACTGATGAAAGGAACGAATCCTGGAGATGTGATTGATCAGACCTTAATTCCTGCTATCAATGAAGTTGGAAGGTTGTATGATACCCAAATTTATTTTCTACCACAGCTGATTGCCGGAGCGGAGGCTATGAAAATCGCAATTGATTATCTAGAGCCTAGACTTAAGAAGGATGAACAGGGTAAAGTGAAAGGAACCGTAATCATTGCAACAGTTATGGGGGATATCCATGATATCGGAAAAAATCTTGTTTCCTTAATGCTTAAAAATTATGGTTACCGTGTCATAGATTTGGGGAAGAATGTACCTTCCGATATTATAATTCAAACAGCTAAGGACGAAGCGGCTGATATCATCGCATTATCAGCACTTATGACGACAACTATGGTAGAAATGAAAAGAGTCGTACAACTAGCCAAGGAGCAGGGGTTAAAAACTAAAATCATAATTGGTGGAGCAGTTATCACTGAGAGCTATGTAATAGAAATCGGTGCCGATGGATATTCTGAGGATGCGCAATCCGCAGTAAGACTAGTAGAACATTTAATGAAAAATAGGTAAATTCCGAAATCTCAATTTATAACCTCAAAGGCAACAATAATTATATTCGTAAGTGCAAATCTCAATTGTAACCTAAATTGTAAACCTAAATTGTTAACCTTCCTCCTCAATTGTAAAACGAATAAATGATATATTAATAGTCAATAATAAATTATCGATAAATGATAATTTATTATTGACTTTCGTTTTTTGTTGTGGTATATTAAGTTCAGATAGGAAATATATGTATGATATCAGGGGAAGTGTGAAAGATTTTTCAAATCTTTCACTCACAAAGTTTGTGCCTGCGTAACCAAAGTGTAAAGGACACACTTTGCGCAAACTTAATATGCGCAAAAAGCATGCGCAGGAATGAGGTAAAGTATATGAATAGAAAAAGAAGTGCACTTATCTGGTTTACAAAATATTTATTGGATTTTATGTTTTTTTCCGGAATTTTGATATGTGCCGGTGTACCGTTCCTTTTCAGGCAGGCGGGTAAGATTTATAGTATCTTTCAGAAATATTACACCCCATTTTGTATCATTTTCATATTTGCAGGAATATTTGCATTGGTCATAATATGGGATCTACGTAATATGTTTCGAACTGTAATCCATGAAGACCCTTTTGTAAAGGGCAATGTAGTTTCTTTAAAAAGAATGGGCATCTGCGCTTTTTCCATTGCAGTGATTATGGCAGTAAGATTACTATTTGTCATTACGCCGGCTGCTCTGGTATTGGTAGTAGTATTTCTGGTCGCCGGCTTATTTTCTTTCGTTCTATCTCAGGTTTTTGACCAGGCTGTCACTTATAAACAAGAGAATGATCTAACCATATAGGAGGTGCCATAAATGATAATGGTTAATTTGGATGTTGTAATGGCACAGAGAAAGATTGGTTTAACTGAGTTGGCCGAACGAGTGGATATTACGATGGCAAACCTATCCATCTTAAAAAACAATAAAGCAAAGGCAATTCGCTTCAGCACATTAGAGGCAATCTGCAAAGCATTAAATTGCCAACCGGGGGATATCCTGGTGAATATTAAAGAGGAGAGAAAAGGAGGAAATTTATAACATGGAACAATTAAATAATGTTCTTCCCGTATCAGTAGAAGAAAACCAACCCGGAGCTGCGAATTCACAAAGGAGCAATCAGAATTCACCCCTGCTTAAGCAAGTGCGTCAAAAATTCGGTATTTTCGGAGGGATTAGTTTAATCTTTGGCATTACTTTTGCCTTCTGCTTCTACAAAGCAGAAATTGGATTAAACGCTTTGCTATTTGCTATTGTAGTGGTAATTTTGCTAAGTATAATTATGAATCAACTTAAAATTCCGCCCAAAAGGGTAACTTTATTTTATTACTCAGGGACTATATTACTGGGACTTTCTTCTATGCTAACCTCCAGTGGCAATCTGCAATTTATAAATACAGTGGGTATGCTGTTACTGTTGGATTTATCAATCCTTCATCAGTTTCATGACGATAAACAATGGGATTTTGCAAAACACCTTGGCAGAATGTTTGGGCTTGCATTTTCAAGTATTGTAGCTATCAGAATGCCCTTTGTAGATAGTTTGGATTTTCTTAAGAAGACAAGAGTACTAAAAACGGATCGCTCCAGAAATATAATTATTGGAGTTATAATAGCATTCCCCTTACTTTGGGTAATTGTTGCGCTACTTTCCAGCGCAGACCTTTTGTTTGGAGAAATAACAAAACAGGTTTACAAGTTCTTTTTTTCGTCAAACATAATTAATGTGGGACTACTAATATTATTTGGGTTCCTTGCTTGTTACTGTATTATCTGTGGTGCGGCCGGAAGAGTTTTGGAAACTGAAAATCAAAAAAGTAGAAAGAAAGCAGATTCTGTTATTGCTGTAACTGCAATGGCTCTTATTGGTATTGTATATGCAGCATTTTGCAGTATTCAGGTAATCTATTTGTTTGCTAACGGATTATTTATATTACCAGAGGAATTTACCTTTGCAGAGTATGCCAGACGTGGCTTTTTTGAACTTCTCACGGTTACTGTTATTAATATTATACTGATGCTAATCTGCTCCGCCGCATTTCGTGAGAGTAAAATACTTCGATTTATTTTAACCGGCATTACAATATGCACTTATATCATGATTGCTTCCGCAACTTATCGCATGGTACTTTATATCAAAGTTTACAACTTAACCTTTTTACGGCTTTTTGTCCTCCTGTTTTTGTTAATCGATGCGTTAGTACTGGCAGGAGTAATCACTTCAGAATACAAAAAGGCATTTCCCTTGTTTGGGTATTGTGTAACTGTAGTAACTATTTGCTATCTTATCTTTTCCTTTGCACGGCCGGATTATTTTATTGCTTCCTACCATATCAATAATAAGGAAGAGTTAAACGTAGAAGACATTGCTTTCTTAACACAGGAACTATCCTTTGATGCAGCTCCTATAATAATACCACTTTTGTCCGATCCAAGTAGCTGGAGCATGGCAGATACAAGCTTTGAGCAGAAAATTGATGGACGGTATCTAGCATGGGATTCGCTACCGGACTATACCGATATGTATTATGAAAAAATAGCATTGGAGGAAAAGGTGAGGGGAATACGCGATTATAATTATTCCTATTACCTAGCTTCAAAGTTTACTAAACAATACCCTAGGCAATAATGCAACAAAATATTTAGAACGATTTAATTATTCATTTTCTTATACAAGTGTGATATACTAATACAAAATACGAGATAACACAACTTATATAATTGTGGATTATACGAATGAGTTTTTTATAAATGCACTTTTTGACATATGTGAATTCAACTAATTCATAAAAAAAGCAGGAAGTTAGGGAAGGGTAAATAGATGGCGCAACGGAGCATGGAGAAGCTAAATATGAGCGTGGAGGATCAACAGAATTCTCACAAGGATCAACCACAAAGAACAAAGGATAATCAACAATGGAAAAATTTTTCAGTTGATGTCATTATCCCAACCTATCAGTCGGATAATAAACTCAATCAGTTGGTGGAGATGCTTTATCAGCAGACTATAAAACCCAATAGAGTTATCATTCTTCATACCCTGGAATTTGAAGGGCAGGTGCAGCCGGTACCCAAAATAGAGGGAAGTAATATTACTGTAATCCCTATCGATAAGAAGTCCTTTGACCATGGTGGCACCAGAAGATATGGAGCTTCCCTTTCTGATGCGGACATTCTAATGTTTATGACCCAGGATGCCATTCCAGAAGATGAATTTCTAATAGAAAGACTAATGGAGCCTTACGCTGATCCGCTGGTTGGAGCTACTTATGCTAGGCAGCTGCCGAATGAAAAGGCAGACCTATTAGAGCGCTACACAAGACAATTCAACTATCCTATAAATAGCAGTGTAAAATCCTCAAAAGACATAGAAAATTTAGGAATTAAAACCTTCTTTTGCTCCAATGTATGCGCTTCCTATCGTAATTTGCTTTACCGGGAACTAGGTGGGTTTGTAGAAAAAACCATATTTAATGAGGACATGATTATGGCTGCTGGGATGATTAGAACGGGCAGGCAAATTGCTTATGTATCTGATGCTAGAGTGGTACATTCCCATAAGTATTCGTACCTACAACAGTTTACCAGAAATTTTGATCTGGGAGTATCCCACAATCAATACCCAGATGTATTTCAAGGCCTAAAATCTGAAACTGAGGGAATAAAGTTGGTGAAGAAATCGCTTCAGTTTTTAATTGATAAAAAGAAGTATCTGCTAATTCCGGATTTGATTTTAAATAGTGGTTTTAAATTTATAGGATATCAAATGGGTGTCCACTACGATCTATTACCAAAGAAATTTGTAATCCGTTGTAGCATGAATAAGTCCTATTGGAAGTAAAAGTTCAATTAATAGATTTATGACAAAGTGAAAATAGAATTCGGCTGTGCCGAATTCATTACTAATTCATCATGTATAATTAAGATATGGGTAATGAATTACATTTGAAATTATCTATTATTCTAGGGATTTTGCAAACAGAAGAAGTACTTATTTAAAATTTTAACTAGTAGGAGAATGAAAGCATGGACATGGTAACAATTGTGATGACAACGTATAATGGAGAAAAATATGTGGGGGAGCAGATAGATTCGATACTTTCCGCTTCCTACCATGACACCCTGCTCTATATTTATGATGATGGATCCAAGGATAATACTATGCCTATCTTACAAGAATATAAAAAGCAGTTTCCAGATAAGATACATGTGTACCAAAACGAAGTAAATCTTGGAGTTACGAATAATTTCTTACATGCAGTATGCCAAACGACGACGGACTATGTTATGCTTTGTGATCAGGATGATGTTTGGAAAGCAGATAAAATAGCTTTGACCTTAAAAAGGATGAGACATATGGAAACTCAGAGAGGAAAAGATACCCCACTGGCTGTTTTTACGGATGCTGTTGTTGTTGACAGGGATTTAAACGTACTGAAGGACTCATTTTTTAAATCGGGGCATCTAAATCCCGCAAAAATTGATTTACCTCATCTTTTAATGGAAAATAAATTAATTGGTTGTACTGTGATGATTAATTCGTCTCTCAGAAAAATATTGCAGAATCATAGCCTCCCTGAGAAGGCCAGATTTCATGATGGGTGGCTTGCACTGATTGCAACAAGCTTTGGCAGGATTGGGTATATCAATGAGGGCACACTGCTTTATCGTCAGCATGGAGGTAATATTGTGGGAAATACCGGCTTTCTTTTCTACATAAAAAGCCGGATTAGCTCGCTTCGCAAGCAGAAAGAAGCTCTTTTGTCCCTGCAGGACCAAGCAGGGGAATTTAGCGCTATTTATGGCGATTTATTAACCGAGGAAAAGCGAATAATCATCAATCAATTTGCAAACCTTTCTAAGATTGGTTTTATTAAAAGAAGGCGTCAAATACTTCATTATGGCTTTTTAAAAACCGGTATTATCCGCAATATTGGACTTATGTTTATTGCTTGAATTTGTATTTTTATGCAAAATTTAATGAAAGCTCTTTTTGCAAAAATAGTGAAAAGAGCGTAATATCAACACTTGACAAATAGAAAGGTAGTTGATACAATTACTTACAACCTAATAAACTTACTTTTTATACAGCAACAGAAGCCCCATTGCAGAGTGTCCTGTGGTGCAGGGCATTTTTTAAACCTTGGCACGAATCAGTCAGTTTTATATAATAGAGAGGAGCATACTATGAAAAGAATGGTATTGTCAATTCTTGTGGATAATACGGCCGGTGTTCTAAGCCGTGTGGCAGGATTATTCAGTAGGAGAGGTTATAACATCGATAGCTTAACTGTAGGAGAGACTCAGGACCCTGCTATTTCC
>Ga0123338_10002890_pt1 | contig 15769 bp, 18 predicted proteins | sample grotaG_FD_89793 | JGI IMG/M metagenome (GOLD analysis project Ga0123338, IMG submission 89793) | Glacier valley bacterial and archeal communities from Borup Fiord, Nunavut, Canada, to study Microbial Dark Matter (Phase II) -... | ecosystem: Environmental > Aquatic > Freshwater > Ice > Glacier ...
GCGGCGGTCGCGCTGGTGAAGATCACCGCCTGAGGCAGCGTGGACGGCAGCACCCACGGCACCGCCAGCGGTTCGAGCAGCGGGGCGACCAGCACGTCATGCCCCAAAGTGCGCAGGCGGGCGGCGGTGCGCGTCGCTGCGGGCTCAGGCCGCGTGACGAGCATGCGCATCGGCGTCAGCCGGGATCGAACAGCGCGCGCAGCGCCGGGCTGGCGGAGTTGAGCAACCGCGCGGCAAGGTGCGGGACTTCGGATGCCGCATCGGCGGCGGCGACGATGAACGCGCTGCCGCGTCGCTCGCTGCCGTCGGGCAACAGGATTTCGGCACGGAACTGCACCTGATCGCCGTCGATTTCGGCAAGCGCGGCAACCGAACTATGGCAGTCTGCGCCAAGGCACGCGAGGAAGCGCCGCTCGAGCCCAACGGCGGTGCTCGTCGCGGCATGGTTGATCGCGGCGAGCAGCGCGAGCGTCGTCGTGTCACCCTGCCGCGCGGTGATGCCGACCGCGCCCTGCGACGGGGCCGGGAGCAGCGTTTCGAGCGGGATCGCCGTGCCCGCTGCAATGTTGAGCCGGTCGAGCCCGGCGGCAGCGAGCAGCGTTGCATCGAGATCGCCCGCGCCGAGCTTGGCGAGCCGGGTCGCGACATTGCCCCGCAGCGGCAGGATTTCGACATCGGGACGCAGGCTGCGCAGCTGCGCGGCACGGCGCGGGCTCGACGTGCCGATCCGCGCGCGCTGCGGTAGGTCGGCAATGCTGCCCGCGCCGATCAGCCGGTCGCGGACATCGGCGCGCGGTAGCATCGCGGCAACGACGATGCCGTCGGCCAGCCGCGTCTCGACATCCTTCATCGAATGCACCGCGAAATCGATCCGGCCATCGAGCAGGGCTGCGTCGAGCTCCTTGGTCCACAGCGCCTTGCCGCCGATTTCGGCGAGAGGCCGGTCCTGAACGCGGTCGCCGGTGGTGACGATCGGCACGATCTCGACAGCGACACCGTGCGCGGCGGTCAATGCCGCTGCGGTCATATGCGCCTGAGCGAGTGCGAGCGGCGAGCCGCGGGTTCCAAGACGCAAGGTTTCTGTCATACGCCGACGCTTGTGCTAGGACGCCCGCACAAAGGCAAGATGATGAACCCGCTAATCCTCGGCATCGAATCGAGCTGCGACGAAACGGCGGTGGCGCTGGTGCGCGCCGACCGGACGATCGTCGCGCAGGCCGTGGCGAGCCAGGATGCCGCGCATCGCCCGTTCGGCGGCGTCGTTCCCGAACTGGCGGCGCGCGCGCATGTCGAAAGGCTGTCGCCGATGATCGCCACCGTGCTTGCCGACGCGCAGATGACGCTGGCCGACGTCGATGCGATTGCCGCAACCGCCGGCCCCGGGCTGATCGGCGGCGTGATGATCGGGCTGGTAACCGCCAAGGCGCTGAGCTTTGCCGCGAACAAGCCACTGATTGCGGTCAACCATCTCGAGGGTCATGCGCTGTCGCCCCGGCTGATCGCGGCAGATTTGGCGTTTCCTTATCTGCTGCTGCTGGTGTCGGGCGGGCATTGCCAACTGCTCGGCGTGTACGGCGTCGGACGGTATCGGCGGCTGGCGACGACGATCGACGATGCGGTCGGCGAGGCTTTCGACAAGGTCGCGAAGATCCTCGGCCTCGGCTTTCCGGGCGGCCCGGCGGTCGAGCGTGCCGCCGCCAATGGCGATCCGCAGCGGTTCCGGCTGCCGCGCCCGCTGCTCGGCACGCCAGAGCCGCATTTCTCGTTCGCTGGGTTGAAAAGCGCGGTGCTACGCGCGTGGGCGGCGTTGCCCGCGCCGACCGATGCCGACCGTGCCGACCTCGCGGCGGGGTTCCAGGTCGCGGTCATCGATTGCCTGACCGACCGGACACGCCGCGCGCTGGCGGCGATGCCCGAGGCGACGGCGCTGGTGGTGGCGGGCGGCGTTGCCTCGAACGGCGCGGTGCGCAGGGCGCTCAGCGACCTTTCGGCGGCGCAGCGGGTGCGCTTCGTCGCGCCGCCGCCGTGGCTGTGTACCGACAATGCCGCGATGATCGCGTGGGCGGGGGCCGAGCGGCTGGCACTGGGGTTGATCGACGGGCTCGACGCACCGGCGCGCCCGCGCTGGCCGCTCGATCCCGCAGCCGAGCCGGCGCGCGGCGCGGGCGTGAAGGCATGAGGGTGGGGGTCCTTGGTGGCGGCGCGTGGGGCACCGCGCTCGCTGCCGTTGCCGCCGCCGGGGGCACGCCGACGCTGCTTTGGGCGCGCGAGGCCGATGTGGTCGCCGGCATCAACGAGGCGCATGAAAACCGGGCGTTCCTGCCCGGCGTGGCGCTGTCGCCGCTGATCACCGCCACCGGCGATCTTGTGGCGATGGCGACGCAGGAGGCGCTGCTGGTCGTCGCGCCCGCACAGCATGTCCGCGCACTGCTGACCGGGTTGCGCGCGCTGGCGCCCCGCCCGCTCATCCTTTGCGCCAAGGGCATCGAAGCAGGCACGATGCAGTTGATGTCCGAAGTTGCCGCCGAAACGCTGCCCGGCTGGCCGCTCGCGGTGCTGTCGGGGCCGACCTTTGCGGGCGAAGTCGCCGCCGGCCTGCCGACGGCAGTGACGCTGGCGTGTACCGATGCCGCGCTCGGCGCACGGCTGGTGACGCGGCTCGCGCGCCCGGCGTTCCGGCCCTATCTCAGCGCCGACGTGACCGGTGCGGAGATCGGCGGCGCGGTCAAAAACGTGCTGGCGATCGCGTGCGGCGTCGTGCTCGGCGCGCGGCTGGGGGAAAATGCGCGGGCGGCGGTGATCAGCCGTGGTTTTGCCGAAATGCTGCGTTTCGGCAGGGCGCGGGCGGCGCACGCCGAAACGCTGTCGGGGCTGTCGGGGCTCGGCGACCTTGTGCTGACCTGCGGTTCGCTGCAATCGCGCAATCTCAGCCTTGGCGCAGCGCTCGGCGAGGGACGCCGCGCCGGCGAGGTGCTGGCCGAACGCCGCACGGTGGCAGAGGGCGCGGCGACCGCGCCGGTGCTCGTGGCGGCGGCGCGCGCGGCGGGCGTCGAGATGCCGATCACCGCCGCCGTTTCCGACCTGCTTGCCGGGCGCGCGGCTGTGGCCGAAGTCATCGAGCGGCTGCTGGCGCGGCCGCTCCGGTCCGAAGGCTAGAAATCGACCGCGATGCCCTTGTTCTCCCAGTCGCCGTAGCGCGTCGGGTCGAGCCCCTTGCGCCCGCCGACTTCGGGCGTCGGCAGCGGTGCCGGCCCGGTATCGGGCTCGGGCTCGACCGGCATCGGGATTTCAGGTTCGGGTCGCGTCGCATCGGGCATGGCAAATCTCCGGGTCGGGGTGACTGGCGCATAAATAGGGCGCGCGCGCGCCAGATCAAAGCTGCCCTCGGCGTCGCATAGATGCGTCTGTGCAGGCCGTTGAAAGCTTGATAGACAGTTAGCGGGGGGCGATACATCGGCCAACCGGCAACCAGCTGTCGGCGCTGCCGTTATTGGAGCAGCAATGGTGGGCTGGTTCGGATCGTCGCGCAACAAGACCGGGCAGGCTGTCGCCGAAGTCGCGGCCGCGCAGTTGCTCGCCTCGATCGAGCTGTTCGTCTATGTCCGCGCGCTGCCGCGTACCGCGATCGATCAGCTGGTGGGCGGCACGCCGGTCGGCCAGATCGCGACGGTGGTGCTCACCCGCTGCCTCGTCGAACATGCGTGGAACGACCAGGCCCCCGACGCGCCGCCCACGCCCGCGCAACTCCGGACCGCACTGGTCGCCAGCTGGGAGATGTTTGCGCCCGCCACGCGTGCGGCGCTCGACAATTGCTACCGCGATATCGCGCAACGGCGGCTCGATGCGCCGTCGCGGCTGGTGCTCGCGCGACTCGAACATTGGTGCGAGGCCGCCGTCGGCAATCATTTTGCCGACGGCCGCCCCGTCCGCACCGGCTGGTTGACCTATGTCCTCGGCCGGGCGACCGACAATGCCACCCTCGCCGAAAGCGCGCTCGCCGATTTTCCGGTGGTGGCATGACCATCGTGCGGGCCGTCAGGGTGCCGGCGTGGCCACGCGCTGTTCGTCACCACTGGCAACCGTTGTCCACGTGGTCCCGTCGACCGATCGCTGCTGCACGAAGCGAATATGATCGGGCCCATCGAAGTCGTTGACAACGCGCGAATAGCTGGTGTGCCCGGCCTCGGTCTGGCTCGATCGATATTCCCAATGATCCCCGTCGATGGTGAGCTTGTTCCACGGTCCCGGTGCGGCCCCGCCATAGGGAACCGCCAGCGTGTCATAGGTGGCGTTCCCCGCTGGGTCCCCGCTTGGAACATAGATCACCATGGCCACAGGCTTGCCGTCGACCAGTTGCTCGCACACATACGCCCTTGCGAGCTGCGCGCAGCGGTTGGTCAGCGCGATCGCATGACCATCGCCAAGCGTCATGGCCCAGCGCCCTTCATAGAGCTTCAGCGCGCGGTAGGGGTCGCGTGCAGCTGCGGTGGCGCCCGGCGTGCCCGCCAGCAGCGTTGTCACGGCAAACGCCAGAACGACCCCGGCGCGAGCGGATTGGCGGACGTTCGGCATGCGGCACCTCCGGCAAGGCGAAATGCTTGCATGGAAGCGGCTGCGATTCAATGCCGCAACCGGCGCTATCGGTAGCCGTGGGCCCGAGAACGCTGGCATTTCACCTGGTCTGGCCATAGGGCTTGGCGGCCAGCGGAGCTAATCCACCATGATGAAATTGTTACTTCTGATTGCTGTGGCGGCGTCCACGGCGGTTCACGGACGCGAACGGCCGACGCTGGCGCCGCCCGCCGCCGTGGCGCTCGCCGACGCACTCAGAAACGGCGGGTCGGGCCGGTTTGAGATGACCGTTGTTTCCACCGGCATGGTCCGGGACGTGCTGTTCCTCAATTCCGGCGAGGACTACCGCGCGCCAGACGATCTCATCTTCGAAATCGCCCCCAACATTGCCCGCGAACTTGCCGAGCGCTTTGGTGCGCCGCCCGAAATCTATCTCAAGGGCAAGCACATCATCGTCGATGGCACCGTGCGCCGCGTGCTGATCGTCAACTCGACCGCCGGGGTGGCGTTCAGCGCGAACCGGTGGCAGCACGTGGTTCGCATCGAATTTGCGAAACAGCTGGTGAGCATCGACGGATAGCCTAAAGCAGCGCCGCGAGCAGGCCGAGCAACGGGCGGTCGGCGGGCGGCATGTCGAGCGTGAACAGCTCGGGGACGCGCCGCCATTGCAGTCGCTGGCCTTCGACGCCGCGAGGGACCCCGCGCCATTTGCGGCAGGCGTACAACAGCAGCAGCAGCTGAAAATCGGCATAGGCGTGGCTGGCGAACCCGGCGGGCGCAAGGCAGCTGGCAGCGGTATCGATGCCCAGCTCCTCGGCGAGTTCGCGGACGAGGGCGGCCTCGGGTGTTTCGCCGGGCTCGATCTTGCCGCCCGGGAACTCCCACAGCCCGGCCAGCGATCCGCCGGGCGGCCGTTCGGCAACGAGCACGCGCCCGTCGACGTCGATCAGCGCAGCCGCGACCACGAGCATGAGCGGCAACCCCGTCGCGACCAGCGCGCCGGGGCAGTCGATATCGCTCACGCCGCCTTGCCGATGGCGAGGAAACGCGCCCGCCGCCCGGCGCGCAGTGCCGCCGGTGCCTGGCCGCTCAGCGTCTCGAGCTCAGCGGTGATCGCCGTGCCAAGACGTGCGATCGCGGTCGCCGGATCGCGGTGCGCGCCGCCGCGCGGTTCATAGATGATGCGGTCGATGACGCCGAGCCGCTTCAGGTCGCTCGCGGTGATCTTCATCGCCTCGGCGGCGTCGGCGGCGCGGCTCGGCCCGGCGGGAGCCGATTTGTCGCCCGCACGCCACAGGATCGACGCGCACCCCTCGGGCGAGATCACCGCATAGACCGCGTGTTCGAACATCACGACGCGGTTGCCGGTGGCCAATGCAATCGCGCCGCCCGACATGCCCTCGCCGACGATCGCGGCGACCATCGGCACGTCGAGGTCGAGGCACGCGGCGGTGGCGCGCGCCAGCGCCTCCGCCTGCCCGCGCTCCTCGGCATCGACGCCGGGATAGGCGCCGGCGGAATCGATCAGCGTCACCACCGGCAGCCCGAAACGGCTCGCCAGCTGCATCAGGCGCACAGCCTTGCGGTAGCCTTCGGGGCGCCCCATGCCGAAGTTGTGCTTGACCCGTGTCGCGGTGTCGAAGCCCTTTTCCTGGCCGATGACCATCACCGCGCGGCCGGCCAGCCGCCCCATGCCGCCGACGATCGCTGCGTCCTCGCCGAACTGCCGGTCGCCTGCCAGCGGCGTGAAATCCTCGATCAGCCCGGCGACATAGTCCTTGAAGTGCGGCCGGGCCGGGTGGCGCGCGACCAGCGTCTTTTGCCACGGCGTCAGCCGCGAATAAATGTCGGCAAGCTGGCGGTTGGCGCGTTCGGACATGCGCGCCGCCTCGGCATCGCCTTCGGGATTGCCCATCGCGCGCAGCTCGACGACGCGGGCTTCGAGTTCGGCGACGGGTTTTTCGAAATCGAGATACTGCATCGGCGGCCTTCAGGCTGGTGTCAGCCCGCTGAAATAGGCGCACGCGGCGGTGCTGTCGATCACATCGGCATATTTGGCTTGCAGGTCGAACAGATTGGCGGCCTGCACCTCGGGCGTGCGGTCCCCGCAGGCATCGGCGACGACGCCGGGGACGAAGCCGTGGCATAGCGCGTCGAGCGCGCTGGCGCGGACGCAGCCCGACGTCGTCAGCCCGGCGACAAGCACGGTATCGACGCGCATCGCAGTCAACATCGACGCGAGCGGCGTCGCGAAAAACGCGCTCGGATAGTGTTTGGTGATGACGATGTCGTCCGGCCCCGGTTGCAGGTCGGGGTGGAAGTCGCCGAGAGGATTGCCCCGGTCGAAGCAGGCGAGCACCGGCAACTTACGGTAAAATAGCCCGCCGTCGCGTCCGCCGGGGCCGTATTCGACGCGGGTGAACACCACCGGCACGCGTGCCGTGGTCGCTGCCGCGCGCAGGCACACGGTTGCGGCCAGCGCCGCCTCGACGCCCGCATACAGCGGCGATGCGGGTGCGAAATACGCCATCGCCATGTCGACGATCAGCAGCACCGGGCGCGTGCCGAAGCCTAGTATACCGCCGAAGCCGGGGTCGAATTCGCTCACGCCGCCCGCCGATAACGGAAATACCAGATTTCGTGCCCCTGCGCGCGCGCCTTGACCGCATAGCGGCTGTCGGGCCAGTCGGCGGGGCGCGTTTGCCAGTCGGCGGCGTCGGTAACCAGCCAGTCAAAATCGCTGCGCCGCGCCATCTGCATTAGCGCCCAGCGGCAATAGACCGGGTGATCGGTGCCCAGCCGGAACTCGCCGCCGGGCTGCAGCTTGGCGGCGATAATGTCGAGCGGCCCCGGATTGACGAACCGCCGCTTGGCGTGGCGCGGCTTTGGCCACGGGTCGGGATGCAGCAGGAACACCCGCGCCAGCCCACCGTCCGCGACGCGTTCGAGCACCTCGAGCGCGTCGCCCATGTGCAGCCGCACATTGGTCAGCCCGCGCGCGTCGATCTCGTGCAACGCGCCTGCCACGCCGTTGAGGAACGGCTCGCAGCCGATGAAGCCGATCTCTGGATGCACTGCTGCCAGTTCGGCGAGGTGCTCGCCCTTGCCGAAGCCGATTTCGAGCCACAGTGGGCGATCATCGCCGAACAGCGTGCGCGCATCGACCGCGCCGGTGGCGGGTACCTCGACCTGCGGCAGCAGCGTCTCGACCAGCCCGGCCGGCACGCCGCGCAATTTATGTCCCTGCCGCCGCCCGTACAGCCGCCGCAGCGTGGTCGGATCGCTGCTCACTTATACTGCAGCCCGGCCCAGTGCAGCTCGCTCGGGCCGTCGGGCGCCTTGATGCCGATGTCGAACCAGCCGATGTGGCGCGTATGGAGCACGGTCGCGATTCCGACGCCGCCGCCCAGCCGGTGCCAGCGACCGCCGATATCCTGGCCGACGATCGTGAAGCCGTGCCCGGTGGTGCCGAAACAGCTGCTGTTGGTCTCGCTGACGATCACCTCGGGGCGGCCGTCGACGTTGAGGTCGGTTTGCACGACGGCAAAGCGCGACCCCTTGGCATCGGCGGTGTCGCCAGCACAGCCGGTGACGGTCGTGCCTTTGACGGTCAGTCCGGCGGCCGCATAGACCGCAAGCGTCTGTTTGGGCGTCAGCGGTGCCGCATCCGCCGCACTCGCGGTCAGCAGCAGCGCCAGCGCCAGCCTCACACTGCCGCCTTGAGTGCGCTCACCAGGTCGAGCTTTTCCCAGCTGAAGCCGCCGTCGGCATCGGGCTCGCGGCCGAAATGGCCGTACGCCGCCGTACGCTCATAGATCGCCTTGTTGAGCCCCAGATGCGTGCGGATGCCCTTGGGGGTCAGGCGCAGCAGCGTTGGCAGTACCGCCTCGAGCCGGTCGTCGCCGACCGAACCGGTGCCGTGCGTGTCGACGTAAAAGCTCAGCGGTTCGGCAACCCCGATCGCATAGCTGATCTGGATCGTGCAGCGGCGCGCAAGGCCCGCGCCAACGACATTCTTGGCGAGGTAGCGGCAGATGTACGCCGCCGACCGGTCGACCTTGGTCGGATCCTTGCCCGAAAACGCGCCGCCGCCGTGCGGGGACGCGCCGCCATAGGTGTCGACGATGATCTTGCGCCCGGTCAGCCCGGCGTCGCCGTCGGGGCCACCGATTTCGAACAGCCCGGTCGGATTGACATGGATCGCGTCGTCGCTGGCGGGCATCCAGCCGGTTGGCAGCACATCGGCCATCACGTCCTTGATATAGGCGCGCAGCTTGGCCTGATCATATCCCTTGGCGTGCTGCGTCGAAACCACCAGCTGCGTCGCGCGCACCGGGATCTCGTTTTCATACTGCAGCGTCACCTGACTTTTCGCATCGGGCTCGAGGAACGGCGCCGCGCCGCTATGGCGCAACTCGGCGAGGCGCTCGAGGATGCGGTGCGAATAATGCAGCGTCGCAGGCATCAGCGACGGCGTTTCGTCGCTGGCATAGCCGAACATGATGCCCTGGTCGCCGGCGCCCTCGTCCTTGTTGCCGCTCTCGTCGACGCCCATCGCGATATGGTCGGACTGGCCGTGCAGGTGGCAGGCGAAATCGGCGGTCTGCCAGTGGAAGCCGTGCTGCTCATAGCCGATGCGGCGAACCGTGGCGCGCGCCGCCGCCTCGATCTCGTCGAGGCTCGGGAACACGCTCGCATCGCAGCGGACTTCGCCGGCAAGGATGATGCGCTGCGTGGTCACCATCGTCTCGCAAGCGACGCGTGCGACAGGGTCGCGGCTGAGGAACAGATCGACCACGGCGTCAGAAATCTGGTCGGCTACCTTGTCGGGATGGCCTTCGGAAACCGATTCGCTGGTGAAGAGAAACGAACTGCGCGCCATGAGGGAAGGGTCCATCGCCAGAGAAAGGTGCGCAGGGCTTAGCGGGGCGGGAGCGCCGGGGCAAGCGTATAAGGTTTTCGTTATATGATGCGCGGGCGCCTAGGCGGCAGGCGTGTCTCTAAAAGCATCCTCGCTTTCTGTTGGCCAATAACGGGGGATTTTCACCTTCCCGTCCGTAGAAATTATCGGACGGGTGCTTAAGGCGCGCTCGCGAATGCCGAGTTTAATGCTGTGGGCATTGCCTTCGCCCGCATCGTCGATGGACATCGCCGGCTATGGATATCGATAATGCTACAAAATCCAGAAGATCGTCTTTAATCACAGCCATACGTGGCTTAGTTGCCATATCGGTAGTTCTACATCACGCAAGTGGACTGTTCGAATCACAACACTACTGGCACGTAAAATTATTTGATGGCATTCTCGATTTTCCATATGGCCGCGTGGAGTTTTTCTTTGTTGCCAGTGGCATTGCTATTGCGATGAACCACTTCGGGGACATTGGAAATCGGCATCGTCTACCGACTTTTATACGAAAGCGCATCGCAAGCATTTATCCGCTCTATTTGTTGATCGGCGGATTTGTCCTGTTGATCGGCTTGCTGCCGGGGGGTTTTCGCGTTGGCAACTACCCCGACATTGACACGATCGTCGGGTCTGCGTTGTTAACCGGTTTCAATAGTCATCACACGGTGTTGACCGTCGCGTGGACGCTGTATCACGAGATGCTGTTCTACATCTTGTTTGCCATCGCGATCGCGCACCGCCATGCGGGCTACATCGTCACCTGCGGTGCGGTAGTTCTGGCATTGATACCGCTTGTTGGTGGCCGTGTTGACGTGCTGCCCGATTATGTTCTCTCACCGCTCAACCTGCTGTTTTTGTTTGGGGTGATCGTTGGCGCCTATGCCGGCCACGCGCGCCCGGCAACGGCGCGCCTGCTGATCGTGATGCCGCTGGGCATCTTGCTGTGGAGCGTGGTCGCGGCGCAGGGCGTCGATGGCGCCGAGGTGCAGGTTTTGGTCGGGTTCGGCTGGGCGACCGCGCTTGCGGCGATGCTATATGCCGAGCGACGCGGCGCAATCGAGGTTCCGGCGTGTCTGCTTCGGCTCGGCGACGCCTCCTATGCCTTGTATCTGCTGCATTTTCCGGCGCTCGCGCTGATGGGTAAAGTCGCGTCGGCGACGGGGTGGCGCAACCTCTGGCCTGCCGAATCCGAATTTGCGATCATGATCGCGGTGATCGTCGCTGCTGCGCTGATCGTCCATCAGGCGATCGAGCGACCGCTGCGGCGCTGGGTTTCGGCAAGCCTAACCCGGTTGGCGCCACCTCAAGCACCGCGCGTTGCAGCCTAGCGTCGGCGCGAATTGCCCCACGCCCCGGCGAGTAACAGCAGTCCGAACCCCAGCGTCGTCCAGTGCGCCAGCCGCGAAAACCATGTTGGCGGCAGCGCCGGGGGCAGCGGCGTGCTGGCCGTGTCCTCAACGCCTTGCGCGACCGCTTTCGTCACGCGTCCGCGCGCGTCGATCATCGCCGAAATGCCGGTCGGCGTGGCGCGCGCGACGGGCAGGCCTTCCTCGATCGCGCGCAGCCGCGCCTGTGCCAGATGCTGCGGCGGGCCGGTCGGGCCGAACCATGCGTCGTTCGAGATGTTGACGATCCATGCCGGGCGCGTGCCGGTTTGCACGACTTCGCCCGGAAAGATCATCTCATAGCAGATCTGTGCGCCGACGCTCGGGAAGCCCGGCAGTGCGAGGGTGCGCGGCCCCGGCCCGGCGTGGAAATCGAACGCGCCAGGCGCGAGCCGCGCCAGCCCGATCGCCTCCATCAGTGGCCGCGCCGGGACATATTCGCCGAGCGGTACCAGATGCGCCTTGTCATAGCGGCCGTGCAGCCGCGCCGTCGAATCGATCGCATACAGGCTGTTGGTCGCCGCGGTTACCTTGCCGCTCGCATCGCGGATCAAAGCGACGCCGCCGAACAGCAGCAGGTCGCCAGGTGAGAGGATCGCCGCCAGCCGCGCGCGCGCCTCGGGATCTTCCTCGACGATCTGTGGCACCGACGATTCGGACCAGACGATCAATTGCGGGGCGCGCGGGCGGGACTGGGGCGCGCGGTCCCACGCCTCGGGCAGGCGCTGGCTGCGCAGCAACGCCCGGCGGCTCAGCTCGAGATAACGCGCGAAATGCGCCTCCTCGACCGCCGGGTCCCACTTGTCGCCCTGGCCGATGTTCGGCTGGACGAGATGGACAACGGGCGCATTGAGCGCGACCTGCGGCGACGGCGTGGTCAGCGCGAGTCCGGTGCCGAGCACGATCAATGCCGCCGCCGTGCTGCCTGCGAACACGCCCGACCGGGGCTTGAACGCGAGCGCCAGCGCCCCGCCGGCGAGTACCATCAACCCCGACAGCCCGAGCGCGCCCACATACGCCGCCGCCTGCGGCATGCCCGGCACCGGCAGCCACGCCTCGCCGAGCGGATTCCATGCAAACCCCGACAGCACACGCCCGCGCAGCCATTCGGCCGCCATCCACGCAGCGGCAAACACCAGCGCGCGCGACGGTCCGGCTGGTGCAACAGCGCGCGCGACGCCAGCGGCGAGACCGGCGTAGAGCGACAGGAACATCGCCAGCCCGCCGACCGCGACCCAGCCGAGCCAAGCCGGCATCGCTGCCTGATAGGTGAAAGCGGTAGCGATCCAGCTCAGCCCGACAAGGCATTGGCCGACGCCGAACCCCCAGCCTGCACCGAACGCGCTGCGGCGCGTCGGTGCACGGTCGATCAGCCAGACCAGCGCTGCGACGCCGCCGATCGTCAGCGGCCACAGCCCCCATGGCGCAAAGCCGAGCGCGGCGACCGCACCGGCAAGGAAGGCGAGCAACAGGCGGCGGCGCGGGGTCATGCGCAGCCGCTTAGCGTACGGCCATGACACTGCGAAGCGCGCACCGCGGCGCGTTCAGGATGCCGACACGGCGATGATCGGCGGATATAGCCGCAGCCGCCGGACCATGCGCGGGTCGCCGTCGATGACTTCGAAACGCCAGCCCGACGGGTGGCGGATCGTCTCGCCGAGTGCGGGGACGCGGCCGGCGAGCATGAATACCATGCCGCCCAGCGTATCGACTTCCTCGCCGATCTCGTCGTGCGCAAAATCCTGGCCCAGCGTCTCGTCGAGTTCGCTCAGCGGCAGCCGCGCGTCGGCTTCGAACATGTCGTCGCCGATCGCCTGCAGCAGCTTGGCGCCGTCCTCGTCATGCTCGTCCTCGATGTCGCCGACGATTTCCTCGACAAGATCCTCGATCGTCACCAAGCCGTCGGTGCCGCCGAATTCGTCGACGACGACTGCCATGTGCGTTCGCCCGGCGCGCATCCGCGCGAGCAGGTCGAGCACGCGCATCGACGACGGCACGTACAACACCGTGCGCAGCAGCGTGCGCACGTCGAGATCCTTGAACGGCTTCGACGAGACGCTGTCGTCAAACGTCTCGGCGATGACGGCATAGACATCCTTGACGTGGATCATGCCGATCACCGTATCGAGGCTGTCGTGATACACCGGCACGCGGCTATGGCCCGCGTCGCGCAGCAGCTCGACAAGTTCTGCGAAGCTGTCGGCGATGTCGAACGCAACAATGTCGGCGCGCGGCACCGCGACATCATCGACGCGGTGCTCGCCGAAATGCAGCAGGTTCTTGAGCATCGTCCGCTCGACGGGCGTCAGGTCGTCGTTGTCGCCGGGTCCCGCGACATGTTCGTCGATCGCTTCCTCGAGGCTTTCGCGCAAGGTCGGTTCGGCGCTCGCGCCGACCACGAGCTCGCGCAGCGACCGCCAGATGCGCGACCCGAAGTCGATACTAGAGGCAGGGTCACTCATTAATCGCGCGCCGCATAGGGGTCGGCAAGGCCGAGCGCGGCACACGCGCTGGTCTCGATTGCCTCCATATGCTCGGCTGCTCCGTCATCGCCATGGTCGTAACCTAGCAGGTGCAACATACCGTGCACAATCAGGTGCGTGGCATGGTCGCGCGCCGCAACATGTTTGTCGGCAGCCTCGCGCGCGATGGTCTCGGCGGCAAGGATGATATCGCCGAGCAAGACTTCGCCGTCGTCCGAATCGGCGACACTGTCGAGCAGGTCGGACTGCACCATCGGGAACGACAGCACATTGGTTGCGCGCTGCTTGCCGCGATACTGCGAATTCAGGCTCTCGACTTCGGCATCGTCGGTCAGGCGCACCGCGACTTCGCACGCGAAACTCCCCTCGGCCAATGCCGCATGCGGCGTCAGCGTCAGCGCCGCGCGGCAGGCCCGGTCGGCGAGCGCCGCCCAGTCGGTCGCGCCGTCCCAGTTCCCGGCGGCGACGGTGGTCTCGACGATCAACACGCCTCAGCCATCCTGCGGCGGGCCTTCATAGGCATCGACGATGCGCCCGACGATGGGATGCCGGACGACGTCGCGTGACGCGAAGCGGATGCACGAGATTCCCTCGATCCCGTCGAGCTTGCGCACCGCGTCCGCCAGCCCCGATTGCGACGGGTTGGGGAGATCGACCTGGTTGGGATCGCCGCAGACAACCATGCGCGAACCTTGGCCGAACCGCGTCAGGAACATCTTCATCTGCAGCGGCGTGGTATTCTGCGCCTCGTCGAGGATGATGAATGCGCTCGCCAGCGTCCGTCCGCGCATGAACGCCAGCGGCGCAATCTCGATCTCGCCGCTGCTCAGCCGCCGCTCGACTTGTTCGGCGGGCAGCATGTCGTACAGGGCATCGTACAGGGGGCGTAGGTACGGATCGACCTTGTCCTTCATGTCGCCGGGGAGGAAACCAAGCTTTTCGCCCGCTTCGACCGCCGGGCGCGACAACACCAGCCGGTCGACCGACCCCGCAACCAGCTGCGCCACCGCCTGCGCGACCGCAAGATAGGTCTTGCCCGTACCCGCCGGCCCGAGCGCGAAAATCACGTCGTCGCGCGCCAGCGCCTCCATATAGCGCAGCTGCGTCGCCGATCGCGGTGCGATGGTCTTGCGCCGCGTGCGGATGACGGTGGTCGACAGCAGCGCGTCGTCGGCGCGCGTCAGCCCGGCGATCGACGGTGCGGTGCTCATCGCGACCGCACCCGCGATATCGCCGCGGTCGAGCTCGGCACCACCGGCAAGCCGGTCGTACAACACGTTGAGCACGTCGCGTGCGCGCGCCGCCGCATCGGCCTCGCCCTCGATGATGACGGTATGGCCGCGCGCGCTCAAATAGACGCCGAGTTCCTGCTCGATGACGATCAGGTTCTCGTCATGCTGGCCGAATAGCGACTGCATCAGCGCCGGGCGGTCGAACTCGAGCCCGATGCGGACGCGGTCGGCACCACCGGCAGGCGACGGCGAAGCGCCCGAACGCGGGGCGGGGCTGGCGGGGCTACGCGACGGGCCGCGCGGCGGGTTTTTCTTGGGCATCAGGCGGCCAGCTGGCGCGCGACGAGCGTGCCCTCGACGCTGTTGGGCTGCGCGTCGGTCAGTTCGACAGTCGCAAAATCGCCGATCTGCAGGCCCGGCGAGGTGACGAACACCGATTGCAGCCATGGCGACTTGCCGATCAGCTGGCCGTCGCGGCGGCCGGTGCGTTCGAGCAGGATATCGCAGGTTCGCCCGACGCTCGCGCGGTTGAACGCCATTGCCCCACGGGCAATCGTTGCTTGCAGCTCGGCCAATCGTGCCTCCTTGACGGGTTCGGGAACCTGATCGGCCATCGTCGCGGCAGCGGTGCCGGGGCGCGGACTGTATTTGAAGCTGTATGCCTGGGCGTAGCCAACACGCTCGACCAGCGCCAGCGTCGCTGCAAAATCGGCGTCGGTTTCACCCGGGAAGCCGACGATGAAATCGCTCGACAGCCCGATGTCGGGCCGCGCGGCACGCAGCTGGTCGAGCGTGCGCAGGTAACTGTCGACGGTATGCGCGCGGTTCATCCGGCGCAGCAGCGGATCCGATCCCGCCTGCACCGGCAGGTGCAGGAACGGCATCAGCTGGGGCACCTCGGCATGCGCGGCGATCAGGTCGTCGTCCATGTCGCGCGGGTGCGACGTCATATAGCGCAGCCGGATCAGGCCGGGCAGGGCGGCAATGCTGCGGATCAGCGCGGCAAAGCCGACGCCGCCGCTGCGGTAACCATTGACGTTCTGGCCGAGCAGCGTGATCTCGCGCGCGCCGCCGGCGATCAACGCCTGCGCTTCGGCGACCAGCTCGCCGACGGGGCGCGAGACCTCCATACCGCGCGTATAAGGCACGACGCAGAAGGTGCAGAATTTGTCGCAGCCTTCCTGCACC
>Ga0123338_10002891_pt1 | contig 15768 bp, 13 predicted proteins | sample grotaG_FD_89793 | JGI IMG/M metagenome (GOLD analysis project Ga0123338, IMG submission 89793) | Glacier valley bacterial and archeal communities from Borup Fiord, Nunavut, Canada, to study Microbial Dark Matter (Phase II) -... | ecosystem: Environmental > Aquatic > Freshwater > Ice > Glacier ...
ATACAATAACGGAAGCTCCACGTTTTCAAAAACCGTAAGTTCATCGATAAGGTTAAAGCTCTGGAATACGAATCCAATAGATCCTTTACGCAACTGGGCACGCTGACGTTCGCTGTACTTCGCTACTTCATGTTCACCGAAATGATATTCACCACCGGAAGGATTATCAAGAAGTCCAAGGATATTCAACAATGTTGACTTACCACATCCGGAGGGTCCCATGATCGCCACAAACTCACCATCCTTTATTTCAAGGTTAATGCTGTTCAACGCCGTTGTCTCCACTTCTTCCGTTGTATAGATTTTTTCGAGGTTTTTTAATCGTATCATGTGTGTAAAGGTTTATTGTTAGATGTCAATAAATTATAAATAGTTTTCTAGAATACTGTGTTTCTTTCAATTGGTTACTTACCGTTAGACGCTTTTTAAGTCAAATAGTTGCATCCAGACATCTCATTTCAGTTTTAAAACTTCGTTCGTTCCAAAATTCTCGTAAGAAGAGGTGACCACTTTTTCACCTGGCTTCAGTCCTTCAAGCACCTCAAAATACTCACTTCCCATCTTTCTTCCCAACTTAATATCCCGGCGAACTGCACGGTCTGTACCTTCAAGGATAAATACCCAATTTCCGCCCGTGTCCTTATAAAATCCGCCCATGGGAAGCAATAATTCCTCCGATGGTTGTCCCAATTCGATACGCATACGAAGCGACAACCCACGCCTGAGACCTTTGGGAACTTCACCTTCAAAGTTCATATCCACTTCAAACCTTCCGTTAAGAATATTTGGATACACATACGATATCAATAAGTTATATGTTTTACCTGCAAAATCAGTGGTTGCATGAAGTCCGGAACTGATCTTTGGCAAGTACAATTCATCAATAGGTACACGCACTTTGTATTCACCAACCACATCGACCTGACCGATCTTCTGACCCATCGTCACAGCTTGCCCGATCTCCCAATGCCCCATGGACAATTGCCCGTCAATGGGTGCTTTAATATTCAGATTCTGTAATATTGTTCTTACTGATATAAGATTTTGTTTCATACGATCTTCAGAAAGATCAATGTCCCTTAACGAAAGGATTCTTTCTATTGAATCACGACGATAGGCCTCGTAAGTAAATTTTCTACGATCCATGTTATACTTGTAATCCGCTTCCGTACGTTCGAAATCCTGTTTTGCTATAAGTTTCTTATCAAGCAGAACTTTCTGCCGGCGGTATTGAGGCGCGAATATAGCCAGCTGGTTATCGATTTGCGCAAGCGTCTGACGTTGTTCAAGATCATTTCTCAAAATGCCGAGACGCGTATCCCTTGAACGGTTGATGCTTTGAACAAGATCTGCCTCCTGTTGCAAAACAGCAATCTCACGATTCAGATTGGTTATCTCAAGGATCATGTCCCCCTGCTTTACCATAGCACCGCTTTCGCGAATAACACGTTTGATATTTCCTCCTTCAATAGCATCCAGAAAGACTTGACGGCTTGGCTCAACGATACCTGTCTGAGGAATATATTCTTTAAACTCACCACGCTTTACTTCCGAAATAGTGATCTTATCTTTTTCAACAAAAAGAGTGGAGCGACGATCGGCAAAGATCAATTGATAGGAAACAAAGATGACGAAGAGTCCTATGCCGCCATACATCGCCACCTTTTTTACTGTAAATCTCTTTTTTGCAATCTGCTTATCCATCCGATACTAATTTTTTAAGTCATTAGGTGTTAGGTTGAAAATGACATGAGTGCAATTCCAACTACCGTGCCAACGGCCAAATTGGTTTAAAAGTTATCTTTTCATTAAAATCTTCGTTCAAAGCTGAACGGATATGTCCGATAACGGACGTGATTTATTAAATTTGTACAGGGATTTGTTCGAAAATAAAGTCCTGAAAGGGTTTAGTAATAGCGGTATCAACTTTGCAAAACATTTGGAATGACACGTAAAAGAGAATACTAATGGGCGAACAAAAGCAAGGCAAGATATTGATCGTTGATGACAACGAAGACTTACTCAAAGCTGCCAAGATGCACCTGAAACGTCATTTTTTCCAGGTAGATATTGAGAAAAATCCTGAATCAATTCCGGCCTTGATGAATAATGATAATTACGATGTCATTCTGCTGGACATGAATTTTACGAAAGATGTCAGCAGCGGAAATGAAGGATATTATTGGCTTGAAAAAATACTTGAAATGGACCCATCAGCAGTTGTTGTTCTCATTACTGCTTATGGGGACATTCAGATGGCTGTTAAGGCAATTAAAGCCGGCGCTACTGATTTCGTTTTAAAACCATGGGAAAATGAAAAATTACTCGCAACACTGTATTCATCCATGCGGTTGCGCGAAACGCGTGATGAAGTTCATACGCTGAAAATAAAAAATCAGGAGATCAACCAGGCGGTCAACGAACGCTACCAGGAAATTATTGGACAGAGTGCCATCATGCAAAGGATCTTTCAGACAATTGATCGTGTGGCACACACCGATGCCAATGTTTTGATCCTTGGTGAAAATGGAACAGGTAAAGAATTAATCGCACGAGCCATTCATAGACATTCGTCAAGAGGAAAAGAATCCTTTGTAAGTGTTGATCTGGGATCAATTAGCGAAACACTTTTTGAAAGCGAATTATTTGGTCATAAGAGAGGATCATTCACCGATGCAAAAGAAGATCGGCCGGGAAGATTTGAAATTGCCAACAACGGAACGTTATTTCTGGATGAGATCGGTAATCTTTCAATGCCATTACAAGCGAAGCTCTTAACGGTTTTGCAAAACAGGAAAGTGAGTCGTGTGGGGGCGAATAAAGATACTGCGATTGATATCCGGCTTATCTGCGCTACCAATCTCCCATTGTATGACATGGTGAAGGAAAATCGCTTCCGACAGGATTTGCTCTATCGCGTGAATACCATTGAGATTGAAATACCATCGTTGCGTGACCGGATGGAAGACATTCCGCTTCTATCTCATTTCTTTTTAAAACATTACGCTGAAAAGTATCATAAAAATGTAACGAAGATCAGCGATGGCGCCATGACCAGGATGAATAAACATCCGTGGCCGGGAAACATTCGCGAACTACAGCACTCGATTGAGCGTGCCGTCATTCTATCCAATAGCTCTGTGTTACAACCAGTAGATTTTAATTTCAGTACAAGCAATGGAAAGGAAAGCGAGCAACCACTTAATCTTGATCAGTTCAATCTTGATGAAGTTGAGAAGCTTCTCATTCGTAAAGTATTAAAAAAGTATAACGGAAATATCACACAGGCTGCCGCAGAGTTAGGATTGACTCGTTCATCGCTTTATAGAAGATTGGAAAAACATGGACTTTAACGTATTGACGTGCGGACGTGTTCACGTGCTCACGATTTATTTCGAAAATGCAATAGTAATACGAAAGGTGATTTGTTCTCCACTTCGCAGCTTCTCAACTTCTCAATTCTCAACATGAGATTTCTCCGTGATTTTCGTTTTCGAATTGCATTCCGCGTTGTGCTGATCGGCCTGATAATGTGCTTGTTCGTGTACATGATCAATCATCCGAATATGATCTTTGCTGCAATACTGACAGGATGTATCATCATAGGACAAGTGTTTGAGCTGAATCGGTTTAGTTCACTAACCAATCGAAAGCTTACACGCTTTCTTGAGTCCGTTAAGTATTCTGATTTCATTTCTGGCTTTACTGCCGATAATAAATTAGGATCGAGCTTTAAAGATCTTAATAACGAATTCAACGAAGTTTTGGAAGCATTCCGGAAGGCGCGTTCTGAAAAAGAAGAGCATTGGCAATATCTGAATACAGTTGTACAGCAAGTCCGCACAGGTATTCTTTCATTCGATCCGGAAGGGAATATTCAGCTTATTAATGCCAATGCAAAGAAATTCATGGGCGTTCAATCCATTAAAAATATTGAAGAGCTTGCTGATAAGAACGCGAAGTTATTAGAGGCCATCAAAGATGTCGAACCAGGAAAAAGTACACTTTACAAAGCGGATCAGGAATTCCAGATAACAATACAAGCCACTGAATTGCGGATTCGCGGAAATACGATGAAGCTTCTTACCCTTCAGAATATTCAAACAGAATTGCAGCAACAGGAAATTGATGCGTGGCAAAACCTGACGCGTGTACTTCGTCATGAGATCATGAACTCGATCACACCGATCTCTTCACTTACTTCTACCCTTCGTGAAATTCTCGATCATGAGATGATGCGCAAAGAGGATCATTATGAATTAAAGACCGAAGGCGCAGAAGATTTACGGGAAGGTCTGAGTACCATTGAAAATCGCAGCAAGGGTCTGATAAAATTTATTGATGCTTACCGCGAATACACGTCCGTTCCACAACCAAAAATAAAAACTGTTATTGTAAAAGAACTTTTGGAAAAAGTCGCGCAACTAATGCGCCCCGAAATTAAAAAAACTACGATTCAGTTTTCGGTTACCTGTGAATCAGATTATCTCACCGCACAAGCTGATGAAGAAATGATCGAACAGGTACTCATCAATCTTGTTAAAAACTCCATTGAAGCGTTGTGGGAAACCACGAATGGAAAAATTGATCTTCATGGATATTATAATGGAAGCGTTGTAGTAATTGAAGTTTCTGACAACGGTTCCGGAATTATAAAAGAAGCGCTCGCCCGCGTGTTTGTCCCATTCTTTACTACAAAGAAAACTGGATCGGGAATTGGATTGAGCTTATCACGACAGATCATGCAAATGCACGGCGGATCGTTGTCGGTTGAATCAGAGCCTAATGTTAAGACGGTATTTAGGTTGAAATTTTAAGGAGACTTGTTTTGAAAGAGCTACAAACTTTTATCTTTCATCTTCTAACTCTTTAAGAACTCGTCCCACTCTTCCTGTTTCATTCCACTGATATCTCTCAGAAACAAAGTATAAGAAGGTTTGTATGGCATATTCTTGATTCTCATACCTGCTTCCTCAGGTGTATAATCTCCCTTTTTTGCATTGCATTTTTTACACGCCGAAATCAGGTTGAGCCACGAGTGCGAACCTCCCCGTGAACTTGGCATGATGTGGTCTAAGGTAAGCTCACGTTTCGTACCACAATACTGACATTCGTGATTATCGCGCTTGAAAATATTCTGACGGGTAAGGTTTACTCCCTTATAAGGTGCATTCACATAACGGTTTAACCGAATCACGGAAGGCATTGGAAAACTGCGAGTTATGCTATGAATTTTATGGCCATTAGCGGAACGTATCATTTCGCTTTTGTTGAGATAAACAAGGATAAAAGCACGCTCTACCGAACATACCATCAATGGACTGAAATCTTGATTTAGCACTAATACCCTACTATCCATAATGAAAAGATAATAGAGAAGTTCTGGAACTGCAAGTCGAAGAAAATTGCACACATGTCCACGTTCTCACGTGTTCATAAAGTTCGGCCTTGAGTTTTAAGTGTATTTTTCTCACAATGCTCATCGTGAACACATCAACACTTCACGAAATAATTCTTCTAATCGAATGCACTAAATGACTATAGATCTTAGTGTCAGAATTCAAAATCCCTTCTTCTGTAAATTTATCGATCCTAACACAGCCATACGTATGAATGATCTTTTCATCATCCAGTATGATACCAACATGCGACGGAACTTTACCTTTTTCAGAAAAAAAAGCAAGATCACCAGGCTTTGCTTCTTCACTCCGATTGATCTTCTTTCCCTGAACAGACTGTTGTTTGATCGTACGCAGTAAGGAAAAACCGGTGATCTTAAAGACCATCTGAGTGAATCCGGCAGCATCAATACCAAACGGACTTTTACCTCCCCATTGTGACGGTGAGGAAAGATATTTTTTAGCGATATTGTTTAAATAATCAGCATCGCGACGTTGACCCAATCCTTTCGACTCACCGTTGAATGCAAATTGCTCTTCAATTTTGAATAGCTCTGAATTTGAAATCGGTACAATACTTCCCATAACAATGGTCAATGGACTTTTCTTGTATAGGACCGTTGATGCAACATCAGTTGTGATCTTGTAATCAGTTTGATTGATCTGATCGAAATATTCCTTTGATATCATGTGATGCTGCTTCACATCCAACCATCCTTCACACTGATCAGAATAGATTCTTATTTGCGCCCACGCATTATCAGTTGAGAACGAAAATATCTCGTAATGATCTCCAAAAAGAAGTTGTGTAACCTGTTCTGCTGTATCGCGCCCATCCACACGTACAGGTACAACGGCAAGCCGACAAACCCCAAACTCTAGTGCATCCATGAATCTCTTCTAAAATTTAATGCGTGCCAGCTCACGCTTCACGTCTTTCTCTTTGATGCTTTGTCGCTTGTCGTGATTTTTCTTTCCACGACCTACAGCAATTTCAAGCTTGGCATAACCACGATCATTGATAAATAATCGCAATGGAACTATTGTTAAGCCCTTTTCTTCTATCCGGGCTTTTAGCTTCATCATTTCACTCTTCTTCATCAACAGCTTGCGTTCACGTGCAGCTTCATGATTGTAATGTGTGCCTTGAGAAAATGGACTAATGCTAACACCTTTCACCAACGCTGCATTTTCAGTAAAATAAACATACCCATCCTGAAGATTGACTTTACCTTCACGAATGGATTTTATCTCTGTTCCACGCAATACAAGTCCTGCAACATACGTCTCAAGCAACTCATATTCGAACGACGCTTGCCTGTTCTTTATACTAACTGTTTTTGAAAATCTATCTGATGACATTTATCGAGTTCATTTTTAAATTTGAAACTTGAAATTAGAAAGTCCGAGTTTCAAGTTTCAAGTTTCTTAAAGATTTCTTTCAACCTATCTTTCTTTAACATTTTTTGCCCGGTTTTTCCAACTGCAATCAGCCTGTCTCCCACTGTCGCTTCAATATGACAGATCATATTCGGCCCATCGATACTTTCAACAATCGCCTGAAAAACAACTTCCTCTCCTACAAACGCCGGACTCTTGTGATCGAGATGGAGAAAGGTACCAACTCCTTCTTCATCAGCTTCTTTCAATTCAAGAAAGAAAAGCCTCGATGACCATTCAAAATCACGCGCAAGGGCAAAGGTAGAATAAACCGGATGCAAAAGCTCATCATTGAAAATTGCCTGATCAGCAGCATTCACTATCTTCTTAAAAATCCTTACATCTCCGGTTTGAAAAAGATTCTTCATTTACCTGTGACTTCAAAGCTTAAGTTAGGAATTGGAGAAATATCCATCGAAGCAAAATCACCTTTCAAATATTTGTAATGAGCGGCCATAGCAATCATTGCTGCATTATCCGTGCAATATTGAAAATCAGGTATATATGTTTCCCATCCGAAACGTTTCCCTGTCTCAACAAGACTCTTTCGCAAACAGGAATTTGCAGAAACTCCACCTGCCAAAGCAATCTGCTTTATACCCGTCTGAACACTTGCCTTTTCCAAGCGTGTCAGTAACATCTTTATAATCTTGGATTGAATACCTGCACAAATATCATTGATATTCTTAACGATAAAGTCAGGATCTTTCTGCTTGTTGTCTCTCACAAAATATAAAAAAGCTGTTTTAATTCCACTAAACGAAAAATCCAAGCCCGGCATATCGGTATCAGGAAACTTAAACCTGCCTGGATCACCATCTTTTGCATAGCGATCTATCAATGGACCACCTGGATAAGGCAACCCAAGAATCTTTGCTGATTTATCAAACGCTTCACCAGCGGCATCATCTTGTGTTTGTCCAATGATTTCCATCTCAAGATAATCACGTACAACAACTAACTGTGTATGACCACCGCTTACCGTTAAGCAAAGAAATGGAAACGAAGGCTTTATTCGTTCCTCACCTGTTTCAGAGAACTGCGGAATAAAATGAGCAAGAATATGTGCCTGCATATGATTCACTTCGATCAACGGAATATTTCTTGATAACGCCAGACCTTTCGCAAATGAAACGCCAACCAGCAAGGCTCCCATTAATCCAGGTCCGCGGGTAAACGCAATGGCATCCAGATCTTCAGTTTTTATCCTGGCATTATCCATCGCTTCTTTCACAACCTCTACTATCAAACGTTGGTGGGCTCGTGATGCCAATTCAGGCACAACTCCCCCGTATTTATGGTGCTCGCTTTGCGACGCTATAATATTATTGAGTACCTTGCCGTTACGTATCAATGAAGCAGAAGTCTCGTCACAAGACGACTCTATGGCAAGAATGGAAGGCCGCATATTGAGCTGAATGAAATGGCAAGTTATTAAAATTCGGGTTCTCCAGTGGCTGAAGAAAATCGTACTCTACGGTCTTTTTGGGGCTCTCGTTCTCGCCGTAATCGGATTCAGCGTTCTCCAGATTCCCGCCGTTCAAAAGAGCCTCGTTAATCGCGTTGTCGGCGGATTCGCCAAAGTCTCAGGCTTCAACACACAATTCGATAGATTTTACCTTCTCTGGTATGACCGACTAGAGATAAAAGGTCTGCGTATTACCGATCCGGAAAATAATTCAATGATCGAGGCTGGAAGGCTTTATATCAACTTTACTCTTAGTAGTCTTTTAAAAAATAAGGATGTAAATATTGATGCTTTGTCTCTTACAGGTGGCGTGGTAAGTCTTGTAACCATTAATAAATCCTCTGCTGATACAACCAAAGAGTTAAACATCAACGTTTGGATTGACGCGATCAACAAACAGGTGTCTTCCGAAAAAGGTGGAGGTGGGGCAGGTCCTAAAATAAACATAGGTGAAGTGCTTGTAGAACAATGCCTGTTTTCTTACAATCTCACGTATAAAGATTCACTCAAAAGCAATGGCTTTGATTCCAATCATTTTACGATAGGACTTGATCAAGGAAATCTGAATAATTTCAAAGTCATCGGTGATACCATTGAGTTCAGTCTCGAATCGATGCAGGCGAAGGATATGAAAACGCAACTCACTATAAAAGAGCTGAGCACCTTCTTTCGGATCAGCCAGTCGTCAATGGAGTTTCTTGGCATCAATCTCGATCTCAATAAAAGTCATATTTCTGACACTATTACTCTTAACTACAATAGCCAGGCCGATCTGAGTGATCTCTATAGCAAAGTGACTATTTATGCCTCATTAAAAAATACACGATTGTACCCTGAAGACATCAGCTTCTTTACTACTGGACTAGAGAAATGGATCGATCCGATTTTCCTAAATGGAAAATTTAAAGGCAAAGTAAATCACTTTAACTTTAATCCTATGGAAATCACAATGGGCTCTACCCATGTGAAGGGTAGTGTCGAAATGGATGGACTTCCGTCAATTAAAGAAACGTTCATTAATGCAAAGCTGATCCCATCCACTATTAAAGCACATGATCTTGCTGTTTTCCTTCCGGATAATGTGTATCAAAATCTTGTTCCATTCGATCAGATTCAGTTGAAAGGAAATTTTGTTGGTTTCATAAATGATTTCGTGGCCAATGGAGACATTGTTACGCGGTTTGGACACATCGAATCCGATATCAACTATAAAATATCAGAAGACGACATAAGTCAAACCTCCTACAGGGGGAACCTTACGTTAACAGATTTTAATCTTGGTAAATTTATGAATGATACCGCAAAATACCAGATAGTCAATATGAGCGGACGTATTAATGGAAAGGGATTCTCAAAAAAAGATGCCAACTTCACATTAAACGGAGAAATCAAATCTATTGGTTTAAAGCATTATAACTATTCCAACATCCGCTCAAATGCCCGTTTCGCAAATCAATTTTTCAATGGTGAATTAACTATCAATGATCCTAATCTTCAATTCAATATGAAAGGATCAATTGATCTTCGTCCGGGGAAAGATATTATTAATATCCAGGCAAAACTTGACACAGCATTTCTTCGCGAATTAAAATTCACGGATGAAGAAATATTTTTACAATCATACGTGGAAATCGATAGCAGGGGACTAGAGATCGATTCGATCGTAGGAACAGCCTTATTCCGAAAAACGAATATCAAACTTCGTGATGAGTCAATCGAATTGGATTCTGTCAGACTCATATCAGAGAATGAAAATAATTCCAGAAAGCTGACATTAAGAAGTTCTGTAATGGACCTCTCATTGAAAGGAGATTTTTATTACTCGACTCTTTTCAATGATCTGGAGAAACTCGTTCATGAGTTCGCTCTTAATTTGAAGAATGACCCGGTTGCCATCAGGCAATACTATGCATCAAAGCCTAAAACTGATCAGGCGTACAAGGCAAATATTACCGCAGACCTTCATGATGTGAACAAAGTTTTTCAGGTTCTTGATCTTGATCTTCACACCTCAAAAGAAATTAGAGTCAAAGGTGAGTTTTCAAATAACATAACCTCCAATCTGCATGTGCTATCCGGTATTGATACGTTGATTTATAACGGGCAGACATTCACCACCAATGAAATAGAATTCAATGGTTCGAAAGTGCGTGACAGTACACAGGTATTGGCACAGCTAACAATCAATTCACAACGGCAGCAGGTGAATAAAAATATTATTACCAAAAATCTTTTTCTCGAAGGCATCTGGAATAAAGATCATATTGATCTTGGATTCGATATCGACCAGGAAGGTTACGACAACTCTGTTCGACTTCGCTCTGAAATTGATTTCCTGAAAGATAGCACCAAGATAAAAATCCTACCTTCGGTTATTAAACTTCTTGGAAATAACTGGATATTCAATGACAGGAATTATACCCTGACCAATGGGAAAGAATGGGAAATACATGAGTTAGGTCTGACAAATGCAGCTCAGTCTATCAGAATTGATGGGTCTGTCTCTCACGATCCATCAAAAATATTACAAGTAGATATTAACAACTTTGATCTTTCATTCTTTAATTTTTTCAGTGCAGAGAAGTTTAAGGGTTTGTTAAACGCCGAAGTGAAGCAGCGTGATCTGTATTCAACCGCATATCTTGAGAATAAGCTCAGCATTGATTCACTTGTTATCAATGACTTTTTTGTTGGTGAAATAAAAGGGAATACTATACGAGATCCTGATACGCAACATTATAATATTGATTTAACAATTGATCGTCTCAAGAATCGAATTGTTGATATTAAGGGCTATTATGACCCCAAGGACAAGGAAAATCCCTTGCACACGAAGGCCATCCTTGAAAAAGCTAACCTTAAATTATTGGAACCTGTTGTGAAGGATCTTTTCACGCATCTCGATGGAACTGTTACGGGTGTTTACGAAATACAGGGAACATTTTCGAATCCGGATATCTCAGGTGAAGCAAAGATCGAGAATGGTCAGTTGATGATCAACTATCTAAAAACGACTTACAAAGTTGTCGGGACAGTTGGAATTACACATAAACACATTGACTTTAAGGGTTTTGAATTAACAGATCCATTCAAAAATAAAGGACGCCTTGAAGGATACATTGAACACCGGAGTTTTTCTAAAATGAGAATTAATCTGGACGCTTCCTTTACAAATTTTTACTTACTCAACACGATCGCTAAAGATAACGACATGTTCTATGGTCAGGCGTTTGGAACAGGATCGCTAAATATTCTTGGTCCAATAGCAAATCTGAAAATATCTTCAACGGTACGAACGAACAAGAATACACGCTTGTCAATACCCGTTGGTGGCAGCTCATCGCAGGAGAAAAAAGAGTTTATTCAATTCTCCAATTTTACGGATAGTCTTCAAAAGAAAATTGAAGTCAAAAAACCCCTCAAGAAAGAATTATCAGGCATTGCAATGGATCTGAATATAGAAATGACTCCTGATGCTTACGCTGAAATCATTTTCGATATAAAGTCAGGTGACATTATCCGTGGCCGTGGTAATGGAGACATTCTTTTACAAATAGATACGAAAGGAGATTTCAATATGTTCGGTCAGGTATCTTTTACCGAAGGTGCTTACAACTTCACGCTTGCAGATGTAATTAATAAGGAATTTCAGATTCAGCCGGGGAGCACTGTTACATGGTTTGGTGATCCGTATGAAGCAACGTTGAATATCATTGCAAGTTATCGTCAGCTTACTTCGATGGGACCGATCTTTAGCAACCAAGCCCTCGTTAATGACGCCAATTTAAAGCGAAAGTATCCTGTCGAAGTGTTGTTAAAACTCGAAGGACCAATGCTTTCACCGCAATTTAGTTTTGATCTGGATGCCAAGAACCTGCCGAGTGTAGTAATGGCAACTACCGGTGAAGCGGTGAATATGAAACTAGATTTTAACGCTTTCAAAGCAAAACTTGATGAGCAGGAATTAAAACGACAGGTATTTAGTCTGATCATATTAAGAAAACTTTCGCCTTTGGATGCCTTCGATACCGGAGGTTCTCTCTATAGCAGTGTAAGTGAATTGCTTTCAAATCAATTAAGCTATTGGTTAAGTCAGGTAGATCAAAACCTTGAAGTTGATCTTGATCTTGGCAAGATGGACCAGGAAACATTCAATACATTTCAACTACGTCTCTCCTACTCGTTTTTAAATGGACGATTGCGCGTAACGCGTGATGGAAACTTCGGAAACAGTCAGGCAACCCAAAGCCAGGTTTCAACAATCGCCGGTGACTGGACTGTCGACTACTTGCTCACGCCTGATGGGAAGTTTAAAGTAAAAATGTACAGTCGTTCGAATGTGAATCAATTACAAAGCACATTCAATAACCAGACGAGTGCGATTACAACTGGCGCCAGTCTCATCTATACACAGAACTTCAACACCTTCAAAGATCTGTTGCGGTCCGCAAGAGAAAAGAGAAGACGTGAACTAGAAGAAAATTCTTCCGAGGAAAATCCCAATGCCATTAAAGGAGGCAATTAAATCGCGCATCCGTCGTGTTGCTTCACCAGGAAAGCGCATTAAGAATGTTCTCCTATTCTCTATCGGTGTGTATTCATTACTCTTGATTGCACTTGGATATGCATGGTACTCAAAACAATGGGGCTCATCGTTTCATTTTTTTGATGACACCGCCGAGTGGAAGCAGATGGATAAGTTTGCTCATTTCTTCTGGTCATTTCAGGTGAGTGTTGCTTCAACAAGATTATTGGCGTGGGCTCAAGCGGATGAGAGGAAGAGTATTCTCTACGGAACACTGCTGGGATTTCTATTTGTATCATCCATTGAGATTTTGGACGGATTTTCAGAAAGTTATGGAGCATCTGTATTTGATATTCTTGCGAATGCATTGGGTTGCAGTGCTTTTATAGCGCAGCGTTTTGTATTTAAAAGGATAGTCGCGTGGCCGAAGTTTTCGTTTCACACTACTTCATTTGCTCCTTTACGGCCAGCGATGTTGGGAAACGGTTTTCTTGAAGAAGTATTGAAAGATTACAATGGACAAACATTTTGGTACAGCGCTAATTTCAAAATCATTCCCTTGCCTTCCTGGCTAACGATTGCTGTTGGTATTGGCGCTGAAGGGATGGTCCGCGGCCGTGATGAAGAAAATGAAGAAATGAATCTTTCCCCCTACCGGAAATATTTTTTGTCGCTTGATCTTAATTTTTCAAATATTAAAACCTCGTCAAAAATTTTGGGCTATGCGTTTCGCGTATTGAATGTGATTAAGATACCTGCACCGGCAATTGAGTTCTCAAGCCATGGGATAAAGTTTCATCCGATTTATTTTTAAAATGGTTCCTGCTGATTGCGTGAAGCGTCTATACTAAAGCATAAAGGCATCAGATACTTATTTAAAAAATCTACGTCTCTGATCCGCGCCGATCTGCGGGAAATGTATTAATTTCAACTCTTTGAATAACCAACTCCCCTATGGATTTCACTGCCTTCATGAAAAAATACGCTGACCAGATAAACGGTCAATACATTGAATACAACACTTCATTATCTGTTATCATCGTACCCGTTGCCGGAAATCGTTTCCAAACGGTAATGGGCAACATCAAGCAAAGCGCTTTGTACAATAGAAAGGTGATCACATTCACGTCAAAGGTTTGTCCTATGAATGATGCTATTGACTTCAAAATGTTATTGGAGCAAACTGCATTTTTCAACTATTGCCGTTTCATGATCAGCGAAAATTATGTGCAGGTCGAAGCCGTTTCTTCTCTTGACGGAGCTTCTGAAGATGATATTAAAGAAATGTTGAGTGAAGTGGCGAATCTTGCAGATCAGTATGAGATGAAGTTGACGGGGGCGGATATTCATTAGAGTTAAAAGATGAAAGATGAAAGCTGAAAGTCGAAAGAATGACCAGGAGATTTTTAGTAGTTAATCTTTTCTTTTTAACGTCAATATTTTGCAAAGCAGGAATATTTGATGCTGACACTATTTACTTCGCCCTTACAGGGCTTCAATCAAATTTTATGCGATGATTACCCAGGCGTTCAGCCTGGGCAACAATACATCGCGCCTCTAGCGCTTTAATATTTCTTGCAACTAAAAAAACGCCTTAAGCTAACATTTTCGCGCATGTGGCATTAAAAATTCTATTGGATTAATATTACTATTTTATATTGACGACATAACTGCTAAAAAACTGTAGGTCAAATGAGCAAGGCCTGTAAAGTCGATGTATTATGGCCCGGGCTGCAGGCCCAGGTTTAAATGCAATAATCATGATGAAGCCCGGTAAGGGCGAAGTCCAACCCTTCTCTCAATCATTTTGCTTAACTTTGCCCTGCAAGCTGCTTTATCGCTTTGAGCAATCAGGGAGGAAAGTCCGGGCAACACAGAGCATCGTACTTCCTAACAGGAAGGCCTTGAAGCAATCAAGTGTGCTTCAGGGACAGAAAGTGCCACAGAAAATAAACTACTCTGTTCCGACGTGTCGGGATAGAGAAAAGGTGAAAAGGTGGGGTAAGAGCTCACCGCTTTGATGGTGACATTGAAGGCAGGGTAAACCTTACGAGTTGAAAGGCCAAATAAGTGATGACCGTAAAAGGAATAGCGGCTCGTTATTGATTCGTCGAAGGGCGGATCAGCATCACGGGTAGGCTGACAGAGTCCGTCAGCGATGACGAGGCCAGACAAATGATAAGGACCCTGAAGTCACGAAGTGTACTTCAGGGGACAGAACCCGGCTTATAGGCTTGCATTTTTTTTAACATGAAACCTGCTACGTGAAAGCGCAGCAGGTTTCACTATTTTTGCCCTATGTCAAAAATCCTTATCATCGAAGACGAAGCAAGTATTCGTGCCGTCCTAAAAGAAATTCTATTGGATCAAAAAGAATTAAAGCTTGAAGTAGACCAGGCAAAAGACGGCTTTGAAGGTCTACAACTTCTTGAAACCAATTCTTATGATCTTGCTTTTTGCGACATCAAGATGCCAAAGATGGATGGAATGGAAGTTCTCCAGAAGGCAAAGGAAAAAAATATCAATACTCCTTTTATCATGATCTCAGCTCATGGCACGACAGAGATGGCAGTTGACGCAATAAAAATGGGAGCATATGATTTCCTTCAAAAGCCACCTGATCTGAACCGGTTATTAATAACTGTTCGTAATGCACTTGATCGAAGCTCACTGGTAAAAGAAACTAAATCATTGCGAAAGAAAGTCTCCCGTAAATATGAAATGATTGGCGAATCACAGGCATTGAATAGCGTAAAAGAAATGATTGAAAAGGTGGCTCCAACGGAAGCACGTGTATTGATCACCGGGCCAAACGGTAGTGGTAAAGAATTGGTAGCCCGTTCTATTCATGAGAAGAGTAAAAATTCAGATGGTCCTTTTGTTGAAGTCAACTGCGCCGCTATTCCAAGTGAATTGATTGAAAGTGAATTGTTTGG
>Ga0123338_10002892_pt1 | contig 15766 bp, 15 predicted proteins | sample grotaG_FD_89793 | JGI IMG/M metagenome (GOLD analysis project Ga0123338, IMG submission 89793) | Glacier valley bacterial and archeal communities from Borup Fiord, Nunavut, Canada, to study Microbial Dark Matter (Phase II) -... | ecosystem: Environmental > Aquatic > Freshwater > Ice > Glacier ...
ATCCCGCCCGCGTCCAGTACCGAGGCAGCGATCTGCGGTGAGGTATACCAGACATAATCCTGCTGGAGAAACGTGAAATGCGCCGCGAGGTAAGCGCCGAGCGGGGTTGCGCCGATGATCAGGATTTTCAAGGAAGGCTCCCTCATGATTTGAGACACAGGTAAGCGTAGCTACTATTCGGCGTCACTTGCAACTATAATGAAGGAAATGTCTGGACACACGCGCTTGGTTGTCTTCTCGATCATTCTTGGCCTCACGACTTACCTGGGGACCATCGCTTTCGGTACGTTGTCGCAAATGGGGCTGATCAATACCCACAACCTGCACTGGGTGCATCATGTTTTTTTCGCGCTGGTCTGGTTCACGCTGGGCGGCGTACTGATCACCAGTTGGGGCAAGCCCTGGTTCCCGGTGATGATTGTTACCGCGTCCTGTATGCTGATTATGCCGCGCCTGCGTGGTGGGACGCTGATACACCGCACGAACGGCATGGTCGGGCTGGCGGCGTACCTGATTTCATTTGTGTGGGTGCTGATCGCTTCATTCAATTGAGCGTCGCGCATCCATGATCTGCGCGAGGCTGATCCCATATTTTCGCGCGATTTCCTGCGCATAACCCACCTTGAGCGGCGCGCCACGCTTCACTTGAAAGGTCGGGAGCAGCCGCCCTTCCGGTGTCGTTTCGACATCCGCGACGAGGCTATACAGCCGACAGTCGCCCTCGATTGCGGCTTCGATCTGCGGAATGCGTTCGGCCAGTTCGACCAGATGCGTCGCGAAAATGCCGCGCACGCCGATACCGCGCAGCGCCGCCACGACCTCGCCCGCAAGCGCCAGTGCCTCGCCCGGCGTCGTGCTGGAAAGCGACTCGTTGAGCAGGACGAGGCTCGTCTCGGTCGCCTGTACGAAGATTTGGCGCAGGCGTGCGGCTTCTTCCGAGAGGCGTCCCTGCTGGCGCGTTTCGAGCGCGGGGAAGTGCGTCAGGATCAGATCGACCGGAGCCAGCCGCGCTTCCGCCGCCGTGACGAACAAACCCGCCTGCGCCATGACGTGCGCCAGCCCGACCGCCTGTAGATACGTCGTCTTGCCGCCGCTGTTCGGTCCGGTCAGGAGCGCGAAACGGCCTTCCGCGTCGAAGCGCGCATCGCTCGCGATTGCAGACTCATTACGCAGGGCAAGCGCGGCGTTGACCAACCCGCGCAGGCCCGTCTCACGCGCACCTGCCGGGAGCAGCTCCGGGAAGCAGAGTGGGACGCCCGCCGCGCGCAGCCGTTCAGCGAGCCGCGCCGCCGAAGTGAAGAACGCGAGTTGATCCTCGATGCGGTGCAGTGGTGCGCTACTCGCGCGCGTATAGCGTTCCAGTTCGCGCGCGATGGGCGTGGCGACCTGCGTCGTCAGACGGTCCAAATCCTGAAATAATACATTCAGCGGACGCGCGTCGGGGTCGGAAGGCACGCCATGCAGCGGCGCGATCCCGGCTTCCGCATCGGATGCAGTGCGCAGGCCAAGCAGCCTTTCGAGCAGCGGCGCGGCCTCTCCGAAAGGGCGCTCGTTGATGCCAAGCAGCAGCACCGAAATGGGCTTGAGGTCCGCGTCGAGGTTGATCCCGACCGTCAGGCTGGCGAGGCGTCCGAGCGGCGCTTGCAGGGCAGGCAGTTCAGCGGCCAGTGCGCGCATTGCTTCGCTTTCCAGCGCAGCGGAGAGCGCGTCACGCAGACGGCGCAGCCCTTCCGAGTGCAGCGTCACATCCTGGAATGCCCCGGCAAGGTCGCGAATCGCGGTCAGATAGATATTCAATTCAGAGAGGCGGTCCACCGTCTCCAGCAGCACCCCGCGCTGCCGTTTGCCAAGCAGCGCGTGACCCTGCCGCAGGTCCGCGATCATCGGCAAGACGCGCTCCACGCGCTCGACCAGCACCGGATTTTCAACGAAATCACGGAGCGTCGCCTGCCGCCAGCGCGTCGTTTGCGGGTCGGCGGGCAGGCTCATCAGTGCCGTTCGGATGTAGCCCGCATAGCGACGGTCGCGGCTGAGGGCGGCTACCACATCGGTGAGGCCGAGGTCGCTTATCCACGCTGCATCCGGTGCGGGAGCCAGCGTTGCGCCCGACATCAAATCCGGCAGATCGAGTTCGAGCGGGATACGTTTGCGGGGACTGCGCAGAGATAACGCGCGTTGATTTGACATAAAGGAATTGTGAGTCTTACGCACGAAGGCGCTAATTTGAAAGGTGGATCGCACGCGCAAAACCATCGCGTGCTATACTGAGATTATCGCACACAATAATTTCAGCCGCCGCACGTCGTACAGCGGTGGTCGCGCGGGGGCATCATCAAGGACTAACCGTGTATCAGAGGGTCGGCACTCGCTTCGGAGATTTCGCGATCAAAAACTTGCTGGGCGCGGGTGGCATGGCGGCGGTATACCTCGCGATCCATGCGCCGAGCGGCCAGCAGTGTGCGCTTAAAATCCTATCGTCCCAACTCTCGCACATCGAAAGCTTCCGGCAGCGCTTTGAACTCGAAGCGCAGATTACGGCGCGGCTCGAACACCCGAATATCGTCCCGGTAATTGCCTTCGGCGCGGTCGAGGATGCGCTCTACCTCGCGATGCAATACCTGAGCGGCGGCACTCTGCACGACAAATTCGTGATCGATGGTGCGGTCTCGCTGCAAAACACCGCGAATTATTTGACGGATATTTCAGCCGCGCTCGATTACGCGCATCAGCACGGCGTCATTCACCGCGATTTGAAATTGGCGAATGTGCTGCTCGATGAACATGGAAGGGCGCTGCTGAGTGATTTCGGGATCGCGCGGCTGCTCGATACCACGCTGCATCTGACGGCCAGTGGATCGGTCCTCGGTTCGCCGCACTATATGTCACCGGAGCAAAACGAGGGGCGCACGCTCGATTCGCGCTCCGACCTGTATTCGTTCGCGGTAATGGCCTTCCTGATGGTCACCGGGCAGTTTCCATTCCATGCCGATACGCCCGTCGCGATTGCGCTCCAGCACGTCACGAAGGAGCCGCCGCGCCCTTCCGAGTGGAATCCGCAGCTTCCGATTGCGCTGGATGGCGTGCTGCTCAAGGGATTGGCGAAGAAGCCCGACGACCGCTTCCAGACGGCAGCCGAATTTGCCTCGGCGTTCGTGCGCGCGATTGGCGATTGTGATACGCAAACGCTCGTCAACCTGCCGATGTTGAGCCGTTCGCGCCACACGCCGCCGCGCGGACCGACGCCTTCCACGCTGCCGCCGCTGCCCATCGCGATCCCGATCCCGGTCCACGAGCCGACCTCGCAGATGATCCGCACGCCGCGCCGTTCGCGCTTCGTGCTGCTGATCGTCGCCATGAGCGTGGCGTTCGTCTGCGTCGGGGCGCTGCTGCTCGGACAGCTCGGCGGGGTACGCGGCCTGTTCGCGACGACGCTGCCGTATACGCCGGGAAGTGTGTACCCCGTGACGGCGACCGCGCTGCGCGTCTCGACACAGCCGACCAGCAGCGCCACCCTACAGCCGCCGCCCACTTCGCAAAGTTCGCCCTATACTGCGATTATCAAAGGCGTGGACAAACCCTCAAATGTGCGGGTCGCGCCGGATATTGCCGCCGCTGTCGTCGCGCAGATGTACGTGCAGGATACCGCCATCGTGCAATCGCGCACGCCGGGGACCACTGCGCAGGACATCTGGTTCCTGATCCGAATGCCGAACGGCCAAAGCGGGTGGGTGCGCGCGGATGTGGTCGAATTGCTGCCGATTGGTTCCGACCCGCAGAATGTGCCACTTGCTGCCATAATCCCGACCCTGACCGCGATTTCGCCAACAGTGATTCGTCCACCTTCGACCTTCACAAGGTAAATTTCGTATGACTGCACCGCGCATTTTCGTTACGCGCCGCATTGTCGGCCTGGAACCCTACGCCGCCGAGTTCGCGCTCGATGTCTGGGAAGACGCAACGAATCCGCCACCGCGCGACGAACTTCTGCGGCGGGCGCAGGGCTGCGCAGGCATCGTCAGCATGTTGAGCGACAGGCTGGATCGCGCTTTCTTCGATGCGCTGCCCGATCTGCGCGTCGTCTCGCAATACGCGGTTGGCGTGAACAATATCGATCTCGCGTGTGCGAAGGAGCGCGGCATCCCGGTTGGTCACACGCCGGGCGTCGTCACCGCTGCGACGGCGGATATGGCATGGGCGCTGCTCTTCGCCTCCGCGCGCAACGTCGCGGGCGGCGTGGAGCATGTGCGGGCGGGGCGCTGGCGCTCGTGGGAACCTGCGCTGTTGCTGGGGCGCGCGGTCTATGGCGCGACGCTCGGCATCCTCGGTTATGGGCGCATCGGGCAGGCGGTCGCGGCGCGCTCGCGTGGGTTCGCAATGCCAGTCCTCGCGGCGCATACGCACCCCATCGAACAGGACGGCGTGACGCAGGTAGCACAGGATGAACTGCTCGCCCGCGCGGATTTCGTCGTCCTGACTGTGCCGCTCAACGCGAAAACGCAGCACCTGATCGGCGCGCGTGAACTCGCGCTGATGAAGCCCGACGCAACCCTGATCAATGTCGCGCGCGGCGAGATCGTGGACCCTGCCGCGCTGGTCGAGGCGCTGAGGGCGGGGCGGCCTGGCTTCGCGGCGCTGGATGTGACCGAACCGGAGCCAATCCCGCCCGATCATCCGCTGCTCGCACTGCCGAATTGCCTGATCGTGCCGCACCTTGGCACATCGACGATGCAAACGCGGCTCGCGATGGCCGATCTCGCGCTGCGCAACCTGCACGCGGGCTTGCGTGGGGAGCCATTGCCGCACCGCGCGAACCCGTAGTTTTTTTGTGATAAGGGCGGGCGGGCCTGCGTATTCGCCCACTTTGCGCGGGCATTCATAGGGCGCTATACTTGCGAGTGAATTCACACGCAGGAGCAGGCATGGCTGAAACACGCGCAACAGAGACAGAGACGCTTGGACGCTTGGCTGCCAATGCCGAAAAGCTGGAGCAGGCACTGGCGCAGATGATCGACGTGCTGCGCAAACGTGGGCTGCAATTTTCCGTCGATCTGGTCGGTATGTCGGGCAGCGTGACGAGCGATATTCACGCGCTGCAACAGCAAGGCCGCGCGAGTTCGACCCGGCTGCGGCTGTATGAAGAGCTGGTGCGGACCTCGACGCTGATTAATTCGTCGCTCGATCTCGATCAGGTGCTTGAGGATGTGATCGATACGATCATCAGCCTGACGGGTGCAGAGCGCGCGTATCTGCTGCTGCGCGACAAGGATACAGGCCGCCTCTCGACCAAGACCGCGCGCAATGGCGACCGCGAAACGCTGCCCGAAGACGAGCGCGTATTCAGCCGCAGCGTGATCGACCGCGCCATCGCAGACCGCGCGCCGATCCTGACCACCAACGCGCAGACCGACGAGCGCTTCAAGGACCAGAACAGCGTTTTCAGCAACAATCTACGCTCGATTATCTGCATCCCGATTGCGCTGCACGACAATATCATTGGCATCCTCTACGCTGATAATCGTATCGGTGAAGGCGTCTTCACCGCGGAAAACGTGCCGATCCTGACTGCTTTTGCGAACCAATCGGCTATCGCAATCGAGAACGCGCGGCTCTTCGGGCGTGTCAAAGCGGACCTCGTGAAAGCGCGCAACGAAGTCGAACAACTGCGCGTGCAAATCGATCAGGCCAAGCTGCAACAGCAATTGAACGAAGTCACGGATAGCGATTTCTTCACGCATATACAGCAGATGGGGAAGGCTGCGCGCAACCGCAACAATCCCGGCAGTTCTGGCGGGAGCGGCTGAGTTCTACGCATTCAAGTCGTATAAAATCCGCAGCCCATCGAGCGTGAGCAGCGGCGCGACGTGATCGATCACGGGCGCGTGATTCTTGAAGACGCCTGAATAGCCCCCCGTCGCGATCACCTGCGCGCGTTCTCCATGCGGCATGGCTGCCTTCAAGCGCGCGACCAGCCCTTCCACCAGCCCCAGATAGCCGAGAAAAATCCCGCTCTGGATTGCGTGCGCGGTGTTGCGGCCAATCGCGTTCGGCGGCGGCTCCATCACGACCTTCTGCAATAGCGCCGTGCGCCCGACCAACGCATCGAGCGCGACCCCGACCCCCGGCGCGATGCTCCCGCCCATGTAGCGCCCGTCCTCGGTAATCACATCGAACGCGGTGGCCGTCCCGAAGCCGATGCCAATAGCCGGACCACCCTACAGCGTGTGGATCGCGACCGAATTGGCGATGCGGTCCGCGCCGACCTGCTCCGGGTAATCAATGTCGATTTGCACGCCCGTCTTGATGCGGCTGCTGACGACCAGCGGCGTGAGGCTCAGGTATTCGCGCGAGAGTGCCGCGAAAGTCTCCGTCAGCGGTGGGACCACGCTCCCGATCACGACGCCCGTAACATCCGCCGTACCGAGGAAATCATGCAGCAGCACCGCATATTCGTCGGCGGTCTGTTCCGGGATGGTACGCGCCCGCCGCACCAGCGTCCACGCCGATCCATTCCACAGCCCGACCTTGACCTGTGTATTCCCGACATCCAGTGCCAACAGCATGTTTTGCTCCGATATTCGACACATCTTTTTGATGCGCGCAATGTTAAAATGGTGCAACTTGCAAGAACGACACGGAATTATGCCAGCCCCACTCGCGCACTACAACCGCCGCAAAATCATCCTGTTCTTTGGCCGTTTCATCCGTGCCGCGCTCGCGCGTGTGACCGTGACTGGCTACGCAAATATCCCGAAGCACGGACCGCTGATCGTGGTCGGCAACCATGTCGGCTATGCGGAGCCGACGCTCATGGCGACGACGATGCCCTGGCCGATTGAGCTGGTCGCGGGGGGCGATGTCCCGATTCGCAGCAATTTCGCATGGATGCTCAAGTTGTATGGCGTACTCTCCGTCAATCGCGGCGAGATCGACCGTACCGCGCTCAAGGCGATCAGCGACATTCTGGAACGCGGCGGGAGCGTCGGTATCTTCCCGGAGGGCGGCGTGTGGGACCGTAAAATCGGAGATGCGCGACTCGGCGTGGCTTACCTCAGCCAGCAGACGCAAACGCCGATTTTGCCGATGGGCTTTGGCGGTGTTGTCGGCGCGCTCGATAAAGCGTTCAAGTTCAAGCGCCCGAAAGTCACCGTCAATATTGGGGTGCTGATCCCGCCCGTGCCGACCAGCGAAAACTACCGCGAGCGCAAGGCATTGGCACAGAAAGCCAGCAACGCGATCATGCAATCGATTTATGACCTCGTGCCACCCGATGACGAGATCAACAAACTTGGCGAGCGCCAAGAAGCCTTCGACCTCGTGATCGAATTGACCCACGCTGCGGGCGCAAGCGTCGCGATCCCGGACGCGATGACTATCGCGAATGGCGACGATGTAGCGCTGCTCTTCCACCGCCCGATTTTGCTGGGCGTCGTGATCGACAATCTGGAACGCCACGCCGCCGAACCACTGCGCCACCTGCAAACGGAACACGACCCCGCCAAGCTTGCGCTTGCGTTGGGCGAAGCGCTGCAAGTCTACAGCGTCGAGAAACCCGTTTTCCTCGGCTATCGGCTCGGCTACCAGCGCGCGGAGCGTATCCTCGCCTCGTTGCGCAAAATGAAAGCGCTGGCCGATTGGGCAGCCGAGCGCGGCTATCATATGCGCATCATGCCGAAGGTGACGATCACCTACCCGGATGGGCGCATCGAACATGCCGACTATCCGGCAGTCGCACACACCGTTTGAATTCGCTTATTGTGAGTTGAGTATTGTGAGTTGGGTGTCGTCTGTTGGGTGCGTCCATACGTCAGTTTCAGTAGCAGGAAATTTCGCAGGTTGAACGAATCCGCAGCAGACATCAGTATCGGCCAAATTCTCAGCCAGCTTTTGCTGGTGACAGTCCTGATCGCGATCAACGCCTTTTTCGTTACTGTCGAATTTGCGGTAGTCGTCGCGCGGCGTTCGCGTGTCGATCAGATTGCCGCCGAAGGCAATGCAGGCGCACGCATTTTGCAGCGCTGGATTAGCACGCCGCGCGAACGTGATAAATTTGTGGCAGCGGTGCAGCTCGGCATCACCATCGTTTCGCTTGCGCTTGGCAGCCAGGGTGAGGTTACATTCAGCTTGCTGGTTAATAAGCTGTTCGTGGGTGTAACAGTCTCGCCTGAATTAAGCGGCCTGATCCGCGCACTTCCGCTGGTCATCTCTTTGGTCATCGTCTCCAGCTTCACGGTCGTGTTTGGGGAGCAGGTCCCAAAACTTGCAGCACTGCGCAATCCGGAAGCAATTGCCGTGCTGCTGGCTCCGATCATGCGGTTCTTCGTTGCGCTCACGCAGCCGCTCGTCTGGCTGCTCGATAGAGCCTCGTCCCGCGTGCTGCGCCTGTTCGGGTTACACGTCGAGGGCGCGCATACCTCGATCTACACGGTCGAAGAACTTAAGCAGATCGTGCGTGAATCAGAACAAACGGGCGTCCTCGCCGAGACAGAGCGCGAGATGCTCAACTCGATCTTCGATATTCGCGAACTGGTCACGCGGCAGGTGATGATCCCGCGCACGGAAATGAAGATGATCGACGCCGACGCGCGCTTCGATGAACTCGTCAAACTCGCGACGACCTCACCACATACGAAATTCCCGGTATACGAGGAAGACGCCGACCATGTGATCGGCGTGCTGTACGTGAAGGACCTGATCAAAGCACTCAGCAACCCGCGCGAGCAGCGCACGATCCGCAGCCTGACCCGCGAAGTGCTGCTCGTCCCAGATACGCTGTCCGTCGAGGACCTGCTCGCTCGTTTTCGCGGGAGGCGACAGCAGATTGCGATTGTGCTGGATGAATTCGGCGGGACTGCCGGACTCGTCACGCTCGAAGACATCATCGAGGAGATCATCGGTGACCTCACGGACCAATTCGAGGCTCCTTCGCGCCCCGACGTGCAGCGCCTCAAAAACGGTTCGGCCTCGATCACCGGGCTGATGAAAATCTCCGAGTTCAATGACGAGTTCGAGTCGCACCTCGTCGACTCCAACTATGACACGATTGGCGGCTATATCATGGGCAGGTTAGAGCGAATCGCAGCAGTCGGGGATTCGGTCGCGCTCGAAAACGGGATGCTGCTGCGCGTCGAAGCGATGGATGGGATGCGGATCGAGCGCATTTCGCTCCTGCCGCCGCCCGCCAAAGGTGCGCCAGCCGTAAAACCGAACACAGTCCCGGTCCGCTCGTGAGGGTTTGCGAATTTTGCGGCGCGGTACTGCTCGCTGATGAAAACGATATTTGTGCGGCGTGCCTGCACGAGCAGCGCCAACAGCTTGCCATCGACCCGCAGACCACGCCACTGCCCGCGCTCGAAGGCGAAGCCCTGGTCGCGCTCTCAGTCCTCAATGCGCCCGCGCAGCATAGCCCGGAGCTGATCGCGTGGGCGCGCGGCGTGCTGTCTCGCTATATCGACCTCAGCGGATCGTCGTGAACCCGGCGACCTGCGCCGCGTCGAACATCTTGTACAAAACTTCATAGTCTGCGAAGCCCACTGGCTGGTAGCGCGCGATGTGCGCCTCTTGCAGAATGCTTTCAGGAATAGCGCGGATTAACTCGTCCGCCCAAGCCGCTACGCTTTTTCGCTTCAACCAGGTTTTGTGAATTGCTACAGGTGGGTTCGGATAGGGTCCCAGCGACTCGACCACTTTCAAGCGTTCGCGGAGCGTCGGGTCGGATCGAAGTTCCTGCTCTAAAACAATACTATCAATCGAGGCGCAATCGGCATTACCGAGAATAACGGCTTGCACTGACCGAACATGAGCGTGTGACTGCGTAATATTACCAAAAAAACCATCCGTAAGCCCACGTTGAAGCATTGCATAGCGAGGTGCGTTGTACCCACTGTGCGACCCGGAGTCGTTGTATGTGAAAACTGAACCGCGCAAGTCTTCAAGCCGTTCAGCATGAACCTCGACGCGGGTAATAATGTCCGAGAAATAAACAGGCTTTTTATCATATCGAGCCGCGTCCATCACGGGTGCGAGGATCGGAACAAGCAAACCTCGCCCCTCACTTTCCAAACGCGAAAGTGGAAGTCCACATGCGAAAGCTATATCCACCTCGCCGCTGGAGAGATAAATATCGTCCATGATGTCATATGCGGCTTGTCTAAATAGGACTTCATTATTCCCTGCTACCTGCGCAAAACTTGAAGCAACTGCTTCATACAACGAGTAAAGATTTGGAGAAAGATATGATTGTGCGAGCATTATTGCAACCTGATACGCGGATTGAGATAGCTATACAGCAAATCCGCGAGCAGGTTCACAGTAATGAAAACTGTCACGGTAATCATCGTGATCGCCTGAATGAGCGGCAAGTCGCGCCCGTCGATTGCATACTTGAGCAATCGCCCCAGCCCCGGATACGAAAACACATTCTCGATCACGACCAATCCGCTAATTAGCCAGCCCAGGCTAATCGCAACGATAGTCACCGTCGGCAGGAGTGCGTTCCGCAAGACGTGCTTGAGGATTATCGTCCGGTACGGCAAGCCCTTCAATGTCGCGGTGCGGACATAGTTGCGCTTCAACTCCGTCACGACGCCGACGCGCGTCAGTCGCGCGATATACGCAAGCAGGACCGTCGCCGCCGTGATCGCGGGCAAGATCAGCGAGGGCAGCGCTTCCGCGAAGGTCGAACTATTGGAGACGTTCGCGACCGCCGGGAACAGCTTCCACTGGAACGCGAACAGGTTGATCAGCAGGATCGCCGTCACGAATTCCGGTAGCCCGACGAGGATCAGCGTCCCAACCGAAATGATCGTATCGAGCGCCTTGTTCTCATTCAGCCCCGCAATGATGCCGAGCGCAATAGCAGGCGGGATCGAGAACAGCATCGCGATCAGCGCCAGCCGCAGCGAATTGTTCAAGCCTTGCAGCACGGCAGGCTGAATTGGCGTGCGCAACGAATATGAATTGCCCCAATCACCGCGCACGAAGCGCGTGAGCCACGTCGTATATTGCACGACGACAGGCTGATCGAGGCCGAGTTCGCGGCGCAGGTTCGCGCGTGCTTCCGGTGCAGCCTCGCGACCGAGGATGATCCCCGCGACATCACCAGGCAGCAGCGTCGTTACGACGAAGATCAGGATCGAAGTGAACAGCAGCGTGACGAAGAAGAAGCCCACGCGCCGCAGCAGATAGGTCAGCATGTCACGGATTATAACGCAATTGGATGAGGCATTCACCATTATCGAATCTCTCAGCGTCTGCATTTTGTGGAGCTATGTCACGTTGGTTGTAGTTCGCTGTATTTTGCGCTTTCCGCGTGTGCGAACAATGAACCTGCTCTTGACAGAGTCGGCTCACTGCTCGCACAGATCACTCCACTATTCTGCTTTTTGTGGTTTGGTCAACCACTTCGGCGGCGTGATGGGTGCGCGTGTGCCATAGAATTCGTCATCATTCCACAGCGCCACCGTCATCGAAGTACCGGACGCGAGTATGAGCCAGGGTAGCAGCGTCGAGAGGGAAAGTGCTACGCGCCAATCTTTCATCTCCATAATCGCGATCTGCATGGCTCGCGCAACGCAAATGCAACTTGTCACAGTCAGGATCGCGCCGTTGATGGGCGAACTTAAACCGAAATAGGAAGCGTTGAAGCTGACAAACTCCAGCAGGAACGCGCTCATCAGCGCAAGAAAATGCTCCCGGCCAGGTGCGCGCTCCGGCATATTCAATACGCGAATGATACCCCAACTCGCTAATCCGTTGTTGAGCGCCCACACAGGCGCAAACGCCCAGTCTGGCGGCGCAAAGACGGGTTGCTGAAACTGGTTGTAGTATTCGTCGTTTTCCTCGCTGCCGATGATCGCTTCACCGAATGTCGGGCGCGTCTTGCCCCGTACAAACTTGACCAGATAGCCCAGGCCAAACAGGAAAAGCTGGATGCCGCCATAGAGCAGCACGCCGTGATACCATCGGAAGTGACTTTGCCCATTGTTGTTTTTCATTATAGCCTCGACTTGCTCCTGACTCACTTCACGTTTCCAAGGCGACGCCGATACTTGATCGTGCCGGGGTATTGATCGTTGAAGTATTCCGACCCGTAGGTGACATACATCTTGAAGCCCAATGCCTCGTATGCACGTTGCGCGGATTCGTTCCCCACCGTGACGGAGATTCCCGCGTGCGAAAATCCGAGCCGCTGGCCCTCGTCTAGCAGTTCACGGATGACCTGTTTGGCTGCCCCGCGCCCGCGATATTCCGGTTTGGTCGCCACGCACTCAATTGTCCATTGCGCAGCAGGAGCAATCGAAATATCCTGTGGGTCGCTCCATACCGCTGCATAGCGTTCGCGGAAAGTGTTCAGTTTTGAGTCGTCCCAGCCGATCAACGATGCGAGGTAGGGAAGGCGTGACTCGCGCAGAGGTCGATAGTCTTGCGCGTTCATCTCGAACCCCGATGCACCCGCTATGGGCTGCCCGTTATGCACTGCAAGAGAAAAATTTTCGGGGTCTCCCCAGGCCAGCGCCCGCGCGCGAAACATGGCTTCGATGAACGCCATCGTCGGCGTGTTCGTGCCTTCTAAAAGCGGGTCCCAATAGCAGAAGCCTGGTTCCGGTGACGATGCCTCATAGTTAACCCACGCGATGAACAGAATGTCTGCATCCGTCGCTCGCCGTACTGTCACTTCAATGTGCTGCTTATCACTCATGATTCGACATCCTCAGGTAAGTTTGCTGTTTCTGTTTTCTACAAAAACGTAGAAAAACTCAAGAAAAAAATTTAGCGTTTGAACCATCCGTCGAGCAGGCTATCCGCGGTGGCGATGGCAATCTGCTTGAAATGGTCTTGCGACTCGATGAACATAAGCGGGATATTATGTATGCTCTGCAAGAGCGCAACCAAGCCCATTGCGGCGAAATCCACATCCTGTACAATCACCAAATTATGCTCTCTTGCTCGTTGCAGCGCGTCTGCAATCGGACGACGCAAATACTCCAACAGGGTTGAGACGATGTGTTGCGCAGCGGCCACATCGAGCAGGGGCAGGTCGGAATGCACGATACGGCTCAAATCGAGCGGGGGTTGTGTGGCAAACCAGACTGCGACAGCGTGGATTTGCGAGCGAAAGTCATTGCCTGCGCTTTGTATCGCATTGGATAAACCCTCGTAGTGCTTCCTGAAGATGCGCTCCATAACCTGCATGTATAATTCCTCTTTGCCGTTCGGGATGTAGTAGTAAAGCGATACGTGCCGCATGTGCATTTCTGCGGCGATGTCCTGTAGCGTCACTCCCGCAAGGCCGCGTTCCATGAACAATCGCTCCCCAACCTCCCAAAGCCTGTGTTGTGTTCGTTCGCGTTTCGCTGCCATTTTCTACACCCATGTAGATTATAGCAAACAGGTCGGCACATGTCAACCCAATCATCTCGGCGTCTCCGACCTTGGTCAATGCCGCGCTATACTCCGTGCAGATGCACGAACAGGGTTTGCCAATGATGACCCGCGCCGCACTCCTCCTCATCCTATTGCTCACGGCGCTCTCCCCCGCGCATAGCACCACCACGCGCGCGGCCATCGAGCCGCACCTCGGCTACGGCGTCCACTTCGCGCCCAATACGAACATCGATCCCGGCCTCGTCTCGCAACTCGGCATGGATTGGGTCAAAATCTACGATACGGGCGACGCTGCGAAGTTCCCCGGCAAGCGCATCCTGTACCGTATGGAACTCAAGTGGCCGAACGATTGGAACCAGTTCAAAGCCGATGTTGCGGGCATCGCACGCGGGCTGATCGGGTCGCCGATCACTGCCGTCGAAGCCGGGAACGAGCCGAACCTCGTCAACGAGTGGATACTCAAGCCGAATGCGTGGCAATATACGCAAATGCTGCGCGTCGTCTATACCACGATCAAGGCCGTGAACCCCGATATGATCGTGATCAGCGCCGGACTCGCGCCGACAATTACCACGCCGGGACGCGACGCCGTGAGCGATCTCGACTTCGCGCGGGAGATGCTCGATAACGGCGCGGCAGAATGGATGGACGCCCTTGGCTACCACCCCTACGGTTACAACCAGCCGCCAGAAGTCGCGCCGACCGCCGCAACGCTCGTCTTCCGCCGGACCGAACTCATCCGCAAGCTGATGGAAGAGCGCGGCATCAGCAAGCAAATCTGGCTGACCGAGTTCGGCTGGCTGCGCAACCCCGCCGAAGATGGCGCGACATGCAGCGACTCCGACCCGGATTTTGCGGGCTTCGCGTGGCTGCGTGTGTCCAGCGAGCAGCAGGCAGATTACCTCGTGCGAGCGTTCCGCTACGCGCACGAGAATTGGCCTTGGGCGGGTCCGATGTTCGTCTGGAATTTGAATTGGAACAAGTTGGCGGGCATGGCGGCTTGTAGCCATATGCGCTGGTTCAGCCTGCTCCGCTCGGATGGCAGCCCGACGCTTGCCTTCCAACGGCTGCAAGCTATGCCGCACTACACGAGCGACTACCTGCCGCACCTCGAATTACACTCCGATGCGATGACCGCCAACGTCTCGATGGCCTGCCTCAAGCGCGTTCCGCTCGGTACATTCACGATCCGCAATTCTGGCTACCCAAGCCCCGGCAAGCTGCGCATCGAACCCGCACCCAATCCCGACCCGCCCTACGCGGAAGCCGCCCCCGCAAGCGTCCGCGTCGATGAACCTGTGACGATTTTTGTGAACCCGGTCGGCGTCAAGGAACCGGGGCAATATGTCGTCCACATCAACGTCAAGGGCGATTTCGGCGGGCGCGTTATCTCGCAGCACATTCAGGGCTATGTCGTGGTCGGCATGGGCGACGTGGATTGTTTGTGAATCCACTGCGCTACTAACGTACATTTTCCGCAGACCAGACCGTAACAGCCCGGTCCATTCATGGTCGGGCGACCCCGATTAATACTACCTACTTCGTCACTCCCGTCCACTTCCAATCGCGCACTTCCGGCAAATCCTCGCCAGTTTCGTGCGTGTACTTCTTATGTTCGATCAGCTTGAACTGCAATTCCTGCTTGTGATAAATCCGCTCACTGCCGCCGATTGTCGGCACGCGGTTCAGCACATCCATCACCAGATGAAAGCGGTCCAGTTCGTTGAGGACCACCATATCGAAGGGCGTGGTCGTCGTCCCGACTTCCTTGAAGCCGTGAACGTGGATATTGCCCTCATTGGTGCGCTTGTAGGTCATCCGGTGGACGAGTCCTGGATAGCCGTGAAAAGCGAAAATTACGGGCTTATTGGTTGTGAACAGCGCGTCGAAATCCTCATCACTGAGGCCGTGCGGGTGTGCATCCGGGGATTGCAGACGGAACAGGTCCACGACATTGACCACGCGGATTTTCAGTTTGGGGAAGTGCTGCCGCAGGTAATCGACCGCCGCGAGCGTCTCCATAGTCGGGACATCGCCCGCGCAGGCCATCACCACATCCGGTTCGCTATCGGTGTCGTTGCTCGCCCACTCCCAGATGCTCAGGCCAAGCGTGCAATGCTTGATCGCGGCGTCCATATCGAGCCACTGCCACGCGGGTTGTTTACCCGCGACGATCACGTTCACATAATGCTTGCTGCGCAGGCAGTGATCCGCGACGGAGAGCAACGTGTTCGCATCCGGCGGCAGATAAATACGGGTGACTTCCGCTTTTTTATTCGCCACGATGTCGAGGAAGCCGGGGTCCTGATGCGTGAAACCATTGTGATCCTGCCGCCAGACGTGCGAGGTGAGCAGGTAGTTGAGCGAAGCGATCGGTCTGCGC
>Ga0123338_10002894_pt1 | contig 15760 bp, 14 predicted proteins | sample grotaG_FD_89793 | JGI IMG/M metagenome (GOLD analysis project Ga0123338, IMG submission 89793) | Glacier valley bacterial and archeal communities from Borup Fiord, Nunavut, Canada, to study Microbial Dark Matter (Phase II) -... | ecosystem: Environmental > Aquatic > Freshwater > Ice > Glacier ...
GAATGCGATCCATTCGGAGGAGCCGCACGTCCCTGTCGTGATGATCAGCGGCCACGGCACCATCGAGACCGCCGTCGCCGCGATCCAGCATGGCGCCTACGACTTCATCGAGAAGCCGTTCAAGTCCGACCGCCTGCTGCTGATCATCCGCCGGGCGCTGGAAGCGGCGCGGCTGGCGCGGGAGAATGCCGAATTGCGGCTGCGCGCGGGCGTCGAAGCCGACCTGACCGGCCATAGCTCCGCGATCTCGGCGCTGCGCACGGCGGTGGAGCGGGTGGCGCCCACCGGGTCGCGCGTGCTCATCAGCGGGCCGGCCGGCTCGGGCAAGGAGGTCGTCGCGCGCATGGTCCATGCCCGGTCCCGCCGTGCGGACGGGCCGTTCGTGGCGCTGAACTGCGCCACCCTGGCGCCCGCCCGGTTCGAGGAGGAGCTGTTCGGCGTCGAGGCCGGGCCGGACGCCAACGCCTCCCCACGCCGGGCCGGGATGCTGGAGCGCGCCCACGGCGGCACGCTGCTGCTCGACGAGGTGTCTGACATGCCCCTGGAGACCCAGGGCAAGATCGTCCGCGCCTTGCAGGACCAGACGTTCGAGCGGCTGGGCGGCACCTCCCGCGTGAAAGTCGATGTGCGCGTCCTGGCGACCACAAACCGCGACCTGCACGTCGAGATCAGCCACGCCCGGTTCCGCGAGGACCTGTATTACCGCCTGGCCGTCGTGCCGATCCGCATGCCGAGCCTGAAGGAGCGGCGGGAGGACGTGCCGGAGCTGGCCAAGCACTTCCTCGAACGCTCCGCCGAGACGTCCGGCATCCCGGGCCGGGAATTGTCCACCGATGCGATGACGGCGTTGCAGGCCTATGACTGGCCCGGCAACGTCCGCCAGTTGCGGAACCTGATGGACTGGCTGCTCATCATGGCGCCCGGCGGCCCTACCGACGCCATACGCGCCGAGATGCTGCCGACCGAGATCAGCCAGGGCGCCCCGGCATTGCTGAACTTCGACCCGACCGCCGACCTGATGGCGCTGCCGCTACGGGAGGCACGGGACCTGTTCGAGACGCAATACTTGCAGGCCCAGCTCCTGCGTTTCGGCGGCAACATCAGCCGGACTGCCGGGTTCGTGGGCATGGAACGCAGCGCGCTGCACCGCAAGCTGAAGCAGCTTGGCGTCAACTCCGACGACCGCAACGGCGCATGAGCCGCATCGCCTACGTCAACGGGCGATACCTGCCCCAACGTGACGCCAGCGTGAACATCGAGGACCGGGGCTACCAGTTCGCGGATGGCATCTACGAGGTCGTCCACATGCACCGCGGCCGTTTCATCGACGCGGACCGCCACCTCGCGCGGCTGGAGCGTTCGTTGGGCGAGGTTCGTATCGCCGCCCCGATGGCCCAGTCCGCGCTGATGCACGTGCTGGGGGAGGTCGCCCGGCGCAACCGGGTGCGGGACGGCCTGATCTACATGCAGGTCACCCGCGGCGTCGCCCGTCGCGACCACGCCTTCCCGGCGCAGCCTGTCGCGCCCGCCCTGGTCGTCACCGCCCGCCGCATCCCGCCCTATCCGTCCGACATCGGCGCATGGTCCGGCCGCGCCATCACCTATCCCGACGAGCGGTGGGCGCGTTGCGACATCAAGAGCACGGGCCTGCTGCCCAATGTGCTCGCCCGGCAGGCAGCACGGGAGCAGGGCGCCATCGAGGCCATCCTGATCGACGGGAACGGCATGGTGACGGAAGGGGCGGCCACGAGCCTGTGGATCGTCGATGCCCATGGGGTCGTGCGGACCCGGCACCTCGACCACGGCATCCTGCCGGGCTGCACCCGCGACGCCCTCCTGGCGCTCATGGCAGAGGCCGGCGTGACGTTCGAGCAGCGCGCGTTCAGCGAGGCCGAGCTGCGTGCGGCCCCAGAGGTGTTCCTGACCAGCGCCACCGGCTTCGTGAAGCCGCTGCTTGCCGTCGATGGGCAGCCGGTCGGGGACGGCACCCCTGGCCAGGTGACGCGCGGGCTGTTCGACCTGTTTGCCCGGCATGTGACAGGCGGCCTGCAGAACGCTGCCTGACCGCGCCTGGGTTCCCAGCCGGGCCGCCGGTTGATACGGTGCGCCGCCCGGCCCACATCCGCGGCCGGCGCGACCGCCGCCACACGATGGCCTGCTTCTTGCTGCCGTGTGGGCTGACAACAACAAGGACACGAACGTGGCCACTGAAAAATCGCAGAACGTTCAGGACGTTTTCCTGAACCATGTGCGCAAAGCCAAGACGCCGGTTACGGTGTTCCTCGTCAACGGGGTGAAGCTGCAAGGCATCATCACCTGGTTCGACAACTTCTCGGTCCTGCTGCGCCGGGACGGTCATACCCAGCTTGTCTATAAGCACGCCATCAGCACCGTCATGCCGGGTGCGCCCATCATGCTGTTCGACGCCACGAAGGCCGAAGGCACCGTGGACCCGGCCCACCGCCCGCAGGAGGCAACCACTGGCAGCGCGGGTTGAGACGGCGGCCGCGCCAACCCGCGCGGCCGTGATCCTGCCGTGGGAGAAGCCGGGCCGGCAGGACGCGTCACGCGCGGCAGAGGCCCAGATGGCGGAGGCTGTCGGCCTGGCCGCCTCCATCAACCTCGTCGTTGTCCATACCTCGACCGTGCCGTTGCGGACACGCCGGTCCGCGACCCTGCTGGGGCAGGGGCAGGTCGCCACAATCGGTGAGGCCATCGCCGCGGAGAACGTGACGGTTGCGGTCGTGGACGCCCAGCTCTCCCCGGTGCAGCAGCGCAACCTGGAACGCGCCTGGGACTGCAAGGTCATCGACCGCACCGGCCTGATCCTGGACATCTTCGGGGAGCGCGCGCGCACCAAGGAGGGTGCTATGCAGGTCGAGCTGGCGCACCTGGAATACCAGCGCAGCCGGCTCGTGCGGTCCTGGACCCACTTGGAACGCCAGCGCGGCGGCTTCGGCTTCCTGGGGGGACCCGGTGAGACGCAGATCGAGGCCGACCGGCGGCTGATCGGCGACCGGATCGTCCGCGTGAAGAAGGACCTGGAGGGCGTGCGCCGCACCCGCGGCCTGCACCGCAGCGCCCGGGCGCGGGTGCCGTATCCGGTGGTCGCCCTGGTGGGCTATACCAACGCCGGCAAATCAACCCTGTTCAATGCACTGACCGGGGCCGACGTCCATGCGCAGGACCAATTGTTCGCGACGCTGGACCCGACGATGCGCGGCCTGCGCCTGCCGTCCGGCCGCCGAGTCATCTTGTCGGACACGGTCGGCTTCATCAGCGACCTGCCGACCGAGCTGGTGGAGGCGTTCCGCGCCACCCTGGAAGAGGTCAGCGAGGCCGACGTGATCCTGCACGTGCGCGACGTGGCGCACCCGGACACGGCGTCCCAGCGGGTCGATGTGGTTGCCGTGCTGGACGGCATGGTGAAGGACGGCGCGCTGGGCGCGGACTGGCCATCGCGCACGTTGGAGGTGCTGAACAAGGCGGACCTGATGGGCGGCGTCGGGAACGTCCCGGTGCGCGAGGGCTGCGTACCGGTGTCCGCGATCACCGGCGACGGCCTGCCTGAGCTGCTGCGCGGGATCGACGCCCGCATCTCGGCGGGGATGGAGGTGGCGGACTACCTGCTGCCATCCTCGGCCGGCGCCCGGATCGCCTGGTTGCACGAGCATGGCGAGGTGCTGGCCCGGCAGGACGAGGAGGACGGCGTGCACATCCAAGTCCGCATGCTGCCTGCCGACCGTGCCCGGTTCGAGCGCGAGGCGTGACGCCGGCTGGCCTGGCGGAGGTCGTCCAACTCGTCCGCGCCGTCGCCCGCACCGAGGTCATGCCGCGCTTCCGCGCCCTGCAACCCGGCGACATACAGGCAAAGTCAGGCCCGTTCGACCTGGTCAGCATAGCCGACGAGGCCGCAGAGGCCCGGCTAATGACCGGGCTGCATCGCTTGTTCCCAGGATGCGCCGTGGTGGGGGAGGAGGCCGCGACGCGCGACCCCGGCCTGCTCGGCACCATTGCCGGTGCCGATCTTTGTTTTGTTGTCGATCCCATCGACGGCACAGCCAATTTCTGTGCCGGGCTGCCGCTGTTTGGCATGATGGTCGCGGTGGTGCGTCGGGGGGAGGTGGCCGGCGCCGTCATACACGACCCAGTGGGTGACGACACTGCGTTGGCGTTGCGCGGGGAGGGGGCCTGGATGGAGGACGCCGCAGGCAACCGGACCCAGTTGCAAGTGGCCACGTCAGTCCCGGTCGGGCAGATGGCTGGTGCGGTGTCCTGGCGTTACATGGCCCCGGCGCAACAAGCGGTTGTCTGCGCCAACCTGCCGCGCGTTGGCGCTGCGTGGGACTACCGCTGCGCCGCACACCAGTATCGCCTTCTTGCCGCCGGGCATTGCCACTACGCCGTCTATAACCGCCTGCTGCCCTGGGACCATCTCGCGGGCTGGTTGCTGCACCGGGAGGCTGGCGGGTGGTCACAACGGCTGGACGGCAGCGGATATCAGCCGGGGCAGACCACCGACGGCCTGGTGTGCGCGCCGGACCGGGACAGCGGGCTGGCGTTGCAGGCGGCGTTGTTTACGGTTTAGCGGTTCGTCCGCTCCGCCGCCTTCGCCGCCGCCCACTGCGCCTCCATCTGATCCAGCGTCGCGTCCGTGGGCGCAAACCCCTGGTCGGCCAAGGCTTGCTCCACGAACCGGAACCGGCGGGAGAACTTGGCGCAGGCTTGGGCCAGGCAGGCCTCGGGATCGAGGCCCAGCTTACGGGCCAGGTTGGCGGCGACAAACAGCAGGTCGCCCATCTCGTCTGCGATGCCCGCCGGGTCGCCGCCGGGCAGCTCGGCTTGCAGCTCCGCCACTTCCTCGTCCAGCTTGGCCAGGACGGCCTGGGCGTCCGGCCAGTCGAAGCCGACGCGGGCGGCGCGCTGGGTCAGCTTGGCGGCCAAGGTTAGGGATGGCAGCCCGGCGGCGATGCCGTCCAGAGTGCCGGATTGCTGCCGGGCCAGGCGCTCGGCCTGCTTGTGGGCTTCGTAGTCGCCAGGCTGGGCGTTGGCGCTAGGCGCGAAGATCAGGGGGTGGCGGCGCTCCATCTTGTCGGCGATGGCGCGGGCCACATCGGCGTAGCTGAACGCGCCGGCTTCCTCGGCCATGCGGGCGTGATAGACGACTTGCAGCAGCAGATCGCCGAGTTCATCCGGCAGGGCCGCCATGTCGTTCCGGGTGATGGCGTCCGCGACCTCATACGCTTCCTCGACCGTGTAGGGTGCGATGGTGGCGAAGGTTTGCACCTGGTCCCATGGACAGCCCGAGACTCGGTCCCGCAGGCGGGCCATGACGTCCAGCAGGCGTGCGGTTTCGGTCAGGGCAGGGGTTGGGACGGCGGCAAGGTTGTCGGTCAGAACGGCCACCCCTATATCGCAGAATGATTACTATGGAATATCATGGACAGTCCAGTATCTGGCCGTCGTGTCCCGGCTCTATGCCAGGCGGCAGGCGTTGCGTCAGCCAGGCCCAATCGATGTCGTATCCCATGTGGGTCAGCACCACCCGGCGCGGTTGCAGGCGGTCCGTCCACCGCAGCACCTGGTCCAGGTTGGCATGCGTCTTGTGCGATTGCCGTTGGAAGCAATCCACCACCCAAGTATCGACACCGGCCAGCACCGCGAACGCCGCCTCGTCCAGTGTCGCCACATCGGTCGAGTAGCCGAAGCCGCCCACGCGCAGCCCGAGTGTCGGCAAGTAGCCGTGGTCCTGTTCGAACACGCGCACCTGCAACCCGGCCGTCTCCACCATGTCGCCCGGCGCAACCCGCCGCGGCACCAGCGCCGGGCGGAAGAACCACGGCGGGGTCCAAGGCTTGAAGGCATAGTCGAACCGCTTATCCAGCTCCGCCAGGGTCCGCTCGGTCGCAAAGGCGTCCAGCGGGCGTCCGGCGATCCGGTTCAGGATGCGGACATCGTCGATGCCCAGCACGTGGTCGGCATGGGCATGGGTGAACAGGATGGCATCGACCCGTGGCACGGCGCAGGCCAGCAACTGGTGGCGCATGTCGGGCGACGTGTCGATCAGCAGGCGTTCACCGCCTGGCCCCTCGATGACGATGCTCGACCGGGTGCGGCGGTTGCGCGGCTCGTCAGGGTCGCAGGCGCCCCAGTCGCCGCGGCCATCCGCCCCACCCAATTGCGGAACGCCAGCGGATCCGCCGCAGCCCAGGATCGTGACGCGCGGCACCGTCAGGCCGTGCGGGTGAACAGGCGGCGGAAATTGCTGGTCGTCAGGTCCGCCAGCGCCGCCGGGTCCAGCCCACGCACCCCGGCCAGCACCCCGACCGTATGCGCGACCCAAGCCGGTTCGTTGCGTTTCCCGCGATACGGGACGGGGGCCAGGTAGGGCGCATCGGTCTCCACCAGCAGCCGGTCCGCCGGCACGTCACGCGCGATGTCGCGCAGGCCGCCCAGCTTCGGGAAGGTCAGCATCCCGGAGAAGCTGACGTAGCTGCCCAGGCCCAAAGCGACGTCCAGCAGGCCCTGGCCGGAGCTGAAGCAATGCAGCAGCAGCTTGTAGGGTCCGTCGGCGTCCCACTCCTCCTGCAAGATACGGGCAATGTCGTCGTCAGCGCTGCGGGCATGGATGCACAGCGGCAAGCCTGTCATCCGGGCGGCCCGTATATGCTCGCGGAAGCTGGCCTGCTGCGCGTCGCGTGGGGCCTTGTCGTAGAAGTAGTCCAACCCGGACTCGCCGATGCCGATGACGCGCGGATGGTCGGCCAGGGCGGCGATCTCGGCTGCCCCGGCCACCCGCCCTTCCCCGGCATTATGCGGATGCACGCCGACCGTGCACCACACGCCGGGGCGGCCCGCGATGGCGATCAGTTCCGGCGCCTGCGCCAGCCGCGTGCCGATGGTGACGACCTCCCCGACGCCAGCCGCAGCGGCACGGGCCAGCACGCCGTCCAGGTCATCGAGGGTGTCCAGGTGGCAATGCGAGTCGATCAGCATGGCCCTCTACGCCGCCTCGACATAGCGTGGGAACACGCCCTGCGGCGGCGGCAGCACGGTGCCTGGCGCCGTCGGCACCGCCAGCGCAGCCAGGGACCGTGCATCCGGCCCCACGCCGAGCTGGTCCAGCATGCGTGCCATGCTGCCCGGCATGAACGGCTGCAGCACCGTCGCCACGGCCCGTATGACAGCGGCGAGAACGGCCAGCACCGTCGCCATGCGCGCCGGGTCGGTCTTGCGCAGCGCCCAGGGTGCCTGGTGGTCGATGTAGGCGTTGGCCGCACGGATCACGCGCCAAGCCTCCTCCAACGCATCACCGAACGCGATGCGCGCCAGGTGGCCGCGCAGCAGCCCGGGCAGAGCTGCAGCTGCGTCCAGGAGCACCGCATCCTCCGCAGTCGCCGCGCCAACGGGCGGCAGGGCGCCGCCCAGGTTCTTGGCAACCTGGCTCAAGGTCCGCTGTGCCAGGTTGCCCAGGTCGTTCGCCAGCTCCACGTTCATGCGCCGCACCAGCGCGGCGTTGCTGTAATCGCCGTCATTGCCGAACGGCACCTCCCGCAACAGGAAATACCGCACGGGGTCGACGCCATAGGTCTCCACCAGTGCCTTCACGTCGATGGCATTGCCGAGCGACTTGCTCATCTTCTCGCCGCCCGCCGTCCACCAGCCGTGCGAGAACACCCGGCGCGGCAGCGGCAGCCCGGCCGCCATCAGCAGCGCCGGCCAGATCACGGCATGGAAGCGGCTGATCTCCTTGCCGATGACCTGCACATCCGGCGGCCAGTAAGGCCATCGTGCCGCGCCCTCGTCCGGGAAGCCGACCGCGGACAGGTAGTTCGTCAGCGCATCCAGCCAGACGTACATGACGTGTGCAGGATCGTCCGGCACCGGCACGCCCCACGTGAAGCTGGTCCGGCTGATAGAAAGGTCGGTCAAGCCGCCGCGGACGAAGCTGATGACCTCGTTGCGGCGGCTGGCGGGCTGGATGAACTCCGGCTCCGACTCATACAACGCCATCAGCCGGTCGCCCCAAGCGGAGAGGCGGAAGAAATAGGACGGCTCCCGCACCCACTCCACCGGCGCCCCGGTCGGCGCGGTGCGGCTGCCATCGGGACGCGTGACCAGCTCGGCCTCGTCATAAAACGCCTCGTCCCGCACGGCATACCAGCCTTCGTAAGCACCGAGGTAGATGTCGCCGGACGCCCGCAGCCGGCGCCACAGCGCCTGGCAGGCCCGCTTGTGCCGGTCCTCCGTCGTGCGGATGAAATCGTCGTTCGACACGCCCATCAGCGCCGACATGGCCTGGAACTGCGCGGACACGCCATCGACAAAGGCCTGCGGCTGCATCCCGGCGTCGAGCGCCGCCTTCTCCACCTTCTGCCCGTGCTCGTCCGTGCCGGTCAGGAAGAACACGTCCTGCCCGTCCAGCCGGTGCCACCGCGCCAGCACGTCGGCCGCGACGGAGGTGTAGGCATGCCCGATATGCGGCGCGCCGTTCACGTAATAGATCGGGGTCGTGACGTAGAAGCGGCTCATCGCGTGTTCAGCATCTCCAGGCCGGAGACGATGGCGTGCCGCTTGTCCAGGTTGAACCGCTCGGTCTCGTCTTGCAGGCGCGTCAGCGCTTGCCACACTTCGCCCCACTCGGCCAGGGGGCGCGTGGCCGCAAGCCGGCGTTGCGCCGGGTCACCGCCGCCCCGGGCCGCTGCCCGCACCGCGGCGCTGATGGCCGTCCGCAGCAGGTCCATGAAGGTCGAGAAGCCACCATCGCCCCGCAGCAGCTTGTCGGCGACCTCATACGCCCGCAGCGCCGGCACCCGTGGCACCTCCCCCAGCACGCCGGCCACCAGCCCGGCGATGGCCACGCCCTGCTCCTCTGCCAGCGCCACCGCCCGGCCCGGGGACCCGCAAGCCAAGGCGGCCAGCCCCGCCCGGTCGTCCGCCGGCACATCCGGCAAGGCGGCCGCCAGCACCCGGTCCGTATCGCCATCGCCCAACGGCAGCAGCCTCAGGCGACGGCACCGGCTGCGTATGGTCGGCAGCAACCGGCCCGGCGCGGCACACGTCAGCACCAGGACGGCACGCGGCGGCGGCTCCTCCAACACCTTCAAAAGCGCATTCGCGGCATTCCGATTCAGATGCTCCGCCCCGTCCACCACCACGACGCGCCACCCGCCCTCCGCCGGCGTCAGGCGCAGGAACTCGCCGACGGCCCGCGTGTCATCGACCACGATCTCCGCCCGCAGCCGCTTGCGCTTGTCGTCCCAGGCGCGTTCCACCGTCAGCAGGTCCGCATGCGTCGCCGCGGCGACCCGGCGGAACACCGGCGCGTCCGGCGCATCCGGATCCACCCCACGCGGCGCCAGCAGGTGCCGCGCGAAGCGGTAGGCCAAGGTCGCCTTGCCGATCCCCTGCGGCCCCGTCAGCAGCCAGGCATGGTGCACGCGCCCCGCCCGGATCGCGCCCTCGGTCGTCGCCACCGCTTCGGCATGGCCAAGCAGCACCGGGTTGGCCCGCGGTTCCAGCATCAGGCGAAGCCGGGGAGAATTCGTGCCACGGCATCGCAGATGGCCCCATGCACCTCCGATAGGTCGCCGTCAGCTGACACCGCCACGCAGCGGTCCGGTTCTGCGGCTGCGATAGCAGCAAACCCTGCGGCGACTCGGGTGTGAAACCCGGCATCCATAACTTCATACCGATCAGCCGCCTGATAGCGTCGCGCGAGCCGATCTGCCGCCACGCAAGGTGATACCTCAAGGATCAGCGTTAAATCGGGAACTACGGGCAACATACGGGTTAATGCGCCAATCAAGTCCCGGTCTGCGCCCAAACCGTATCCCTGGTAGGCCATTGTCGAGTCTGCAAACCGATCACAAACTACAATCAGTCCGTCATTCAGCGCTGGCCGGATCGTTCGCTCGACATGCTCTGAACGGGCTGCAAAGTGCAGAAACACCTCCGCTGAAGCGGACCAGATATGATCACGCGACAGCAGCAGGTCGCGCAACACTTCAGCTCCTGGCGCCCCGCCCGGCTCGCGGGTGAGCAGCGTCGGGAAACCATCTGTCGTCAATGCTCCAGCAAGCATCCGGGCTTGGGTGCTTTTGCCAGCCCCCTCCCCGCCCTCCAAGGTGATGAACATGGCTAGGGCAAGCGCCGGTCAGGACCCCAGGACGTAGCGGGACATGACGGCCATCGCCCGCCCCGGCAGCCCCAGCCGCGGCACGTCGGCGCCGGCCAGCAACGGCACCTCCATCGCCGGCACGCCCTGCCCGGACACCGTCAGCTTGCCCAGCGTGTCGCCCCGCAGCACCGGCGCCTGGACCGGGTTCGCGTATTCCACCGCGATCTTGGCGCTGCGCCGCCATTGGCGCGGCATCGTCAGCACCAGGTCCTTGCCACCCACCATCGGCACGGTCGGGCGGGCGCCCAGCCAGACCTTCGCGCTCTCGACCGTGTCGCCGGCCGTGAACAAGGTCACGTTCTCGAACTCGCGGAAGCTCCATTCCAGCAGGCGCTCGCTCTCCTCCGCGCGCTGCTTCATGCTGTTCATGCCGTTGGCAACGACGATCACGCGCCGGCCGGCCCGCTGCGCGCTGGCCACCAGGCCATAGCCGCCAGCATCGGTGTGCCCGGTCTTCAGGCCATCGGCGATACCCTTCTGCACCAGAGGGTTCCGGTTCTGCTGCTCGATCCCGTTGTACTTGTACGACTTCTCGTTGTCGTATTTGTAGTACTCGGGGAAGTCGGTGATCAGCCGCCGGGCCAGGGTGGCGATGTCGCGGCAGGACATCTGCTGGTTGGCGTCCGGCCAGCCCGTGCTGTTGCGGAAGGTGGAGTTGGCCAGGCCAAGCTCCTTGGCCTTCTGGTTCATCAGCTCGGCGAAACCCTCCTCCGACCCGGCCACCGCCTCCGCCAGCACGATGCAGGCGTCGTTGCCGGATTGGATGATCATGCCGCGGATCAGGTCTTCGACCTTCACTGACCCGCCCTGGGGCACGAACATCTTGCTGCCCTGCATCTTCCAGGCCCGGTCGCTGACCGGAAGCTCCTGCGCCAGGTTGAACCGCCCGGCCTTCAGCAGCCCATAAACGATATAGGCGGTCATCAGCTTGGTCATCGACGACGGCGGCATCGGCACGTCGCCGTCCTTGTCCAGCAAGGTGGCGCCGGTGTTGTAGTCCATGATGATGGCATACTTGGCGGCCGTGTCGATCGGCCCCAAGGGAGTCGCGGCTGGGGTGCCGGTCGGCGCCGCCGGCTCGTTGTGCCGCCCGCGGCCGGGCCGGCGCGGCTCGGCTGCGACGGCCGCGCCGGGCAGGCCGAGGGTGGCGCTTGCGGCCAGGATGGTCCGGCGATCTAGCATGGCCACGCGCTCCTACTCGACGACGATATGGGCATCGGTTACCCCGGCCCGCACCGCTTGGTCCAGCGCGATATCGGCCGCAGCCACATCGGTGAACGGCCCGGCCCGCACACGGAACACCTGCGTCCGGCCCTCCTGCGCCGCCTCGACCGCCGCCAGCCCGCCGACACGGCCGCGCACCTGGTCGGCATACTGTCGCCGCCCGAACTCGCCGGCCCTGATCCAAAGCTGGGCCGGGCTGACAGCAACCTGGGTCACGGCATCCGGCAGCCGGTCCGGCACCTGGTCCTGCGCCGGCGCCGTGCTTGTCGCAGACGGGGCGGGGGCGGCCCGCCCACGCCCGGACTGCGCGATGCCCGATGGCGGCGCCAGCGCCTCGGACATGACCGCGCCCCGCGGTGCTGCCGCGACGACGACCCCTTCCCCGCCGCCAAGCTGGTCGCGCAAGGCCTGGCTCGGGCCGTCCTCGACCTGCACGCGCACCCGGCCGGTGCTGCCCGGCAGGAGGCCCAGCCGGGCCGCCGCGCCTCGGGTCAGGCCGATCAACCGCGCCGGGCTGTCCGGGCCGCGGTCGTTCACCCGCACCCGCAGTTGCAGCCCATTGTCCATGTTCGTCACCCGCGCGATGGCCGGCAATTGCAGCGTCGGGTGCGCGGCGGCCATCGCCGTGCCGTCGAACGCCTCCCCATCGGCAGTCAGCCCGGCGCGATCCGGCAGCACCGACGCCAAACCGGTCGCGTCAAGCCGGAACTCCTCCCGCGGGTAGCGCCAGACCCCGCCAGCCTGGTAGGCGCCGCCGACAACATAGCGCGCCGCGGCGGCCGGGGCCGGGGGCCGCTTCACGCAGCCCGGCAGCAGCAACGCACACGCCAGCACCCAGGCCGGGTTCACGCCGCGGCGTCGCCCAGCAGCCCGACCGCCAGGGCGTAGAAGTCGGACGGGTTGTAGCGGCGGATAGCGGCGAAGTTGCCATACACCATGAACCCCTCACCGGGCGTGATCCCGTCCGGCACCACCAGCCCACCCATCGCATCCGGACGGGCGAACGGCGACCCATCGATCCGCGTGACCCCGGTCCGCATCCACTCGCCCAACGGGCGCTTGTTGTCCCGCCCGCCCAGGGTGCCCGGCGGCACCCGCACCGCCTGGCCCCAAGGCTCCCCGCGCCGCCAGCCGCTTTTCGCGAGGTAGTTGGCGATGGAGCCGAACACGTCCGGCTTGCTGTCCCAGATGTCCCGCTTGCCGTCCCCATCGAAATCGACCGCCAGACGCAGGTAGGAGCTGGGCATGAACTGCGGCTGCCCCATCGCCCCGGCATACCCGCCCGTCAGCCGCGCCGGCGTCACGTCACCCGCATCCAGGATACGAAGGGCGTTGATCAGCTCGCCCCGGAAATACGAGGCCCGCCGGCCCTCGAATGCGAGGGTCGAGAGCGCCTCCACCAGCCGGTAGTTGCCCTTGTTGGTGCCGAACGCGGACTCGATGCCCCAGATGCCCATGATGACGCCCGGATCGACGCCGAACCGCTGCTCGACTTGCGCCAGCAGGGCGCGCTCCCGGCCATAGTTGTCGCGCGCCGCCTGGATGCGGCTGTCCGGCAGCACGCGGGCGCGATACTGCGGCCAGGTCAGCGTGAACTCCGGCTGACGGCGGTCCAGCTCCACGACGCGCTGGTTCGGTTGCACGCCCGCGAAGGCGTCCTGCAGCGTCGCCTCCCGGATGCCGGCCCGCCGCGCCTCGGCCTTCACGCCGGCGACGAAGCTGCCGAAGTCTCCTTGCGCATGGGCAGGAATAGCGGCCAGGAGCGCCGGGGCGGACAGGATCAGGCTGCGTCGGTTCAACATGCGCCCATGTGCCACGGTCTGCCGGCCCCGGGCAACCAGCTTGAACCGTGCCACCAAACCGCGCCATGCTGCTGGAAAATCCGGGGGAGAAGCGCCATGGGCGTCACGTCCGACCTCGCAGCCTTCACGGCTGCGATCCAACTCGACCGCCTTCCGCCAGCCGTCGCGGCACGGGCGCACCTGCTGGTGCTGGACCTGGTCGGCAGCATCGTCCGCGCGCGGCATGACGCCGAGAGCACGGCGCCGATGCTGTCCGCCGCCCGGGCGCTGGGCGTCGCTGCCGGCAGCAGCGTTGTATTCGGCGATTGCGCCCGCTACACCCCGGCCGGGGCGGCGTTCCTGAATGCGGCGCTGGGGCATTCGCTGGATTTCGACGACACGCATGCCGCCGGGTCGCTGCACCCGGGTTGCCCGGTGATTCCTGCTGCGCTGGCTGCGGGGGAGATGGTGGGTGCATCCGGGGCGGACGTCCTGGCAGGGATCATCGCCGGGTATGAGGTCGCGTGCCGCATCGCACTGGCCCTACCCGCCGGGGACCACTACGCCCGCGGCTTCCATCCGACCTCCACCTGCGGTGCCTTTGGCGCGGCGGCGGCGGCGGCGCGGGTGTTCGGCTTGGATGCGGACGGGGTTGCCTCCGCGCTCGGCATCGCGCTCAGCCAATCCGCCGGCAGCCTGCAATTCCTAGCGAATGGCGCCTGGACCAAGCGGTTCCAGGTCGGCTGGGCCTGCATGGGCGGGCTGACGGCGGCCACCCTGGCGCGGGAGGGGTTCAAGGGCGCCGCTGAGGGGATCGAGGGCAAGCACGGCTTCCTGAACGCCTATGCGCCTGCCCCCAACCCGGCCCGTGCGGTGCAGGATTTGGGCAGTGTGTTCGAGCTGATGCAGACGGCCGTGAAACCATACCCATCCTGCCGCTACGGCCACGCCGGGATCGACGCCGCCCTGGCGCTACGGGCGGAGCACTGCATCGACCCGGCACGCATCGAGAGTGTCACCCTGGGCCTTCCGGACGCCGGGATGCTGCTGATCGGGGAACCCGCCGGCCAGAAGTCCGACCCGCAGAGCATCGTCGATGCCCAGTTCAGCGGCCCATTCGTGATCGCCGCGGCGCTGATGACCGGCGGCATGGCCTGGGACAGCTACGCCCTGCTGCACGATCCGGCCCTGCGCGCCCTGATGCCCCGCATCCGGTGCGAGCGCGACCCGGCGGCACAGGCCGAGTTCCCCGCCAACATGGCGGGCCGCCTGACGGTGGTGGCCGCCGGGCAGACGTTCAGCCGTTTGGTCACGGTGCCGAAGGGCGAACCCGGCAACTTCCTGACTGACCAGGAGGTGAGGGCGAAGTTCACCGGCCTCAGCGCCCCCGTGCTGGGCGCAGACCGCGCCGCCCGGTTGGCGGAGGCCGTGCTGGGCCTGCACGCCGCGCCCGGCGTCGGCCCCATGATGCGGCTGGCCTCGCCCCTGGGCGGGGCGAGGTTGGCTGGCGACTAGGCGAAGCGCCCAGTATCCGGAAAGCCGCGTGGCGCCTTCGCGCCGGCATGGCCACGGGCGCCGAGCCAGATGGCCAGGTCCGTTTGCGTCCGCGTCTTGGAGTCACCCCAGGGCCAGGTCAGGCCATCAGCCAGCGTGAAGACCTTGGCATCCGACAGCTCGCCCTCCTTGTACTTCTGCAGCATGACGCCGGACCCGCGTGACAGCTCCGGCACCGACGCCAGCGGGAACACGAGCAGCTTGCGGTTGGTGCCGACGACCGCAACGTAGTCGCCTGTCGCCAGCACGCACACCTGCACGGCCTCGCCGGGCTTCATGTTCAGCACCTGCTTGCCCGTCCGCTTCTCTGCCAGCAGGTCCGAGGCGGCCACCACCAAGCCGCGCCCGGCATTGCTGGCAATCAGGTAGCGTGCGCCGGACTGCCAGACGAACAGCGCCGCCACGTCCTCGTCGTTGCCCATCTCCGCCAGCACGCGGATCGCCTGGCCGTCGCCGCGCCCGCGCTGCAACTCCCCGGCGCGCAGGATGTGCGCCCGCCCGCCGGTGCCGACCAGGCACAGGCGGTCGGTCGTCTGGCACGGCACCAGGCGGCGCAGGTTGTCGCCTTCCTTGAACTTCAGCTCCGCCCCGTCCGCCAGGTGCCCCTTCACCGCGCGTATCCAGCCCTTGGCCGACAGCACGACGGTGATCGGCTCCCGCTCGATCAGGGAGTCCGCGTCCACCAGCACCGCCGCCGGCACGTCGCCCAGCACCGTCCGCCGTGCGCCCAGCGGACCCGTGCCGAACTTCTCCCGCACCTCCGCCAACTCCGCCGTGATCGCCTTCCATTGCCGGCGCACGTCGCCCAGCAGCAGCTCCAGCCCCTGCACTTCCCGCGTCAGCGCCTTGTGCTCCTTGCGAAGCTCCATCTCCTCCAACCGGCGGAGGGAGCGCAAACGCATGTTCAGGATCGCCTCTGCCTGCACGTCCGTCAGCGTGAAGCGGGCCACCAGCGCCGGCTTCGGATGGTCGTCTTCCCGGATGATGCGGATTACTTCGTCCAGGTTCAGGAACACCGCAA
>Ga0123338_10002895_pt1 | contig 15759 bp, 18 predicted proteins | sample grotaG_FD_89793 | JGI IMG/M metagenome (GOLD analysis project Ga0123338, IMG submission 89793) | Glacier valley bacterial and archeal communities from Borup Fiord, Nunavut, Canada, to study Microbial Dark Matter (Phase II) -... | ecosystem: Environmental > Aquatic > Freshwater > Ice > Glacier ...
CACCGCGAGCGATCCCGGCCAGTCCGGAGCGATGTTCGATCCGGCGGACGACAAAGTGTACCGCCACCCCACCTTCTACACGATCCCCGACGGCATCGGGCATATCTGATGCCCTCGCTCCCCACGATCGCACCCGAGGTGGAGGCGCGCGCTGCGGCCGTGCTGCATCCCGCGCCGCCGCCCGAACCGTCGCACGAACGCGCTTGGGAATATGCATTGCGCTTGGGCGATGACGCGCTGATCCTCGGCCAGCGATTGTCCGAATGGTGCGGCCACGCGCCCGCGCTCGAGATTGATCTGACGCTCGCCAACATCGCGCTCGATCTGGTGGGGCAGGCGACCTCGTTCCTCGGCCACGCGGGCGCGCTGGAAGGGCAGGGGCGGGACGCAGATGCGCTCGCCTTTCACCGCGACGTGCTCGATTACGCGAATTGCCTGATGGTCGAGCAGCCGAACGGCGATTTCGGCCAGACGATCTCGCGGCAATTCCTGTTCTCGACGTTCCATCATCTCCAGATGGAGGCGCTTGCCCGCTCTGCTGATCCCACGCTTGCCGCGATCGCCGCCAAGGCGGCCAAGGAGACCGCCTACCACGCAGAGGTCGCCGCCGACTGGGTGATCCGCCTGGGCGACGGCACCGCCGACAGCGCCGCGCGCATGGCGGCGGGGCTGGAGTGGCATTGGCGCTTCGTCGACGAGTTGTTCGAACCCGCCGATGCCGCGCTGGTCGCGGCCGGGATCGCCGTCGATCCCCCCGCGCTGCGCCCGGCGTGGGACGCGACCATCGCCGCCGTGCTCGCCAAGGCCACTCTCGCCACCCCCGCCCCGCGCCGCGCGGTCACCGGCGGGCGGCGCGGTCACCACAGCGAGCATCTGGGGCATCTGCTCGCGGTGATGCAGCATTTGCCGCGCAGCTATCCGGGGGCGGTGTGGTAGCCGCGCCCCTCCCTCTCCCCGCTCCGCTGCGCTCCGCATCTCTCTCCCTTCAGGAGAGGGCGAACGCCCACCCTCTCCCGAATGGAGAGGGACAGGCCGAAGGCCAGGGAGCGGGAGGGGCGCAAGCCCCGGTCTGGGCCGTCCTCGCCACCGTCCCCGACCCCGAAATCCCCGCGGTCAGCGTGGTCGATCTCGGCATCGTCCGCCGCGTCGATCCCACCGCCGTCATCATCACCCCCACCTATTCGGGCTGCCCCGCCACCCACGTCATCGAAACCTCGATCCGCGACGCGCTCGCCGCCGCGCACCTGCCGCACGATGTCGTCACCGAACTCGCGCCCGCCTGGACCACGGACTGGATCACCGACGAAGGCCGCGCCAAGCTGCGCGCCTTCGGCATCGCGCCGCCGCCGCTGGGCATGGGTGCGCGCAGCCTGATGAACGCGGGCGCGGCCGAGTGCCCGCGCTGCGCTTCCACCGACACGCGCGAAATCAGCCGCTTCGGCTCCACGCCGTGCAAGGCGCTCTGGCAGTGCAATGCGTGTGCCGAACCGTTCGACCGGTTCAAATGCCATTAGGCGCCGCAAATGCTCCTCGGAACGGACAGGCGGATTGCTGATGGAGGCATTCCACCCGCTCACGATCCGCGAGGTCCGCCGCGAGACCGCCGACAGCGTCTCGCTTCTCCTTGACGTGCCGCCCACCCTCGCCCCCGCTTTCGCCTTCACTGCCGGCCAGCACCTCACGCTCCGCGCCGAAATCGACGGCGAGGATGTCCGCCGCAACTATTCGCTCTGCACCGCCCCTCACGAGCGCGAACTGCGCGTTGCGATCAAGGCGGTCCCCGGCGGCCGCTTCTCCGCCTGGGCCAACACCCACCTGCAACCCGGCCACAGCGTCGAGGTGATGCCCCCGCATGGCAGTTTCACCTGGGCGTTCGATCCCGCCCGGGCGCGCGAATATCTGGGCGTCGCGGGTGGCTCGGGGATCACGCCCATTCTGGCCCTGCTCAAGACCGCGCTCATCGAAGAACCCCGCAGCCGCTTCACGCTGCTTTACAGCAACCGCCACAGCCAGTCGGTCATGTTCGCCGACCAGCTCGCCGACCTCAAGGACAGCTTCCTCACCCGCCTCACGCTCCACCACTTCCTCTCCGCCGAGTTCGACGACGATCTCGACCTGTTCAACGGCCGCCTCGATCGCGCCAAGGCGGATGCGGTGTTTGCCACGCTGGTCGATTCCGCCCGCATGGATGCCGCCTTCCTGTGCGGCCCCGAAGGCATGATGGACGCAGTCGAGGCCGCGCTGATCGCACGCGGCATGCCCGCGGCTGCGATCCTTTCGGAACGCTTCGCCACCGGCCCCGTCTCCGCCGAACGCACCGCCGCTGCCCGCGCGCTGGCGGAGGCCGCCACCGGCCTCGCCGTCTCGGTCCGTCTCGGTGGCACTCGGCGCACCATTGCCTTCGATCCCGCGCTCGGCAACATTCTGGACAGCGCGCGCGCCGCCGGACTACCCGCGCCCTACGCGTGCAAAGCGGGCGTTTGCGCCACCTGCCGCGCCCGAGTCACCGCAGGCAAGGTCGAAATGACGACCAACTACGGCCTGTCCGCCACCGAGGTCGCGGCGGGCTACGTGCTCACCTGTCAGTCAGTGCCCGTCGGCCCCGGCGTCGCGGTGGACTACGACGCGTGAAGCCCGTGCAGGAAAATAGCCGCCACCTGTTGCGCGATGGCGTCCGGCCCCAGCGGACCCGCCGGGTTCCACCAGGTGTGCGTCCAGTTGATCATGCCGAAGAACAACATCGCTGCGGCAAACCGTTGACGCGGGGGCAAGGCGGGGGCGATCTCGGCGACCATCACCTCGACCGTGGCGACGATCGCGCGCTGCTCGGCCACGATGCGCGCGCGGCGCTCGGGGGGGAGCTGGTCGAGCTCGTTCAGCAGCACCTTCTGCCGTGCCGCCGCACCCGCATATTCGTGCATCAGCGCGCCCGCGAGCGCGCGCAACCGATCGGGCGCAGGGCCATCTGGAACGGCGCGCGCCGCTGCAAGCAGGGCCGCCAGATGCCCTTCCATCACTGCGAACAGGATATCTTCCTTGCCCGGGTAATAGTGATAGATCAGGCTCTTGCTCGCCCCGCACGCGGCGGCGATTTCGGCCACGCTCGCGCTGGCGAAGCCACGCGCGGCGAACAGTGCGGCGGCCGCGTGCACGATTTTCGCGCGCCGTTCATCGTAATCGGCCGCCTGTGTCCTTGCCATTGCACGGGCCTTGCCACGGCGGCCGCGTGTTCGGAAGGGCGCTGATGGCCACCGCTCCGCACCCCGCCCCGCCCGATGAACCGCAGGTCGATTGGCCGCGCGTGCTCGATCTTGTGCTGCTCAGCCGTGCGCTCGACGATCTGGAGGAGACGCAGCTCCTCCCCGCGCGGCGCATGTTCTACCAGTTCTCAGCGCGCGGCCACGATATGGCGCAGGTGCTGCTTGGCTTGCAGCTCGGCCAGCCCGGCGATGCGATCGGCGGCTATTACCGCTCGCGGCCTGCGCTACTGGCGATCGGCGTCTCCCCCATTGAGGCACTCGCAGCGAGCCTGATGCGCGAGGGCGGCTATTCGGACGGGCGCGATATCGGCACCGTCTTCAATCACGCCAACGCGTCCGGCTGCACCGCGCTGCCGATGTGCGGCGGGGTGGGCACGCAATATACCCCCGCCGCCGGATGGGCGCAGGCGCTGGTCTACAAGGCGGAGCATCTGGGCGAGGCGGCGGCCGGCCGCGCGATCGCCGTCGCGCTCGGCGGCGATGCGTCGGTTGCGACCAACGGCTTCTGGGCGGCGCTCACGATGGCGACCACGCTGCAATTGCCGATGCTCTTCTACATCGAGGACAATGGCTACGGCATCTCGGTCCCCGGCCATTTGCAAACCCCGGGCGGGGATATCGCCGCCAACCTCGCCAGCTTCCGGGGGCTGACGGTGCTCAATGGCGATGGCACCGAACCCGCCGAAGCCGCATCGCGCATCGCCGAGGCCGTCGCCCATGTGCGCGACGCGCGCGCGCCCGTGCTGCTGCGCCTCACCGTGCCACGCCTTGCCGGGCACAGCTTCCAGGATACGCAGGCCTATAAATCGAATGCGATCGTCGCGGCCGAGCGCGCGCGCGATCCGCTGCCGAGGCTCAAGGCGCACCTCGTGCCCGCGCATATGGGCGAGGCAGACTGGACCGCTGCCAAGGCGCACGCCGCCGCCACCGTCGCCGCCGCGCTCGCCGAAGCCGAAGCGCGGCCGCTTGCGGACGCGGGCCGCATCACGCACCACCTCTTCGCCGCGCCGGGCGATGCCGCCCCGATGGGCGGCGCGCCCGCGCTGCCGCCCGGCGACGAAACTCCGCGCCCCGAAGGCCAGCGCCTCAACATGGGCCAGGCGATCCGCCGCGCGCTCGATACCGAGCTCGCGGCCAACCCCCGCCTGCTGATCTTCGGCGAGGACATCGGTCCCAAGGGCGGAGTCCACGGGGTGACGCTGGGCCTGCAGGATAAGCATGGTGTCGGCCGCGTGTTCGATACCAGCCTGTCCGAAGAGGGAATCGTCGGCCGCGCGGTCGGCATGGCGCTCGCGGGCCTTACCCCCGCGCCCGAAATCCAGTTCCGCAAATATGCCGATCCCGCCGCCGAGCAGATCGCGGACGCGGGCACGCTGCGCTGGCGCACCGGCGGACGCTTTGCGTGCCCGATGCTGCTCAGGATGCCCGGCGGCTATCTGCGCGCGGGCGATCCGTGGCACAGCCAGACGGACGAGGTGCGCTTCGTCCACTCGCCCGGCTGGCGCGTGGCGATGCCGTCCAACGCCGAGGATGCGGCGGGCCTGATCCGCGCCGCACTACGGGGGGGTGATCCGGTGCTGTTCTTCGAACATCGCGCGCTGCTCGATGCGCCTTCCGCGCGGCGTCCGTGGCCGGGCGACGATTATGTGCTGCCGTTCGGCCGTGCGCGCATCACCATGCCGGGCGAGGCGATCACGCTCGTCACTTGGGGCGCGATGGTCGAACGCTGCGAGGCCGCCGCCAAGGGCCGCGACGCCGAGGTGATCGATCTGCGCACGCTCAGCCCCTGGGACCGCGAGACGGTGCTCGCATCGGTGCGCCGCACGCGCCGGTGCCTTGTGGTGCACGAGGATTTGCTAACGGCGGGCTTCGGGGCCGAAGTGGCTGCCGTGGTGGCGCAGGAGCTGTTCCTCGATCTGGATGCGCCGGTGTCCCGCCTTGCGATGCCCGATGTGCCGCCGCCGCACGCGCCCCATCTGCTCGATGCGGTGGTGCCGAGCGTGGCGCAGATTGCCGCCAGGATCGACGAGCTGGTGGCGTTCTGATGGCCATGATCGATGTCCATGTCCCCGCGCAGCAGGAGGGCACGCGCGCTGCCGTGGGCCGCTGGCTGAAGGCGGTGGGCGAGGCGGTCGCCGAGCATGAGCCGCTGCTCGAACTCGAGACCGACAAGGTGGCAGTCGAGGTTGCCGCGCCCGCCACCGGCATCCTCGCCGAGCGCTGCGCCGAAGAGGGCGCGGATGTCGAACCCGGCGCATTGCTGGCGCGCATCGCGGTCGAGGGCGAACCCCCACCGCCCCTTCGGGGCACCTCCCCCGGAGGGGGAGGTAACGACCTTACCTCCCCCTCCGGGGGAGGTGGCGGCGAAGCCGACGGTGGGGGTCCGGCCGACTGGTCCGATCTGCGCCTATCCCCCGCCGTCCGCCGCGCGCTCGGCGCGCACCGCCTCGATCCGCGCGCGATCCATCCTTCGGGGCGCGACGGCCGCCTTAAGCTGGCCGATGTGGAAGGGGCGGCCGCCGCCGCACCCCCACCGCCCCTTCGGGGCACCTCCCCCGGAGGGGGAGGTATGAGTCTTAGCTTCCCCTCCGGGGGAGGTGGCGGCGAAGCCGACGGTAGGGGTCTCGCCGCACGCACCCAGCTTATCCCGCACACCCCCATGCGCCGCCGCATCGCCGAGCGCATGGCGCACTCGGTCGCCACCGCTCCGCACGTCACCGCCGTGTTCGAGGCGGACTTCACTGCAATCGCCGCGCACCGCGCGCGCCACCGCGCCGCGTTCGAAGCGCGCGGGGTGCCGCTCACCTACACCGCCTATTTCGTCGCCGCCGCCGCGCGCGCGATGCAGGCCCAGCCGCAGGTCAACGCCCATTGGGGTGAGGACGCGCTCACCCTGCATGCCGATATCAACGTCGGCGTTGGCACCGCGTTGGGCGAATCTGGCCTCGTCGTGCCCGTCGTCCACCGCGCGCAGACGCTCAGCCTCGAAGGCATCGCCGCGCGCCTCGCCGACACCACCGCGCGCGCGCGGACGGCCAAGCTCACCCCCGCCGATGTGGCGGACGGCACCTTCACCATCTCCAACCACGGCGTTTCGGGCTCGCTGTTCGCCTCGCCGATCATCCTCATGCCCCCGCAGGTCGCGATCCTGGGCGTGGGCAAGCTCGAAAAGCGCGCGGTCGTGCGCACGGTCGATGGCTCGGACGCGCTGCTGATTCGTCCGATGGCCTATGTCAGCCTCACCATCGATCACCGCGCACTCGACGGCGCGGCGACGAACGCGTGGCTCACCGCCTTAGTCGCTGCGATCGAGGGGTGGGACGCCGCCACCCCCTAGCCGCCGTGCCGCAAACCGCGCTACCACGCCCGCAACAAAAGGGAGTTGCCAAGGATGCGCGCACTGATGATCGCCACCGTACTGCTCGGCGGGGCCGCGCACGCCGCGCCGCTCGCCTACCCGCAAGCCCATCGCGGCGATGCGGTCAGCCACACGGCGGGCATCGCAGTGCCAGATCCCTACCGCTGGCTCGAAGGCGATGTGCGCAAGGATGCCGCCGTGCAGGCGTGGGTCGCGGCCGAGAACCGCGTGACGCAGCCCTATCTGGCCTCCCTGCCCCGCCGCGACGCGATCAAGGCGCGCCTCACCCAGCTCTGGAATTACGAGAAGACCGGCCTGCCCGTGGCCGAGGGCGGGATGATCTTCTACCGCCACAACACAGGGCTCCAGAATCAATATACGCTAATGGTCGAAGCGCCGGGACAGCCGCCGCGCGTGCTGCTCGATCCCAACACATGGTCGAAGGACGGCGCGACCGCGCTCGCCGAATGGCGCCAGAGCCGCGACGGGAACTATGTCGCCTTCACCGTGCAGGACGGCGGGACCGACTGGCGCACGATCAAGGTGCTCGAAACCGCGACCGGGCGCGTTCTCGATGAAACGCTCGACTGGGCCAAGTTCACCGATCTCGCATGGGAGCGCGACAGCAAGGGCTTCTTCTATTCGCGCCACCCCGCCAACCCCAAGGGCAAGGATTTCACCAGCGCGGTCTACGATCACCAGATCCATTACCACCGCGTCGGCACACCGCAATCGCAAGATCGCCTGATTTTCCGCACGCCCGAGCATCTGAACTACTACAACGATGGCTCTGCCACAGCGGACGGCCGCTGGCTCGTCATCCGCTCGTCGCGTGGCAGCGACGATAATTACGAGATCACCGTCGTCGATCTGGCGAAGCCGGACTGGACGCCGCGCACGCTGATTGCGGGGCTGGACAATGATTACAAGCTCGCGGGCGGGCGCGGTGACACGTTGTATTTCGTCACCAACAACGGCGCGCCGCGCTACCGCGTGGTGAGCATCGATGCCGCCGCCCCCGGCCCGGCCCGGCTCGCAACCATCGTTCCCGAAAGTGCGGACCTGATCGAGGGCGCGACGCGCGCGGGCGACCGGCTGATCGTCGCACGCCTCCAGGACGCGAAGAGCACGCTCGCGTCATACCCCCTGAACGGCGGCTCCCCCACCGCGCTCGCGCTGCCGGGCATCGGCAGCGCGGGGCTTGGCGAGGAAAGCGAGGACGGGCACCTGTTCTGGTCCTACGCGAGCTTCGCGACCCCCTCGACGATCTACCGCTACAGCGGCCATGGCGACAAAAGTGCGCTGTACCGCGCGCCCAAGGCCCCCTTCGATCCCGCCGCCTACGAAGTGACCCAGGTCTTCTACAAATCGAAGGATGGCACGCGCGTCCCCATGTTCGTCGCGCGCAAGAAGGGCGCGACCGGCCCCGCGCCGACGATTCTCTACGGCTATGGCGGCTTCAACATCTCGTTGCCGCCGAGCTTCAGCCCCGCGTTCGTCGGCTGGATGGAGATGGGCGGCGTCTGGGCGCTCGCCAACATCCGCGGCGGCGGCGAATATGGCACGCCGTGGCACACGGCGGGCAAGCTGTTCAAAAAACAGAATGTGTTCGACGATTTCATCGCGGGTGGCGAATATCTGATCTCTTCGGGCGTTACGCCGCGCAACGGCCTCGCGATTCTGGGAGGATCGAACGGCGGCTTGCTGGTGGGTGCGGTGATAAACCAGCGCCCCGATCTGTTCGCGGCGGCGATCCCCGAAGTGGGCGTTATGGACATGACGCGCTTCCACCTGTTCACCGAGGGGCGGACGTGGACCGACGATTATGGCAACCCGGACGAGGCGGCCGCGCTGCGCTACAATCTGACCTATTCGCCCTATCACAATGTGAAGAGCGGGACGGATTATCCGGCGATCCTCGTGATGACGGCGGACACCGACGACCGCGTGGTGCCCGGGCACAGCTTCAAATATACCGCCGCGCTCCAGCACGCCGCCATCGGCGACAAGCCGCATATCATCCGCATCGAAACCCGCGCGGGCCACGGATCGGGCAAGCCCACGGACAAGCAGATCGAGGAAACGGCGGACCAGTGGGCATTTGCTGGCTACTGGACGGGGCTGACTCGCTGACCTTCTCCTCCCGCTCTGGGGGAGGTGCCCGAAGGGCGGAGGGGATTGCCGGGCGTCGAGACCCCCGCCGACCCGCTGCGCGGGCCACCTCCCCCGTGAACGGGGGAGGACGGATCACAGCGGCTTTTCCATCACCTCCAGCACCAGATCGTCGCGCATGGCGACGTCGAACCCCTGGTGCGAATAGGGAAACGGCTCGGTCCGTCCCGTCAAGGCATAGCCGCGCCGTTCGTAATACGCGATCAGCTCGGGGCGCTGGCGGATGACGGTCATCTCGATCCGGTCGCGGCCCCAGTCCCGCGCGCGCGCCTCGGCGGCGGCAATCAGCGCGCGGCCCAGCCCGCTGGCCTGCGCGTGCGGCCGCACACTTAGCAGGCCCAGATAGGTGTGGGTGACCCGGTTCGCGACGAGCACGCAGCCCGCAACGCCAAGCTCATCGTCCGCGATCAGGATGGTCGTTGTCGGATCGCCGAGGAACGCTGCCAACTGCGCCGGATCGGTGCGCGGCCCTTTCAGCAAATCGGCCTCGTGCGTCCACCCCGCGCGTGCCGCCTCGCCGCGATAGGCGCCTTCGATGAGCGCGTGGAGCGCGGGGATGTCTTCGGGGGTGGCGGCGCGTGTCATCATCGCGTCCGGTTAGCGGCGCGCGCCACCGGAATCCATCCGGGGCGCGCGCCGGGCCGGTCAGCCCGGTGTCTTGGTCGTGACCGTGGTCGTCGTCTGCTCGACCGCAGGGCCGGTCGTCGTGGTCGTATGATGCACGCGGCGGCGATGATGGACGGTGTGCGCGGGCCTGCTTACGACATCGCGGTCCACCGTGGTTGTGGTGGTGGTCGCGGGTGCGGGGGGCGGGGGCGCGTTACGCATCGCGTCTGCCTGCGCATTGGCTGCGTCCGCGCTCTGTTGAGCGGCGGCCGCGCGGGCCTGCGCATCGCCTGCCATCTGCTCGGCATTGTTCGCGCGCGCGGCCGAATTGGCCGCCGAAGCCTGGGCATTCGCCGCCGCTGCTTCGGCCTGCTGACGACCCGCCTGTTCGGCCATCGTCTTGCGCTTGTCGGTCAGCACGATCGCCTGATCGGCGAGATCGCCCGCATGTTTGGCTGCGGCGATCGCCTCGTTCTTCTCGCCCTTGGCGAACTGGGCTTCGGCCTGGTGAAGCGCGGCGCGCGCGCGCACCTCGGTCTCGCCCGCCTCGCCGATCGCGCCGATCTTGTCGGCCGCATCGATCTTGGCCTTGGCGGCTGCAATCGCCTTGCGCGCCTCGTCGGCCAGACCCGCGTGCGCGGGGATCGCGGCTGCCGAGACCATCAGCAGCGTGCAAAGGCCGAACGCGCGCGAACGCATCGTTGAAATAGCCATGTTGTATCCTTTCATAATGGTAGTCTGTCGCATCTGAACCGTCCGGCCGCGCCAGCGGTTCCGGAATGACCGCTTTGTCAGAAGCTCGCGCTGAGTGTCGCCACCACGCCCGCACCCGCGCGGGGCAGCGCGCGATCGGTTTCGACATAACTGAGCCCCAGCGCGAACCGCCCTCGCCGCGCGCTTGCGCCGAGCGTCCAGTCGAGCTTGCGGCGCGCCTCGAAGCCGTCCTCATACCCCAGCTTCGCCTTCAACGTGACCGGCGTGCGCGGGACGCCGACCGACAGGCTGGAATAGACATAGACATTGTCGCGGCCGTTTTGCTGCGGCGGGGCGTAGTTGACGCCGACGGTGGCGCTGGCGGGGCCGAGATCACGGCTGAGCGCGCCATAGACTTCGTAGAAGTCCGCGCCGTAGCCGCCGGGGAACAGATATCCGTAGATGCCCGCATCGGGCGTCCAGCCGCCGATATTGCGTGTCCACCCGCCATACAGGTCCACCTCCGCGTCCGCCCCCGCATAGCCGCCGACCGACGACGCCCACGCGCTCGCGTAGAAGCCGGGCGCGCTGTCGACGCGCAGCGATGCGTCGGCGGCGGGGTGGCCCTGACTGCGGCTGACACCGCGGAAGCGATAGTCGGTGGCGAGTTCGGCGGTGCCGGTGACCGTGAGGAAGGCGGGCGCGGCGGCGGGGCCGTCCTGCGCGTGCGCCGGGAGGGTGGCGGCTGCGGCCAGCACCGCGAGAGCCAATGTTGCGCGCATCGCTATCCCCGTAGCGGTGCGTCCGTGCCGCGCCTAGCCGCCCGCGCGCACGATGAGCACGGTGGCGAGCGCGAAGGGGGCGTCGTCCGAAAGCGAGACCCAGATGTCCGCGCCGCCGGGCCCAGCGAGTTCGGCGAGCCGCGCCGCCGCGCCGCCCGTGAGCTGCATCGTCGGCCGCCCGCCCGGCAGATTGATAACGCCCATATCCCGGTGGAACACCCCGCGCGCGAAGCCGGTGCCGAGCGCCTTGGCGCACGCCTCCTTCGCGGCCCAGCGCTTGGCGTAGCTGCCCGCACGCAGCAGCGGCCGGCGTTCGGCGCGCGCGATTTCGAGGTCGGTGAAGATGCGGCGCTCGAACCGGCCGCCGTGGCGAGCGAGCACGGCGGCGATGCGATCAATGTTCGTGATGTCCGAGCCGAAGCCCAGAACAGTCAACGCGCCGCGTCCATCGCGGTGCGCATCGCGCGCACCGCCGTGTCCAGCCCGGTGAAGATCGCCTCGCCGATCAGGAAGTGGCCGATGTTGAGTTCGGCGATCTCGGCGATCGCGGCGATCGCGGCCACATTGTCGAACGTCAGCCCGTGGCCCGCATGGACTTCGAGCCCGCGCGCCGCCGCGTCCGCCGCCGCGCGGCGCAACCGCGAAAGCTCGGTCGCGCGCCCGCTCCCTTGCAGATGCGCATACGCTCCCGTGTGCAGCTCGATCACCGGCGCACCCAGCGCCAGCGCCGCCTCGATCTGGCGCGCATCGGGTTCGACGAACAGGCTGACGCGCACCCCCGCCGCTGCCAGTTGCGCGCACATCGGGCCGAGGTGCGCGAGCATTCCGGCGGCATCGAGTCCGCCCTCTGTGGTGCGTTCCTGCCGCCGCTCGGGCACGATGCAGGCGGCATGCGGCTTGTGACGCAGCGCAATGCCGAGCATTTCGGGGGTGGCGGCCATCTCCAGATTGAGCGGCAGCGGGATTTCGGCGGCGAGGCGCGCGATATCAGAATCGGTGATGTGGCGCCGGTCCTCGCGCAGATGCGCGGTGATCCCGTCTGCCCCCGCATCCGCGGCCATGCGCGCCGCGCGGACGGGATCGGGATGCGCGCCGCCGCGCGCGTTGCGGATAGTGGCGACATGATCGATATTAACGCCGAGGCGAAGCTTGCTGGCCATAGCATCCGCATACGCCCGCGCGTGCGCCGATCCTAGAAGGCGAAGCGTACTCCCGTCGTCGCAGCCCAGCCGACCGTAAGCTGATATCCCACGACGCGCTGATACACGGGCACCGAGACCAGCCCGTACAGGCGCGCGCGTGCGCCGACTCGGGCGCTCACGCCGGGAGAGATGTAGAGGAGCTCGCCGCCGCTGTTCAGCCGGTCCGATTCAGCGCCCGTGTCTTGTTCGGCCAGCCGCAAATTGGTTGCCAACTCGGGCACCACGCGCCCGAAGCCCACATCGCGCACCCCCGCCGAACTATCGACGACGATGCCGGGCTTGTAATCGCGCCGCCGATCGACGGGCGCATCGAGGGTGGAGCGCAGGAAGTAATCGAACTTTCCCGCCAGCCGACCGAAATGATACACGCCCGCGATCAGATCGGTGGTTCCCGCGCCCGCCTGCAAGCCGCGATCGAGCGGATTGCCCGCCTGCGAGCCGCGCAGGAAGCTGTCCTGCCAGCTGCCGGTCGGCAGTTTGACGCCAAGCTGGAGGCCGAAGATCGATTTGGTTGGGAAGCCCTGGAAGCGCGCGATCACGCGCATATCGCCTACATCGGTGGTGCGCGACGTGGAGACTGCGGTATCGCCGGGCGCGATCGTGGTGTGGCCACGCCCCACGAAGGGCAGCTGCACGGTCACGTCCCAATCGGGCGAGCGGCTGTAATCAAGGCTGGCGGTGACATAGTTGTTGACCGTGCGCTGCTCGATCTCGCGCGCCTGCGGAAGCGGGATTTGCGCGCGATCGAGGCGATGTGTGCCCGAACGCAGGATTTTTTGATTGATATGATCGTAGCGCAGATCGAGCCGCAGGCCCGGCTGGGCGAACAGCCCTTCGGACGAAAAGTCGGAGGTCAACATGCAGCCGCACGCCGAACAGGCGGACGCGGCCGCGGGCGGGGCTGCGATGGCAGCCGCGAGCAGAATCGAACGCATGGGGAAGGAGCTTTTGAAGACGGGGATACGCGGCCGTGCGCGGCGCGGTTCCCCGTGCGGTTCAGGCGTTGAGGAGTGGCAGCGTTACCGGGGTCGGCGGGGCGCGCGCGGGCGGTGCGGGCGCGTGGCGCGCGGGTGCGGCGGCAACGGCAGCGAACAGCGCCGCGAGGACGCGGCGCGCGGCGCGCACAGGCGGGGCGGGCAGCGACGGATCGGCAGCAAGTGCGGGAGCCGCGAGCGCGGTGAAGGGACAGGCCTTGGCGGGTGCACCGGACGGATCGCGCACATGATCGCTCGCGCCCGAGCAGATCGTGATCGTGAGTCCGCGCGCGTCCGAACCGGGCATCAGCCCCGGCGCGAAGAACAGCCGCAGCGCCAGCGCCGCCACCAGCCACGGCAGCGCCCATGCGCGGAGCATCGCCGCGTTCACGCCGCGCGGCTCCCGGGCTTGATCGCGGGGATCGCCGCGAGTTCGGGCGGCAGCGCATCGGGCGCGTAGCTCGGCACGTCGAGGCGGATTAGCGGAATCAAGGGCACCCCCACGTCCGCCGTCCCATTTGATCGGTCCACGAGACACGCCGCCGCAACCACCCGACCCCCCGCCGCCTCCACCGCCGCGACCGCCTCGCGCGAGGACAGGCCCGTCGTCACCACATCCTCGCACAAAAGCACGCGCGCGCCGGGTTCTAGTGCGAAGCCGCGCCGCAGCTCGAACACGCCCTGGGGCCGTTCGACGAACATCGACGCGAGCCCCAACTGCCGCGCCAGCTCATAGCCCACGATCAGCCCGCCCATCGCGGGCGCGATCACCGCGTCCGCCATGATGCCCGCTGCGCGCACCTTGTCTGCCAGCGCTGCAGCCAGCCGCGCCGCGCGCGCCGGATCGGTCAGCACCCGCGCGCACTGGAGATAGCGCGCCGAGCGCAAGCCCGAGGACAGGATGAAATGCCCCTCGAGGAGCGCACCCGCATCGCGGAACTCGGCGAGGACTTCGAGGTCGGTCACAAGCGCTTATTCGTGCGGCCAACATTCTTCGTCGAGGATCTCGTCTATGGTCAACTCGAACGTATCCAGATTCGCGTTTTGGGCATCATCGAGCGCCTCCATCCATTCGTGATATTGTTCCAACGCACGGTGAAACCGTTGCAGCCCCTTCTGAAGCGCGCGTTCGAGCGTGCGCGAGAGGTTGTCATCGGTGCGCAAGCTCGGGAATCGTTGGAGTAGATCCCTGATCTCGTCGCCCTCGCGCGAAAGGGTCGCAATCCACCCACGCCTCGGATCGGTCGCGGGCGAAAATTCCAGTTTGAGCCAGTGTTCGATCATCGTCGTCATGCGGCCGAGCAGTTCGTCGCGGTGCCGCCCAGCCACGTCTTCGATCTCCTCGATCACCTGTTCCCAGTCCACCTCGGAGAAGCGCCTTGCCTTGAGCAGCGCGGCCTGCTGCGTCGCCCAAGCGACGATGTCGCTCGTGTAAGGGTCTGGCCGATGGCGATCGGCAGCAAGTGCGGTTTCACCCATAGTGCAGAGCTTAGCATTCTCCCGACCAGCACGCGACTCCAACCCGTCCGGCAGCGCGCCCGCTGCGCTGAACTCGGCCAAAGCTGCATCAGGCGTCATGCCACCCACGGGTCCACCACGGGCGTGGGCAGATCGGCAAAATGCCGCGTATTGCGCGTGGCGAGCGTGGCGCGGTTGGCGATAGCGATCCCGGCAATCAGCGTATCTTGCATATCCTGGCCGGTTCCCGTCCGTTTACGCGCGGCGTGGAGGTCGCCCGCGATGCGGGCCGCCGCCCGGCCGAGCGGGATCACGCGTCCGCCCAGCATGTCGTCGGTCAGGGCTGCGTTCATCCGTTCGAGCCGCGTGCGGCTCGCACTCGCGGGCAGCTGGGCTTGCCCCTTTCGCAGCCCGAACACCGTGATCGCCGTCACGTGGATGTGACCCTCAATCTGCCTGTCCAGCCATGCCGCCACGCCCGGATCGGGGCGGTTCCGGGTCAGTTCGGATAAGATGTTGGTGTCGAGAAGGATCCCGTCAATTTGGCTGATGGTTCGGGATCGTAATCCGGACCGGAGAAGTCGATCTCGTCGCGCCAGACCCAGGGCTCGCGCTTGAAGATCAGCGCATGTTCCTCCTCAGTCAGGCCGATTTCGGCAAAACAGGCGCGAATCCGCTGGCTCAGCGTAAGCCCGTCGGTAGGCGCGGGCGCGCCTGCAGCAACCGTCAGCACCTCGCGCGCCTCGGCCTCCAGACTGCGGCCATGCTCCCGCGCACGCGCACGCAGCCGCTCTTTGACGCCCTCAGGCAATTTGCGAATGAGCAACTGCGTCATGATATCGTGATAGCAATCGGTCCCGCCCCGTCAACTCACCCCCGCTCGCGCTCGGCTGCCACTACGCCCGGTGCCTCGCGCAGCCCCGCGATGATGCCCATTAACTGCGCCACATTCTCCACCTCGATGTCGAGCGCATAGGTGTGGTGCGTGCGGTCGCGGTCGCGCGTGGCGACGTTGACGATATTCGCCCCCTCGCGCGCGATCAGCCCGGTCATCGCGGCGAGCGCGCCGGGCTTGTTCGCAACCGTGGCCGCGATCCGCGCGGTGTGCGTCTCCGCCTCCACCCCCCAGCTCAGATCGAGCCACTCGTCGCGCTCGTCCGCCTCGGCCAGCCGCGGACAATCGAGCACATGCACCTCGATCCCCACGCCGGGCTTGCGCAGCCCCACGATCCGGTCTCCGGGCACCGGCGCGCA
>Ga0123338_10002896_pt1 | contig 15758 bp, 16 predicted proteins | sample grotaG_FD_89793 | JGI IMG/M metagenome (GOLD analysis project Ga0123338, IMG submission 89793) | Glacier valley bacterial and archeal communities from Borup Fiord, Nunavut, Canada, to study Microbial Dark Matter (Phase II) -... | ecosystem: Environmental > Aquatic > Freshwater > Ice > Glacier ...
GCTGCCCCAGGTCATTTGCTCGGTCTTGATGCCCAGCCCGGTCGAATCCTGCGTGCCGAAGCGGCACCATTCGGATCCGACGCAGGTCTTTACCGTGCGTAGCGCCTTGGCATAGGCGTGGCCGCTGACCATGCCGGCGGCGTTTAGATCGGCCCAGACGGCAGGCAGATCCTCCTTTTTGATGCCGAAGATATCGAGCCGCTGGCCACCGGTCACCTTCAGCATCCGGGCACCGAACTTGTCGGCAACATCGGCGATTGCGCGCAGTTCGCGTGGATTGGTGACGCCGCCCCACATCCGCGGCACAACCGAATAGGTGCCGTCCTTCTGGATATTGGCGTGCATGCGTTCGTTGACGAAACGGCTCTGCTGGTCGTCGGCATAGTCGCCCGGCCACGCGCAGAGCAGATAATAGTTGAGCGCCGGGCGGCACGAAGCGCACCCGTCGGGCGTTGTCCAATGCAGCGCCTGCATGACCTGCGGAATTTCTTTCAGCTGTTTTTCGACGATGTTGCGGCGGATGTCTTCGTGGCTGAAGCTGGTGCATTTGCAGGCCGTCGGGACTTCACGGGTGCCGGTATATTCATCGCCGAGCGTCACCGTCAGCAGGCTTTCGACCAGCCCGGTGCACGATCCGCAGCTCGCCGATGCCTTGGTGCACGCCCGGACTGCGTCGAGTGTCGCTGCGCCACCGATGATCGCGGCGCAAACCCTCGCTTTGGAAACACCATTGCAGCCGCAGATTTCGGCGTCGTCCGCCATCGCTGCGACTGCGGCATTAGGGTTTGCCGATACTCCTCCTCCGCTGGCAAATGCCTGGCCGAAGATCAGGGCGTCGCGAAGCTCGGCAACGTTCTCGCCGCGTTTGAGAAGGTCAAAATACCAGTTGCCGTCGGTGGTATCGCCGTAGAGCACTGCTCCGATGATGCGATCGTCGCGGACGATCACACGCTTGTAGACGCCGCGCGCCGCGTCGCGCATTACGATGTCTTCGGCGCCCTCGCCGCCCGAAAAGTCTCCAGCCGAGAACACATCGATTCCCGACACCTTAAGCTTGGTCGATGTCACAGACCCCAAATAGCCGCTCGGGCTTGCAACCAGTCCATCAGCCAATGCGCGGCACATCTCCCAAAGCGGCGCGACGAGGCCATAGACCGCGCCATTGTGTTCGACGCATTCGCCGACGGCGAGGACGTTCGCATCCGACGTCACCAGATGATCGTCGACATGGATGCCGCGGCCGATCGCGAGGTCGGCAGCCCGCGCCAACTTGACGTTCGGCCGAATGCCCACCGCCATCACGACAAGGCTTGCCGGGATGGTCCGCCCGTCCTTCAGCCGCACGCCTTCGACCAATCCCTGGCCGAATATCTCGGCGGTGTCGGCGCCAGTCAGGATCGTCTGGCCACGTTTTTCAAGCGCATCCTTGAGCAGCCAACCAGCGGTTTCGTCGAGCTGACGCTCCATCAACGTCGGCATGATATGCAGCACCGTTACCTTCATGCCGCGCAAGCTGAGGCCGTGGGCCGCCTCGAGGCCGAGCAGCCCGCCCCCGATGACGACGGCATCGCCGCCGCCGTCCGCGGCGCGTAACATGGCACCGACATCGTCCATGTCGCGGAACGTCACCACGCCCTGCAGGTCGTGCCCCGGCACCGGAATAATGAATGGATCCGAGCCCGTCGCGAGCAGCAATTTGTCATAGGCTTCGACGCGCCCCGACCGCGCCGTCACGGTCTGGATACGGCGGTCGATTGCGACCACGGGATCGCCCGCCACCAGCGCAATGCCGTTGTCATCGTACCAGGCGTGATCGTTGATGACGATGTCGTCGAACGTCTTTTCTCCGGCGAGAAGTGGCGACAGCATGATGCGGTTGTAGTTGACGCGTGGCTCGGCACCGAAGATCGTGATCCGATACCGGCTCGCATCCCGCGCCAGAATTTCCTCGACCGCGCGGCAGCCCGCCATGCCGTTGCCGATGACGACAAGATGCGGCCGGCTCATCAGATCCGCACTCCGACCACGGCTGCGCCCCAGGTGGTGCGCCAGCGCTTCTTCACCGATGTCAGCCCGAGCAGCGCAATGACGGCAAGCCCGGCGAAAATCAGGAAGCCGTATTGCGTGCTTCCCGTCCACTGCTTCGCCAGCCCGAGCGACGAAGCGAGGTAAAAGCCGCCGACGCCGCCGCCAAAGCCGACGAGCCCGGTCATGATGCCGATTTCCTTGCGGAACCGCTGCGGCACCAGCTGAAAAACCGCGCCGTTTCCAAAGCCCAATGTCGCCATTACCAGCAGGAACAAGGCAAGCGTCAGCACCAACGACTTCGGCCCCGTGCTGATCGCGAGCAACGTGACGGCCGCGAGAAGGTAGACATAGGATAATGTCTTGATCCCGCCGATCTTGTCGGCGACGCCGCCGCCGATCGGACGCACGAGCGATCCGGCAAACACGCACGCCGCCGTGCAATAGCCCGCGATCACCGGCGTCAACCCGAAGCTATCGACGAAATAGATCGACAGGCTCGACGACAAGCCGACAAAGCCGCCGAACGTCACGCCGTAAAACAGCATGAACCACCACGCATCCTGATCCTTCAGGATTTCGAAATAGGCCGTCAGCGGCTTTGGCGCAGGCTGGTCAGGCGCATCCTTCGCCATCACGAGATAGGCGACGAACACGATGCTGAGCGGAATCACCGCCAGGCCAAGCACGGCGTTCCAGCCAAAAGCCTTGGCGAGAAGCGGTGCGAACAGCGCAGCGAGCACGGTTCCCGAATTGCCCATGCCGGCGATACCCATCGCCTTGCCCTGATGCTCCCCCGGATACCAGCGCGAAGCGAGCGGCAGCGCGACCGCAAAGCTCGCCCCCGCAAAGCCGAGCACGACGCCAACCGCCAGCGTCCCACCAAAGCTGTGCACGCCAAGCCACCACGCCTTGAGCAACCCGAAAATCACAATCAACTGACCGATGGCCCCGGTTTTCTTTGGGCCGATACGGTCCACAAGGAGCCCGTTAACGAGACGCAGCACCGCACCCGCCAGCGTTGGCACACCGACCATTAAGCCCTTTTGCGCCGGGCTAAGCCCCAGATCCTTTGAAATGATCGGCGCCAGCGGCCCCAGCAGCACCCACACCATGAAGGCCACGTCGAAATACAGGAACGCGGCAATCAGAGTCGGTCGATGCCCGGATTGCCAGAAGGATTTTGTCATCGTGTCTTCCCCCTTTGTGCTTGACGATTGTCGGCGTGAACGCTCCGCTCGCGTGCGTACGAGCGGGGAGGGTTCAAATGGTGCGACCGAACGGCAGCCTTGAAGTCGCGACCGGCCATGCCAGCGCGACGGGCAGGCGGCCCGATAACCAGGATTTTGCCGGCGTCTATCTGGGCACCGCCACCGAACGCGCCGCGCACGGACTGATTGCGGCACTGGCCGACGGGGTCGGCGGGGCAAAGGCGGGGCGGATGGCGGCCGAGCTCGCCGTCCGCGCGCTGATCGACGGGCTTTATGATCAGCCCGATACGATCGGCGTCGCTGCCGCTGCGGCGCGCGTCATGGCGCCGTTCAACCGCTGGCTCCATGCGATGGGCCGCACCGACGCCATGGCGCATGCCGCGACGACTTTTACCGCGCTGGTGCTGCGCGGTCGGCGCGGACATGTGCTGCATGTCGGCGACAGCCGCGCATGGCACTTTCGCGATGAACGGTTGCTGCTGTTGACCGAAGATCACACGCGCTCGCATCGGGATCAGCGGCACATATTGTACCGCGCGATCGGCGTCGAGGAACGGCTGCGGCTCGACCATCACGAAGTCGGCCTCGCCGAGCATGACCGCCTGCTGCTTACCAGCGATGGCGTTCACGGAAGCCTGTCGGTGCGTGCCATCGAGAAGCTGCTCGGCGCTCGCGGCTCTGCCGCCGGCGACGCGGCGGCGCTTGTCGAAGCAGCACTTGCCGCCGGCAGTCAGGACAACGCCAGCGCCATCGTCATCGATATTGTCGCGTTGCCGCCACCCGACCATGACGTGGTCGCGGGGGATATTGCGCGCCTGCCGATGTTGCCGCCGCCCGCCGAAGGCGACAGCATCGATGGTTTCCGGCTCGACACGATGCTGTCCGACGGGCGCTATACGCGCCTTTTCAAAGCGCACGACACGCTTGGCGGCACGACCGTTGCGATAAAATTCCCCAAGCCCGCACTGCTGTCCGAACATGGCGCACGGCTTGCTTTCACCCGCGAAATGCTGGTCGGCGCGTGTGTCGCCAGTCCATTTGTCGGCGGCGTTGTCGCGCTTGCGCCCGAGCGGCAAACCCGGCTGTACGGGGTCCAACCGTTCTATGACGGCATGACACTCGAGTCCCGGCTGCGCGGCAGCATCGGCCTGGTCGAAGGGCTGACGATTGCGGCGCGCCTGACGCGCGCGGTCGCGGCGCTGCACCGGCTGGAAATCATCCACCGCGATATCAAACCCGACAACGTCATCCTGACGCTTGATGGTGGCCTGAAGCTGGTCGACCTCGGCGTGGCGCGCCTGCCGCGTATCGACGACTTTGGACCCAGCGAAATCCCGGGCACGCCGAGCTTCCTCGCCCCGGAGATGTTCGGCGGCAATGCCGGCAACGCTGCCACCGATCAGTTTGCGCTGGGGGTGACGCTGTGGCGGATATTTGCCAACTGCTACCCGTACGGCGAGGCCGAAGCGTTCAGCCGCCCGCGCTTTACCGCACCCGAGCTGCCGTCGCGCCGCCGCCCCGAGCTGCCGGGCTGGCTCGACGCGGCGCTGATGTGCTGCATCGCCGTCGACCCCGCCGATCGCTTTGCCGATGTGATCGAACTGCTGCGCGCCATCGAAGGCGGAGCGGCAGTCGCTCGGGTCACGCACCGCCCGGTCTCGTTGATGGAGCGCAATCCGGTACGTTTCTGGAAAGCCGTCGCGCTGCTGCTGGGAATCGGGTTGATCGCAGCGGTGGCGTTCGGGCAGCGGTAAGCGCCCGGCGACTTGCCGCGCGCTCCCGTTGCTTCCCGCCATTTTTGCCACCGCCGCGATTCCTCCCGAACGCCATAAAAAAAGCCGTCGCGAGACCGGTGCGAACCAGACTCGGACGGCGACATTGCCTGATGTTTAGAGTGGACTGCGGGATGCATCGTTGCATCGAACAGCCTATGAGTCGGAAGCTCTCATGCTTTCCAGAGCGCGGCAAGCGCTATCTTGCAGTGCAGCATATTCGTGCACCAGCCTATTTATTGCGCAGGTAGCCGGCAAGATCGTCGGGATCGAAACGGCGTCCATCGAAGAAGCTGTCAGCGCCGAGGATCAGGCGGCCCTGCGGCGTGCCGACACCGGTCGGGCCGGCTATGCCGCCTTCCAACTTCGAACTCGCGCCGGGTAGCGGGATGCCCAGCGGACGCAGGGCACGCCGATAAATATCGGGCCGGAACACGCCCTGCGCTCGGGCATAGTCGGCGTCATTTGCCGAGACATAGCCAGCAACACACATCTGCGAATATAGCCATGCGGCCTGGCTTACCCACGGGAAGTTTGCCGCCTCGCGGTGCTGGAACATGAAGTCCGGAACGTGCACCGGTGCGGCCTGCTGCGCAAATAACAGGCGATCCGACACGGCTCCGCGGATCAATGCCGCCGACCCATCGAGATATTCGGGGCGCGCGAGGATGGCGGCGATGGCGTCGAGTCGCGCCGGATCAATGAAGGCGACGCCAGCTCGGTACAGCGCACGCAGCAGTGCATCGGTGGCCGCAGGGTCTGCCGCCATGCGCTCGGTCCGCATGGCGAGCACTTTCTCGACACCGCGCCGCCAAATCTGTGACGTCACCGCGACGATCACTCCGACGCCGCGATCGACTGCGACGCTGTTCCATGGTTCGCCAACACAGATTCCATCGACTTCGCCGCTGGCGAGCGCGTCGGCCGCAAACGGAGGCGACACGGTGACGATATCGACATCGCTATTGGGGTCGAGGCCGCTCGCCGCCAGCCAATAGCGCAGCATGTAATCATGGCTCGAATAGCGGTGCACGACGCCAAGGCACAGTTTACGCGGCATCGCGCGGACGACGGCGGCAAACCGCAAGCCGATCGCGCGCACATCTCCCGGGGCGCCCGGCGTCGTGACTTGCGCCGCAAGCTCGGGGCTAAGCGTGATCGCGTTGCCGTTCAGGCCGAGCACGAAGGGCACCGATATCGGCGTCGCCGGCCGGCCAAGCCCGAGTGTCGTCGCGATGGCCAACGGCGCGAGCAGGTGTGCCGCGTCGCTGTGCCCATACAGCAGCCGATCGTTGACCGTCGCCCAGCTGAGATCGCGGACGAGAACGAGGTCGAGCCCTTCGTCTTCGGCAAATCCCAACTCGCGCGCAAGGATCGGCAGCGCGGCATCGACCAGCGGCAGGAAGCCAAAGCGCAGGCGCGTCATAGCTCCCCCATCAAGCGATCGGCGGTGACCAGCGCGTCGGCGACGTCGGCAATACGCCGCCCGCTATCCATCGCCGCCTTGCGCAACGCTGCATAGGCCGCCGGCTCGTCACAGCCGCGTTTCTTCATCAACAGCGCCTTCGCGCGGTCGATCGTGCGATGATCCGCCAGCGCGCCCCGGGCCTCATCGAGCTCGGCGCGCAGCCGCGCATAGGCGTTGAATCGACGGATCGCGAGCTCGAGCACCGGACGGATGCGGTCCTTCCGCAGCCCGTCGACGACGTACGCCGAGACACCGGCATCGACCGCCGCCTCGATCCCCGCGACGTCGCTTTGATCGACGAACATCGCCACCGGCCGGGCTACAGCACGGGAAAGCGCAAACACCTCTTCGAGCTCGTCGCGGCGCGGATTGGCAAGGTCGACAAGAATGACATCGGGCGACAGCGCCTCGAGCCGCGCGGCAATGCCGTGGCGATCGGCAAAAATCGTGATATCGCTCAGACCGGCATCGCGCAGCCCCTCGGCGATTACCGCCGCGCGTGCCGGGCTTTCATCGACAATCGCGATCCGCAAGAGCCGCCTTTCGATGGTGCGATGCAGCATCTGCGATGTGCACAGATTCTAGCCGCGCGCGCAACCGCCGTCGCTCTCGAACCTCACGAGATCGGCGGGGGTGTTGATGTTAAACATCGTTATCGGAATTTCGACCGGCTTCGCGCCACACGCCGCGATCCAAGTACGCAGTGATCGGTCGTCGCTAGCGGCCAGATGCGCATCGAGCCTGTCGGCAAGCGCAGTCGGCCACAGTCCAAGCAAATGCTGGCCGGCTACTACGGCGGCACCGAAATCCGCACCCGCGCTGAGCCACCTCGCCAACTCCGCCGGCACCGGCAGCACGTCGCTTGCTACCGACAGCACCACGTCGAACCCTTGGCGCTGCGCATGGTGGAGCGCGGCGCAGAGCCCACCGAGCGGTCCAAGCCCTGCGCGCGGTCGGTCGTCCAGCGTCTGCCAGCCGGGCAACGACCGGCCGCACAACACTATCTCAACAACTTGTGGGCGCAACCCGGCGGCAATACGGTCGATCAGCGGCACGCCGTGTGCCAGCGCCAGCGCCTTGTCGCCGCCAAAGCGCCGCGCCGCGCCTCCCGCCACCACCGCGCCGAGGATGCGCGATGTCATTCGTCGTCGAGCAGCGGCAATTGGACGAGTTGCGCCGGCGGCTTTACGCCAAGATGCTTCCACGCGCTCGCATTCAGCACCCGCCCGCGTGCCGTGCGCGCGACGAGGCCCGTCTGGATCAGATAGGGTTCGACGACATCTTCGATCGTGTCGCGCGGTTCGCTCAAGCCGGCCGCAAGCGTTTCGACGCCAACGGGGCCGCCTTTGTACAGGTCGGCGATCATCATCAGATAGCGCCGGTCCATGCTATCGAGACCAAGGCCGTCGACCTCGAGCCGGTTGAGCGCGCGGTCCGCGACACCCGCGTCGATGGTCGCCGTCCCCGCAACACCCGCGAAATCACGCACCCGCCGCAGCAGCCGCCCTGCGATCCGGGGCGTGCCGCGCGCGCGCGATGCGATCTCGCGCGCGCCGTCGGGCGTCAGGTCGACATCGAGCAGCCGTGCTGCGCGAGCAACAACGCTCTCCAACTCGGGGACGGTATAGAACACGAGCCGCAACGGGATGCCGAAGCGGTCGCGCAGCGGCTGCGTCACCAGACCCGAACGCGTCGTCGCGCCGACCAGCGTGAACGGCGGCAGGTCGATCCGCACCGACCGCGCGCTCGGCCCCTCGCCGATCATCAGGTCGAGCGCGCGGTCCTCCATTGCCGGGTACAGGATTTCCTCGACCTGCGGACTGAGCCGGTGAATCTCGTCAATGAACAGCACGTCGCGCGGCTCGAGATTGGTCAGCAGCGCAGCCAGATCGCCCGCCTTGGCGATGACTGGGCCGGACGTGGCGCGAAACCCAACGCCGAGTTCGCGCGCGACGATCTGTGCGAGCGTCGTCTTCCCCAGCCCCGGCGGCCCATGAAACAACACATGGTCGAGCGCCTCGCCGCGCGCGCGGGCAGCGGCGATAAACACTCCGAGATTGTCGCGCGCGGCCGCTTGGCCCACGAATTCGGCGAGGGTCTGCGGGCGCAGCGCCGGGTCGGGGTCATCGGGGCGACGGTGGGGAGAGAGGTCAGTCACGCATGTCCGCTCCCTGCGATGGAATAAGCGTCGGACGCAATTGCATTTCTACCGAAGACCCAGGCCCACGCTGTTTATTATTCAATAATAATAGAGAACGCCCAACAGATAGCACCCCAGCGCAGAATGCGATCGCGGAGAGCCAACCAGCTATGCGCGTACGAAGACTTCCCGCCGCCGCCGTATCGACGTCTTTCAATAAAAGTTTGTAGTGTTCCTCATCAAAGTCAGCCGCCGATTCTACATTAATCCAAAAACTAGCGAGCGCTCCAATCGGAGCAAACATACGGCGCGCAGCGCCTTGACTAAAATAAGCGCAAACTAAAGCGAGTAAGATACCAATTGAAAAATAGGTGCCGGCCCAGAATTTATCGAGATAGCCAATTTGCTGGTTCCCAAAGAGTGCAAGCGCCGACCCGCCATTCACAGCAAGGAGGGACGCAATCAGCCAGCGAAACGCTGCCGAATGCTCGTCAATGAGCTTGCTTCGCGATTCCGCGAGCGCAGCAAGTTGGTACTGGGCGCGACGATAGACATTGTCCCTAAGATCGGTCGCCGTGGGTTCGCTCACCGCGCACTCTTCCTCAACGCCACCCGCAGGAGTTCGCCTACTCCCGCGTCTGCCCCCAATTCCGCCTGCGCCTCCGCCACTGCGCGGCTGGCGTCCATCGGGCGGAAGCCGAGGTTTGCCAGAGCCGACAGCGTATCGGCGACCGCGCCCTTCGGGTTGGCGACCGGCAGCGGCACGGGCCCGATGCCGATGCTGCCCGCCTTGTCTTTCAGCTCGTTGACGATCCGTGCGGCGAGCTTCGGGCCGACGCCGTTGGCGCGCGCGATGCTGGCGGTGTCCTTCGCGGCAACGGCGTGGTGGACCTCGTCCGGCCCGAGCACCGACAGGATCGCGAGCGCAACGCGGCCGCCGACACCCTGCACCGACAGCAGCAGCCGGAACCAGTCGCGCTCTTCCGCCGTCGCGAAGCCGAACAGCTGTATCGCGTCCTCGCGAACCTGCGTCTCGATGTAGAGCGTCACGTCGCCGGCCAGCGCGCCGAGTGTCCGCGCGCTGGCGAAGACCAGATAGCCAACGCCGTTGACGTCGATCACCGCGCTGTCGGCGCTAGCCGAGTCGAGCAAGCCGCGCAGTCTGGCGATCATGCGAACGCTCGCGCCGACCGCGCCATGTGCGCGTGACAGATCGCCACCGCGAGCGCATCGGCGGCATCCTCGCCGCTGGCAACACAGCCCGGCAGTAGTCGCTCGACCATCAGCTTGACCTGCAGTTTGTCCGCGCCGCCGGTGCCGACGACCGCCTTCTTGACGAAGCGCGTTGCATATTCGGCGACCGGCAGGTGCGCGTGCGCGGCGACCAGCAGCACGACACCGCGCGCCTGGCCGAGCTTCAACGTCGATTGACCGTTCGCGTTGACGAACGTCTCCTCGACCGCCGCGCTGACCGGGCCGTGCGCCGCGATCACTGCAGCGAGCCCCTCATAAAGCGCTGCCAGACGGTCGCTCAGCGGATCGGCTGCACGGCTTTTGACGCAGCCGTCGGCGATATGGCGCAGCCGGTTGCCGTGCGCCTCGATCACGCCCCAGCCCGTCTTCTGCAAGCCGGGGTCGAGACCGATGACGATCACGCGAGCCTGGCCAGCACGTCCTCGGGCACATCGTAATTGCCGTACACCGTCTGTACGTCGTCATCCTCGTCGAGCGCGTCGATCAGTCCCATCAGCGTGCCGGCAGTGCCTTCGTCGACGGTGACATGCTCCTTGGGGCGCCAATGCAGCTTGGCCCCTTCAGGCGCGCCGAGCTTAGCTTCGAGCACCTTCGAAACCTCGTGCAGCGCGTCCATAGCGGTATAGATTTCATGGCCTTCGTCGGTCGAAACGACGTCATCGGCACCGGCATCGAGCGCCGCCTCGAACACCGCGTCGGCGCTACCTGCCTTGAGGCCGTATTCGATCAGCCCGACGCGCTCGAAGCCGTGGCTGACCGAGCCGCTCGCGCCGAGGTTGCCGCCGTTCTTCGCGAAGATCGTGCGGACGTGCGTCGCGGTGCGATTGCGGTTGTCGGTCAACGCCTCGACAATAATCGCGACACCGCCGGGGCCGAAGCCTTCGTAGCGCAGTTCCTCGAAATCGTCGCCGCCGGGCTCTGCTGCTTTCTTGATCGCGCGATCGACATTGTCCTTGGGCATCGACTCCTTGCGCGCCGCGAGGACGGCGGTGCGCAGGCGCGGGTTCATGTTCGGATCGGGCAGGCCGGACTTTGCTGCGACGGTGATTTCGCGCGCGAGCTTGGAGAAAATCTTCGACCGCTTCGCGTCCTGCGCGCCCTTGCGGTACATGATATTCTTGAATTTGCTATGGCCGGCCAAAATGCGTGCCCCTGTGATTGGCGATTGGCCGCGTGTTTACGCTGCGTCGGGCGGTCGGCGCAACCTCAGCCGGTTGCCTCCGCCACCGCTCGCCCCAGCATCACCCCCGCCAGATGCGCGCGGTATTCGGCCGAAGCATGGATGTCGGTGTTGAGGTCGCCGCCCAGAACCAGCCCGTCGACGGCGGTTGCGTCGAAGCGCGCCGACAGCGCCGCTTCCGCTGCCGGCCACCGCGTCGCGCCCGGCCCCGCTCCCGTCACGCCGACGCGGACGCCGCTGTCGAACTTGGCGACGAACACGCCGACCACGGCATAGCGTGACGCCGGGTGGCGGAACTTGGCATAGGCGGCATGGGTCGGGACCGCGAAACTGACGCGCGTGATGATCTCGCCGTCCGCCAGCGCGGTGGCGAACATTCCCTGCAGGAAATCGGCCACCGGATAGGTCGCGCGGTCGGTTTCCACGATGGCGTCGAGTGCGAGCATGGCGGCGGGATAGTCGGCGGACGGGTCATTGTTCGCGACCGCACCGCCAAGCGTCCCGCGGTTGCGGACCTGCGGATCGCCGATCAACAGCGCGAGCCTCGCCAGCCCGGGAATTGCGCCGAGGATCGCGGGATCAGCAGCGACGGTGGCGTGTGTCGCCATCGCACCGATCCAGATGCGGTTGCCGTCACGAGTGATCGCCGCGAGGCCGGGCACGTTGCCGAGATCGACCAGCGTGTCGGGCATCCGCAGCCGCGACTTCATCGCCGGCAACAGCGTATGGCCGCCGGCAAGTAGTGCCGCCTCGCCGCCTGCAGCGAATGCGGCGACTGCTGCCGCGAGGGTGGCCGGACGTTCGAGCGCAAACTCACGCATGGGTCGTCTCCATCGCCCGGGCTCCGGCAGCGATCGCCGTCACGATATTCCGGTAGCCGGTGCAGCGGCACAAATTGCCTTCGAGGTCGTGCGCGATCGTCGCCTCGTCAACGGCGGTGCCGTGCCGCCGGACGATTTCCAACCCGGCGATCACCATGCCGGGCGTGCAAAAACCACATTGCAGCCCGTGATGTTCCTTGAACGCCGCTTGCATCGGATGCAGCGCCTCGCCGTGCGCCAGCCCCTCGATCGTCGTGACGGCAGCCCCGTCGAGCGTCGCCGCTAGCACCGTACATGCCTTTACCGCTCGACCGTCGACCAACACGTTGCATGCGCCGCACTGGCTCGTGTCGCAGCCGACGTGCGTGCCGGTCAGGCCAAGGCCGTCGCGCAGCAGATCGACCAGCAGGGTGGCGGGAGAAACGTCATGCGCGGCGCGCGTGCCGTTGATCGTGAGTGTGGTGTGCATCTTCGCTATCGTCCCCGCATGATCATTACGGTTGCAATCGTGATTAGCCTGCTGCGCGGGCCGCCATCATCGCCCGCAGCCCTTCGGACTGCTCGGCCACGGCACGCGCGCCGAGGTCGCTCGCCTTGGCGCGCGCCCACCATGCCGCAAGTCCGGGCCGGGTAGCAATCAGCTCGGCAGTCGGCATCGACCCGCTGAAGGCGTCGAAGAAGAAGAACAACGGGATCATCGCAGCGTCAGCGATGCTGAAGCGGTCGCCGATTGCGAAGACATCTTTGGCCTGACGGAAATGCTCGAGATAGCCCATCGCCGCGCCGAGTTTCTCCAGCGCCGGCCCGACCCCCTCGGGCTTTTCACGCCCCTGGAAAAGCGCGCCGAGCTCCGGCACAACGTAAACGTCGAGGATTCGGACCAACAGCCGCTCGCGCGCGGCGGTCTTGGCATCGGCGGAGATGAGCTTGGGACCATCAAGCGCCACGTCGAGATATTCGGCGATCACCTGGCTTTCCGGCAGATGGAAGTCGCCGTCATGCAGCAGCGGCATCTTTGCCATCGGTGTCATCGCCAGATAGCTGTCGGTCTTGATCCCGCCCTCGGGCATTTCGAGCGGCAGATCATGGCCTTTGGCGCGCGCCACCAGCAGCGGCCGCATGACGAAGGGTGAAAGATGGACGCCGTAAAGTCGCATGATCGTGCTCCCCCGAATATTGTTAATCTGCCAGTCCCAGCGCAGTCTTGTAGGTTTCGAGCAACGCTTCCTGCTCCTGACGCGCCGCTTTTTCCATCGCGCGCAGGCGAATGATCGCCCGCATCGTCTTGGTGTCGAAGCCGGTGCCCTTGGCCTCGGCATAGACGTCCTTGATGTCGTCGGCGACGCCCTTCTTGTCTTCCTCGAGGCGTTCGATCCGCTCAATCAACAGCCGCAGCTGTTCGGCGGAAACATTCTCCGACATGGGGTCTCCCGGTGCATGATGTGCGTGACGGTGGCTTAGGCGGGCGGCGGCGAGCGTGCAAGGGCATGGCTTGGATCGTCACCCATTCGGCCCTGTCGCATCGCGCCGCAGTACGTTAGAGGAGACCATGCGTCTGTTCCCGTTACTGCTTGCCCTCCTGCTTGCACCGCCCCTGCTGGCGGCTGCCCCACCGCCGGTCGATGCCACCGACGGCGCGACGGGACTGCCGGTGCCGCGCTTTGCGTCGATCAAGTCCGACAAGGCCTATCTGCGTACCGGGCCGGGCGACCGCTATCCGATCGCGTGGGTTTACGTACGCGCCGGGCTGCCGATCGAGATCATCCGCGAATATGGCATCTGGCGGCAGATCCGCGATGTCGATGGCACCGTCGGCTGGATGAACAAAAGCCTGCTCAAGGGCGAGCGGACGGCTCTGGTGACCAGCGGCGTCCGGCCGTTGTTTGCGTCCGCCGACCTGCAGGCGCACATCGTCTGGCGGATCGAGCCCGGCACCATTGTGCGGCTGATCCTGTGCGATCAGGCGTGGTGCCGGGTCGATCGCGGCGGCAAGAGCGGCTTCATTCTGCGCACCCAATTGTGGGGCGTCTATCCAAGCGAATCGATCCACTAGCGCAGCCGGTCGCCGCCGCGCACGAACTGCAGCAGCAGCAGCCCCGCCAGCACCAAACCCGAAATCGGCAGCAGGCCAAGCCGCTGCGAGCCGCTGGCGGTCGTCGCGATCTGCACCAGCATCGGCCCAAGCCACATCGTCGCGTTGCCGGCGATGACGAACAGTCCGAAAAACACCCCGATCTTGGCCGGCGGCACGACGCGGGTGACCATCGTCCGGCTGGAGGCATAGGCGGCGGTCACGCTGACGGCACCAAGGAAGCCGCAGGCGATCAATGCGACTTCGGGCAGCGTCCGGAACATCGGGCCATCCCACAGCGGCGCATGCCCGGCGGGGTCGAACGCCTGAAAGAACAGCGTCGTGCGCGTTTGCCCGAGCGACAGCAGCTGCGAAATGATGACCATCGTCAATTCGACCGTCAGCGCGCGCTTCGGCCCGAACCGGTGGTCGAGCCAGCCGCCGGCAAACCCACCGACCACCGCAAGCACGCTGAGGATCATCCCATAGGCCAAAAGCTCGAGCGTGCCCCAGCCCATCACGCCCGCCGCATAGACGCCGGTGAACACGAGGATGCCCGTCAGCCCGTCGGTGAACAGCATGCGGCTGCCGAGGTACAGCAGGCCGTCCCGGTAGCTTCGCGCCTCGCGGAACAGCGCCTGCAGGTCGGCGAAGCCACCGCGCACGGCCGCACCCAGCCGGACGCCGGTCGACGGCACGTCGGGGACGAAGGCGAACAGCGGCAGCGCGCCCAGCCCGAGCACCACGGCGACCAGCGGTCCGACGATGCGGTCCTGTTCGTGCAGCGCGGTGTCGAGCCCGAACAGCGGCGCATGCGGCACAAAGCCCCACGCCACCTTGCCGGGCAGCGCGAACGCCCACAGCACCCCCGCCAGCATCGTCACCGAGACGAAATTGCCCAGCGCCAGCGCCAGCCCCGAGGCGTGCCCCGCCTTGCGCATGCCGGCGGCCGGCAGCAGCAGCGCGTTGTGCAGCGTCTCGGTATAGGCGAACAACGTGCTCACCATCGCGCCGATCGCCACCCCGATGACCGGGGTCAGGCCGCCCGGCCGCACCCACCACAGCGCGGCGATCAGCGGCACCATCATTAGCAGCACACCCGCCAGCCACGGTTTGCGCCGCCCCATCCGGTCGACAGCGGCCCCGAGCAGCGGCGCGGTCAGCATCACCGCCCACCCCGCATATTTCGCCCCCGAGGCGACCAGCGCCTGGCCCTTTACCGGGTCGCCGACCAGCCCGACGATGTACGGTGCAAAGATATAGATGGTGACAAGGATGATGTACGGGTCGCGGACCCCTTCGAACAACGCCCAGCTCCATGCTGGCCGGTCGAGGCGGTTATCGGCGGCAATCGTGGCGATACGATATCCTCTTCGCCGCCACCATGCCGGACCCTATCCCGAGTCGCCAGCCCCCGGGGGGACCGAGCCATGCAAAGTTGATGAAGTTGATGACAGGTGGAGGGGGGATGCGACCGTCGGCGCGGCAGGCGTGCGGTTGGCCGGGCGACGAAGGGATGCGCATGACATAGCGAAAGTCCATAATTAACCAGATTGGACCATAGATCGAATAATCCGGTGTAGGACAGCGCTTTCTCGCCCGGCGTTTAAATATCCACCCCGGCGGCGATCGCCTCGAGCTTCTTGACGCGTTCGCGCAGGTCGGCGAGGTCGATGCGGTTGGCGACGGCGGGCAGTTCGGCCCCGCTGCGCGCCGGGCGGCCGAGCGTCAGATCGAGCTCGTGTCGCCGCAGCTGCAGCCAGCCGCGCCAGCTCCACGCCGCGACCGCGGCAATCAGGCCAAGCGCGACCAGGCC
>Ga0123338_10002897_pt1 | contig 15757 bp, 14 predicted proteins | sample grotaG_FD_89793 | JGI IMG/M metagenome (GOLD analysis project Ga0123338, IMG submission 89793) | Glacier valley bacterial and archeal communities from Borup Fiord, Nunavut, Canada, to study Microbial Dark Matter (Phase II) -... | ecosystem: Environmental > Aquatic > Freshwater > Ice > Glacier ...
CTTCATCCACGCCAACCTGCGCTGGCGTTTCGGCCCGCTCGAACATCTGCTCGCCACGCCCGCCTTCCACCACTGGCACCACACAAACGATCGTGTGTATCGGGACCGCAATTTCGCCTCCACGCTGCCCGTTCTCGATCGGCTGTTCGGCACGCTCCATCTGCCGCGCCACTTCCCTGAGGTGTACGGGATCGACGCCCCGATGAGCCGCTCGCTCGCCGGTCAGTTGCTCGATCCGCTCACGCCCGGCCGGTCCTTCGCATCGCCGCCCGCCCGGTCCTCTCCGGAGCCGCACGCGCAGTAAGCCCGCCCGCATACGAATACCGCAGCCTGTCCCCGCCCGGCATTCCGCGCTAGGGAGGCCCGAAATGCCCCCCGCCCCCTGCCCCCACCTCATCCTCTTCGGCGCGACCGGCGATCTGGCGCGCCGGATGCTGCTCCCCTCGCTCTACAGCCTCGATGCAGACGGGCTGCTCCCCGCATGCCTGCGCATCGTCGCCACCGCGCGCAGCGGCCACGATACCGCCGCCTTCCGCCAGATCGCCGCCGACGCGCTCGGCCAGGCGCTCGATCCCGAACGCCTGCCCGAGGCGACCGTCGAGCGTTTCCTTGATCGGCTGACCTACGTGTCGCTCGATGCCAATAAGCATCAGGGCTTCACCGCACTCGCCGAGGCTGTCAGCGCCACCGACAACCTCGCCATCTTCCTCTCCACCGCCCCCAGCCTCTTCGGCCCCACCATCACGGGCCTCGCGCACGCGGGCCTCGCCGGGCCGGGCGTGCGCCTCGCACTCGAAAAGCCCCTGGGTCACGATCTGGCCAGCAGCCGCGCGATCAACGATGCGGTCGCCACCGCCTATCCCGAAGACCGCACCTTCCGCATCGATCATTATCTCGGCAAGGAAACCGTCCAGAACCTGCTCGCGCTGCGCTTCGGCAATGCGCTGTTCGAGCCATTGTGGAACGCGGACGGGATCGAGCATGTCCAGATCACCATTGCCGAAACCGTCGGCCTCGAAGGCCGCGTCGATTATTACGATGGGGTCGGCGCACTGCGCGATATGGTGCAGAATCACATGCTCCAGCTCCTCGCGCTCGTCGCGATGGAGCCGCCCGCGCAGTTCGATCCCACATCGGTCCGCGACGAGAAGGTCAAGGTGCTCCGCTCGCTACGCCCCATCGACGCAGCGCAGGTCGCCACCCACACCGTGCGAGGCCAGTATGCGGCGGGCGCAATCCACGGCCAGCCCGTCCACGGTTATGCCGAGGAACTCGGCCGCGCCTCGGACACCGAAACCTTCGTCGCCATCAAGGCCTATGTCGATAACTGGCGCTGGCACGGCGTGCCCTTCTACCTGCGCACCGGCAAGCGCCTCCCTGCACGCCGCTCCGAAATCCTCGTCCAATTTCGCGCCGTCCCGCACTCGATCTTCGGCACCGCTCCGCTCGCGCCCAATCGCCTGCTGATCGAACTGCAACCCGACGAGAATGTGCGGCTCACCATGATGGCCAAACAACCCGGCCTCGACCGTGACGGCCTGCGTCTGCGCGAAGTCCCGCTCGATATCGGCCTCGCCAATGCCTTCGCCGACGTGCGCCGCCGCATCGCCTACGAACGCCTGCTGCTCGATCTGCTCGATGGCAAGCAGACACTCTTCGTCCGCCGCGACGAAGTCGAGGCGCAGTGGACATGGATCGATAACATCCGCGCTGGCTGGGCCGCGCACACCCATCCCCCCAAACCCTATGGCGCGGGCGGCTGGGGACCGTCCGCCGCCATCGCGCTGACCGAAAGAGACGGAGTGAGCTGGCATGATTGAAGCCGAATGGTGGGACTATGACAGCGCCGCCGAAATGGGCGCGGCGGTCTCGTCGGATATCCAGTTCATCATCGAACGCGCGGTCAAGGATCGCGGCCATGCGCTGATCGTCGTCCCCGGCGGCAGCACGCCCGCGCCCGTTTTCGCAGCCATGGCCAAGGTCAAGCGGGACTGGTCCAAAGTCACCCTGCTCCCCACGGACGAACGCCTCGTGTCCGCCGACAGCCCGCTTTCCAACGCGAGCATGATCGCCGCCGCCTTCGCCAAGACCGAAGCGCGCGTGATCCGCCTCGCCCACGGCGTCGATGCCGCCGATTACAAACAGGCCGGACGCACGGCAGACGCCGCCGTCGCCGATCTGCCCTGGCCGCCCGATCTGGTCGTGCTCGGTATGGGCGCGGACGGCCACACTGCGTCGATCTTCCCCGGCCCCGATCTCAAGATCGCGCTCGATGCCCCCGTCGCGCGGCGCATCGTCGGCACCATGCCCGATCCGCTCCCCGCCGAAGCCCCCGTCGCGCGCCTGACGCTCACCGCGCCCACGATCCTGTCGGCGCGCGCGCTGATGATGATCATCGCGGGCGACGCCAAGCGCGAGGTGCTCGAAGCCGCGATCGAGCAGGGGCAGGGGAGCCAATACCCCATCGGCCGCGTCCTCGCCGAAAGCGAGACGCCCATCGACGTCCATTGGCACCCGTGATGACGCTCGATCCGCGCGTCGAAGCCGTCACCGCGCGCATCGTCGAGCGTAGCCGCCCCGGCCGCGCCGCCTATCTCGCCATGATCGCCCGCGAGCGCGAGACCGGCGTCGATCGCTCCAACCTCGGCTGCGGCAACCTCGCGCACGGCTTCGCCGCGGCGGCCGAAGACAAGCCCGCGATCCGCGATGGCGGCGCGATGAACATCGGCATCGTCACCGCTTACAACGACATGCTGTCCGCCCACGCGCCCTACTACCGCTACCCCGAACAGATGAAGCTCTTCGCGCGCGAGGTCGGCGCCACCGCCCAGGTCGCGGGCGGCGTCCCCGCGATGTGCGACGGCGTCACGCAAGGCCAGCGCGGCATGGAGCTCAGCCTGTTCAGCCGCGACACGATCGCGATGAGCACCGCCATCGCGCTCAGCCACGGCATGTTCGAAGGCGCAGCGCTGCTCGGCATCTGCGACAAGATCGTGCCCGGCTTGCTGATCGGCGCGCTCCGCTTCGGCCACCTGCCCACCGTGCTGGTCCCCGCAGGCCCTATGCCGTCCGGCCTCGCCAACAAGGAAAAGCAGCGCGTCCGCCAGCTCTACGCCGAGGGCAAGGTCGGACGCGCCGAACTGCTCGAAGCCGAATCCGCCAGCTACCATTCGGCGGGCACCTGCACCTTCTACGGCACCGCGAACTCGAACCAGATGATGATGGAGGTCATGGGCCTGCACGTCCCCGGCGCGGCCTTCGTCAACCCCGGCACGAAACTGCGCCAGGAACTCACCCGCGCCGCCGTCCATCGCCTGTCCGCGATCGGCTGGAACGGCCCGGACTATCGGCCGCTAGGCCGGTTGGTGGACGAGCGCGCCATCGTCAACGCCATCGTCGGCCTGCTCGCGACCGGCGGCTCGACCAACCACGCGATCCACCTCCCCGCCATCGCGCGCGCGGCGGGCATAAGCATCGACTGGGCGGACATCGACGACATCAGCCACGCCGTGCCCCTGATCGCGCACATTTACCCCTCGGGTTCGGCGGACGTGAACGATTTCCACGCGGCGGGCGGTATGGGCTTCGTCATCCACACGCTGCTCGATGCGGGGTTGCTCCACGATATCCCCACCATCTGGTCGGACAGCCTGCGCGCCCACGCCACCACGCCGCGCCTCGTCGAAGACCGCCTCGCGTGGGAAGAAGAACCGCTCACGCGCAACGATACGATCCTGCGCCCCGCGAGCGTGCCCTTCCAGCCCGATGGCGGGCTGCGCCTGTTGCAGGGCAATCTCGGTCGCGCGGTGATCAAGACCAGCTCGGTCGCCGCCGAGCGCTTCACGATCGAAGCCCCCGCGCGCGTCTTCTCGGACCAGAACGACGTGATCGCCGCCTTCAAGGCAGGCGAACTCGAACGCGATGTCGTGGTCGTGGTCCGGTTCCAGGGCCCGCGCGCCAACGGCATGCCCGAACTCCACAAGCTCACGCCGCCATTGGGGGTGTTGCAGGATCGCGGCTTCAAGGTCGCGCTCGTCACCGATGGCCGCATGTCGGGCGCATCGGGCAAGGTTCCCGCCGCGATCCACGTCCACCCCGAAGCACTGTGCGGCGGCGCCATCGCCCGCATCCACGATTGCGACATCGTCCGCGTCTGCGCGCACACCGGCGAGTTGACCCTGATGGTCCCCGAGACCGAACTCGCCGCCCGTCCTCCCGCCGCCACGCCCGCCGATCACACCGGCACCGGCCGCGAACTCTTCGCGCTGATGCGGCTCACCGCCGACGACGCCGAACACGGCGCATCCGCCATGCTGTCAGCGGCGCGCCTGTGATCCCGAACCCCCTCCGCCCTTCGGGCACCTCCCCCAGAGGGAAAGGAGGAGCACCCTCCTCCCCCTCTGGGGGAGGTGGCGCGCAGCGCCGGAGGGGGTCTCGCCGCCCGTCCACCCCCGCCCCGCGAAACCCCCGCTAAATGGACCTCGTCACCGCCGATATCGGCGGCACCCACGCCCGCTTCGCCATCGCCTCGGTCCATGAAGGCCGCGTCACGCACCTGTCCGATCCGATCACGCTCCACGCGCACGAACACGCCAGCTTCCAGTTAGCCTGGGAAGCCTTCGCGCATCAGCTCGGCCGCCCGCTCCCCCCCGCCGCCGCAATCGCAATTGCGGGGCCCACGCAGGGCGATGTGTTGCGCATGGCAAACAACCCGTGGATTATCCGCCCCGCGCTGATTGCGGAAAAACTCGGTGCCACACGTCACACGATCGTCAACGATTTCGCCGCCGTCGCCGCTGCCGTCGCCGTGCTCGGCCCCGAACATCTGCGGCACCTGTCCGGCCCCGAACGCCCCCTGCCCGAGACCGGCACCATCACCGTGCTTGGCCCGGGCACCGGGCTCGGCGTCGCGCTCCTGCACCGCGTCCCCGGCTGCGTCACCGTCGTCGAGACCGAGGGCGGCCACATCGATTTCGCCCCACTGGACGCGCTCGAAGACCGTATCCTCGCGCATCTGCGCAAGCGCTACCGCCGTGTCTCGGTCGAGCGCATCGTCAGCGGCCCCGGCCTCGCCAACATCTACGAAGCGCTGGGCGCGATCGAGGGCCAGCCCGTCCAGACCGGCGACGACAAGGCGCTCTGGGCTTCCGCGCTCGGTGGCAGCGACCATCTCGCCGCCGCCGCGCTCGATCGCTTCTGCCTGTCGCTGGGCAGCCTCGCGGGCGATCTCGCGCTCGTCCAGGGCAGCTTCGGCGTGGTAATCGCAGGGGGAGTCGGCGCGCGCATCGCCGATCATCTGCCGCGCTCGGGCTTCGAGGCGCGCTTCCTCGCCAAGGGCCGCTTCGAATCGCGCATGGCAACTATCCCCGTCAAACTCGTCACCCACCCGCAGCCCGGCCTTTACGGCGCCGCCGCCGCCTTCGCGCAGGAGCATGGCCAGTGATCCCCATCGAAATCGTGATGCGCACCGCCCCCGTGATCCCCGTGCTGGTGATCGAAGACGCGTCCCACGCGCGCGCAATCGCCGAGGCGCTCGTCGCGGGCGGCCTGCCCGTGATCGAGGTGACGCTGCGCACCCCCGCCGCCATCGACGCCATCGCCGAGATGGCAAAGGTCCGGGGCACCATTGTGGGCGCGGGCACCGTCCTCGATCCCGGCCAGCTCGATGCCGCACGCGCAGCCGGCGCACGCTTCATCGTCAGCCCCGGCCTCACCGAACCGCTCGCGCGCGCTGCCGAAGCCGCGCAAATTCCGTTCCTGCCGGGCGTGTCCACGGCGGCGGACATCATGCGCGGCCTCGATCTCGGCCTCACGCGCTTCAAATTCTTCCCCGCGATTGCAGCGGGCGGCCTGCCCGCGCTCAGCGCGCTCGCCGCGCCCTTCCACATGGCGCGCTTCTGCCCCACCGGCGGCATCACACTTGCGAACGCGCCCGACTGGCTTGCGCATCCGTCGATCCTGTGTGTCGGCGGCACCTGGATCGTCCGTCCCGGCGTACCCGATCTCGACGCGATCGAGGCCCGCGCCCGCGAAGCGGCAAGGCTCGCCCGCGTCTGAGCCTCGCGGCTCAGGCCGCCGTCAGCCGCTCCCGCCCGATCTCGCCCACGTTGCGCACCCCCGCCAGCCCGCACGTCAGATCGAACTCAGCCACCAGATTGCGGATCACCGCCCGCGCCCCCGCCTCCCCGTCGATCGCCAGTCCATAAACATAAGGCCGCCCAAGGCACACCGCGTTCGCGCCGAGCGCCAGCGCCTTGAACATGTCCGCCGCCGTGCGCACGCCGCTGTCCATCAGCACCGGCACGCGCCCGCCCACCGCGTCCGCCACCGGCCCCAGCGCATCGAGCGCGGCGATCGCCCCGTCCACCTGCCGCCCGCCATGGTTCGATACGATCACCCCGTCCATCCCGTGCGCCAGTGCCATGCGCGCATCGTCGGCATGGCAAATGCCCTTGAGCAAGATCGGCAACCGCGTCCGCGCCCGCAAAAACGCCAGATCGTCCCATGTCAGCGCCGGATTGGAATAAATCCCCATAAACAGCCGCGCAGCCGCCAGTGGATCTTCCTCAGGCGGCACCGCAAGCAGGCTGCGGAACACCGGATCGCTCGTATATTGCGCGATCCCCTTGCCCGCCAGAAACGGCAAATGCCCCAGATCGAGGTCGCGCGGTCGCCAGCCCAGGATCGGCGTATCGAGCGTCACCACCAAGGCCGCGCATCCGCACGCCTCCGCCCGCGCCGCAAGGCTCGCCACCAGTTCGGGCGATTTCCCCCAGTAAAGCTGCATCCAGCGCACGCCCACGCCCATCGCGTCCGCGAGCGCCTCCATCGCCACGCTCGACTGGTTGGAGATGATCAGCGGCACGCCCTCGGCCGCCGCTGCGCGTGCGCTCGCACGGTCCGCGTCCGGATGCGCCATTTCCTGCACCCCGATGGGGGCAAGCAGCAGCGGCGCGCGCAGCCGCGCACCGAACAGCTCCACGCCAAGATCGCGCGCCGCCACATCGCACAGCATCCGGGGCGCGATCGCCCACCTGTCGAACGCGCCGCGATTGGCCGCCATCGTCCGCTCCGCCCCCGCGCCACCGCAAATATACGCCGCCGCCTGAGCCGACATCGCCCCGCGCGCCTTCGCCTCCAGCGCGTCCACCCCCGTTGGCACCGGCCCGATCGTGCCGTGCATCGTGCCGCTCACATAAATCTCCGCCTGCCGCGCAGGGCCGGGCAGCATCGCGGAATCGGTCATAGCACGCATTCCTCTCGCGGGCGTCGGCAAGACGGTCTGGCGGAAGGGGTGGGATTCGAACCCACGGTGAGGTTGCCCCCACGCTGGTTTTCAAGACCAGAGCCTTAAACCGCTCGGCCACCCTTCCGGATCGCTGCGGGGGTAGGATCGGCACGCGCGTGCGTCAACGCGCGTCCGTCGCGCACGCTGCCGCATTGGCCGCACCCGGGCTAGCACGCGTCGGCTGCGCGTGGCAGGCGACATGGGTGCGGCGTTTCCTGTGTCTTCCCCTCACGCTCCTGCTGCTTGCAATGCAGGCCGCCGATGCGCCGCAACCCGGCTTCGCGGCGTGGCTTGCGGATTTTTCCGTCCGCGCCAAAGCCGCCGGGATCGCTGCCGCGACGGTGGACCGGGAGCTTGCGGGCCTCGCGTTCGATCCGCGCGTTGTCGCACTCGATCGCGCGCAGCCCGATACGCGCTCTACCGCACGGCCCAGTTTCGCGGCTTACCTGCAAAACCATCTCACCGCGTCGCGCGCGGAACGCGGCCGAGCGCGCCTCGCTGCGATGCAGCCCGCGCTCGCCGCCGCGCAGGCGCGCTACGGCGTGCCCGGCCCCGTGGTGGTCGCAATCTGGGGGATGGAGACCGATTACGGCGCGTTCACCGGCCGCTTCGATCTGATCCGCAGCTTTGCCAGCCTTGCGTGGGAAGGCCGCCGCCGCGCGCTGTTCGAGCGCGAACTGATCGCCGCGCTGCACTTGATCGATCGCGGCGCGGTGCCGCGCGCGCGGCTCACGGGATCGTGGGCGGGCGCGACCGGCCAGCCGCAATTCCTGCCGTCCAGCTTCGATGCGCTCGCGGTCGATGGCGATGGGGACGGGCGCGCAGACATCTGGGGGAACGATGCCGATACCGTCGCCTCGATCGCGCATTATCTCGCCGTCAACGGCTGGCACGCGGACAGCGGCTGGGGGATGCCCGTCGTCGTCCCTGCCACGCTCGATCGCGCCCGCATACGTGCGCTGACGCCAGCGCAAAGCTGCGTGCGCCCGCTCGCGCAGCACAGCCGCTGGCTGACCATCGCCGAATGGCGCGCGCTCGGCCTGTTGCCGGGGGCGGGCGCGACATGGCCCGCCGATGCAAGCTACGCCACGCTGATCGAACCTGACGGGCCGGGGCAGGGGGCATATCTCACCTTCGGCAACTACCGCGCGCTGCTCGCCTATAATTGCTCCAACTTCTACGCATTCTCGGTCGGCCTGCTCGCCGATACGATCGCGGCCACGCGACACTGATCCGCGCTGGTGCAGTGTGCGGCGCTGTGCTTTGGCAAGCTATGCCGTTGCCCGATGTCCTGCTCGCCAAAGCCGCGCATTTCGCGCAGGCGCTGCCGGTGCAGATCGCGCTCGGCCTCATGGCGGTGGCGCTGGTCGCCCTGCTCGAAATCGCCGTGCTCGGCTGGTCCCGCGCATCGCTCCCCGCACTCGTGCGCACGCCCTCGTCGCGACGCGACCTGCTGAGCTTCGCGCTCGACGTGACCGGTATCCTGCGCGCGCTCGGCCACCTGCTCACGCTCGGCATCGGCTATGCGATCGGGCTCGGCGTGCGGCGCGTCCTCCACCTCGATCTGGCGCTGCTGCCGCATTCCCCGCTGGCGCAGATCGCGCTGTTTCTGTTCGCCAAGAGTTTCGCGGACTATTGGATGCACCGCGCGATGCACCGCTATGCGCCGCTGTGGGAAATCCACAAATATCACCATTCGGCTGCCGAGATGAATATCGTCACCGCGCACCGCGAGAGCGTCCTTGTCGCCCCCTTCGTCGCGGTCTGGCTCGCGCTGCCGCTGGGCCTGCTCGGCACGCCGGTGCGGACGTTTCTGATCGTAGGCTTTCTGATCGAGTTCCACGCGCTGCTGATCCACTCGCGCCTTGCGTTCGATTTCGGGCGCTTGGGGGAGCGGCTGTTGATTTCGCCCGCCGCACACCGGCTGCACCACGCGCTCGATGCCGCGCGCCACGGCCGCAATTTCGGCTTTACGCTTTCCGTGTGGGACCACCTTTTCGGCACCCATGCGCGCGCGACCGACGCGCGGGGGATTGCCATCGGGGTGGATGATCCGGTCTACAACGCACGCTCATGGCCGCGCGAGATGCTCTACTCCCTCCGGCGCTTTGCCGCTGCGCTGCGCTCCGGCGCGTCGGACTCGCGCGCGGCCTAGCGCTGCTGCTGCTCGCGGCCGCCTGCGCGCGCGGCACCGCCCGCCCGTCCGCGCCCGCTGCCGAAGCTGCGCCGCCGCGTTCCTCCGTCGCCGCAATACCATCAGATGGCGTGCTTAAGATCGGCAAGCCCTATCAGGTGCTCGGCCGCTGGTATGTGCCCGCCGACGACCGCGCCTTTGACGCGACCGGCATCGCGTCCTGGTACGGCCCCGGCTTCCACGCGCTCTCGACCGCGAACGGCGAAACCTACGATCAGGACGGGCTGAGCGCGGCGCACAAGACTTTGCCGATGCCTTGCTATGTGGAGGTGGAGAACCTCGATAACGGGCGGCGCTTGACCGTGCGCGTCAACGATCGCGGGCCGTTCGTCGACGGGCGCATCCTCGATCTGTCGCGCCGCGCGGCGCAGTTGCTCGGCGTGGACCGGCCCGGCACCGCGCGGGTGCGCGTGCGACGCGTGTTCCCCGATGCGGCCACCATCGCCGCGCTCAGGCCCGGCCCCAACGCGTTGCTCGCCTCCGCCACCCCGCCGCCGCGCGCAACCGATCCCGCGATTGCCGCCGCCCCCACCGTGCGCGCGTCCGATCCCGCGAGCATCGCCACCGAGCATCCCACGCCCGCAGCCCAAGCACCCAAGGGTCCGCTCATTCAGGTGGCGGCCGTCAGCGATGCCGGGCGCGCCGCATGGCTTGCTGGCTATCTTTCCCAGTTCGGCCCCGCGCGGGTCGAGACCACCCCCGGCGGTCTGCACCGTGTGCGCCTCGGACCCTTCCGTGCGCGCAACGAGGCCGAAGCTGTGCTTTCGCGCGTCCACGCAGCGGGCTATGGCGAGGCGTGGATCGTGGCCCCGCCGGTCACTCCACCCGTTCCATGAGGTGCCGATGCGTCGCGTAATCCTGTCGTTCCTGCTGTTGTCCGCCCTGCCCGCCGCTGCGCAGGGCTTCGATACCGCCGCGCCGATCGCCTATATGAAGGATCTGACGACCGGCACCGTGCTGTTCGCCAAGCAGCCCGACAAGCCGATGCCGCCCGCCTCGATGGGCAAGATGATGAGCGTCTACACCGCGTTCGGCATGATCGCGTCCGGTCACCTCAGCCTCGATCAGAAAATCTTGGTGCGGCCCGAAACCTGGACCAAATGGCACAGCCAGGGCAGCACGATGTTCCTGGGTGTCGGAGAGCAGCCCACCGTGCGCGATCTGCTGAGCGGGATCGTCACGCTCAGCGGCAACGATGCGTGCGTGGTGCTCGCCGAAGGGATTGCCGGGAACGAGGAGAATTACGTCGCGCTGATGAACCGCGAGGCGGCGCGCATCGGCCTCCAGCACAGCCATTTTGCCAACACCAACGGCTGGCCCGATCCGCGCGAATACGTCACTGCGCGCGACCTCGCGACGCTGGCTGAGCGCACGATAAAGGATTATCCCGCGCTCTACCGCCAATTCTACAGCCAGAACTCGTATAAATGGGGCAAGACGCTCGGTGCGGGCAAGGATATCGAGCAGGCCAACCGCAACCCGCTGCTCGGCCGGGTAACGGGGGCGGACGGCCTGAAGACCGGCCACACCGACGAGGCAGGCTATGGCTTCACCGGATCCGCAGTGCAGAACGGGCGGCGGATCGTGATGGTCGTCGCGGGCCTGTCGAGCTTTAACGAGCGCATCGCGCAGTCGGTATCGTTCATCAACTATGGCTTCCAGGCGTTCGACGCCGTCCCCATCGCGCGCAAGGGCGCGAAACTCGGCACGGCGGCGGTGTTCGATGGGGACAAGCGCGAGGTGACGCTGATCGCGCCCGCCGACATTTTCGTCTCGATGCCGCGCGCCGCGCGCGATCTGGTCAAGATGCGCCTCGTCTACACCGGCCCGATTAAGGCTCCCTTCAAGGCTGGCGAGCAGGTGGCCGAGCTCGTGATCACCGGCCCCGGCTTCGAGCGGCGCGCGCCCGTGGTCGCCGCCGAGGCGGTGGGCAAGGCGAGCTTTATCGATCGCATCCGCAATCGGATCGGCGGGTGACCGCACGGCTGATCGCGTTCGAGGGGGGCGAGGGCACGGGCAAGTCCACGCAGGCAGCCCTGCTCGCCGAGCGGCTGCGAGGGCGCGGCCATGAGGTCGTGCTCACCCGCGAACCCGGCGGCACGCCCGGCGCGGAAGCGATCCGGGCGCTGCTGATCGAGGGCGACCGCGATCGCTGGACACCGATGACCGAAGCGCTGCTGCTGAACGCCGCGCGCGCGGACCATGTCGAGCGGCTGATCCGCCCCGCACTCGCGCGCGGCGCTTGGGTGGTGACCGATCGCTTCGTCGATTCGACCTTCGCCTATCAGGGATCGGCCAAGGGCATGCGCGCGGGCGATCTGCGCGATCTGCACCGCATCGCGTGTGGCGGGCTGCTACCCGATCTGACCGTGCTGCTCGACGTGCCCATCGCCGAGGGCCTTGCGCGGGCGCACGCACGCGGCAGCACCAACCGTTTCGAAGCCGAAGACGCGGACTTCCACGAGCGCGTTCGGTTGGGCTTCTGGGGCCTCGCCGAGGCCTCGCCGGACACCTACCGCATCGTCGAGACCGGCGGCGGCATCGACGTGACCGCCGAGCGCGTCTGGGCCGAGATCAACCGCCTCGCGCCGCAGCACGGCGCATGATCGTGCGCGACGCCACGGCGCATGATCGCGCGGGCTGGGAGCGGCTGTGGGCGGGCTATCTCGCGCACTACGGCGTCGACGTGCCCGCCGCGATCAGCGATCACACCTGGGCGCGTTGCCTCGATGCGGGGAGCGCGATCGCGATGCGCGTCGTGCCGGGCGCGCACGGACCGATCGAGGGGTTCGCGATCCATGTTCTCCACCCGAGTACATGGGCGATGGGCGAGAGTTGCTACCTCGAAGATCTGTTCGTCGCCGAACACGCGCGCGGGCGCGGTGTGGCGCGCGCGCTGATCGACGATCTGGTGGCGCAAGGTCGCGCAAAGGGGTGGAGCCACGTTTACTGGGTCACCGAGACCGACAACGCACGCGCGCGGATGCTCTACGACAGCTATGCGCTCGCCGACGGCTATGTCCGCTACCGGCTGACGCTGTGAAACATGTGTCCGGCCCCTCTCCCGCGAACGCGGGAGAGGGAGATGCGAGGCAAAGCCGAGCGAGGATGAGGGAGGGCGCGCTTTGCACTGACGCGGCCCCTCCCTCACCCTGCGCCTTCGGCGCTGTCACTCTCCCGCGTTCGCGGGAGAGGGTTGTTCGGCCATGCTGATCGGACACGCTGCCCCCCAAGCCGCCTTCCTCGAAGGCTGGCGTGCCGACCGCCTCCACCACGCGTGGCTGCTCACCGGCCCCGAAGGCGTCGGCAAACGCGCCTTCGCCGATGCGGCCGCCCGCATGGTGCTCGCGCGCGCGGCCGATTTCGCAGGCGGGCAGCGCACCCCCGCCGCCGCGCTGATCGCAGCGGGTAGCCACCCCGATCTCAAAATCCTCGACCGCGAAGCGCGCGACGACGGCCGCCTCAAGCCCGAGATCGTCATCGATCAGGTCCGCGCGCTCGCATCGCTGTTTCAGGCCACTTCGGGCATGGGCGGCTGGCGTGTGGTGATCGTCGATCCGGTCGATGCGCTCAACCGCGCCGCCGCCAACGCGCTGCTCAAATCGCTCGAAGAGCCGCCGGTGCAGACGGTCTTCCTCCTCGTCAGCCATTCGCCCGGACGCCTGCTGCCCACGATCCGCTCGCGCGCGCGCCGCCTCCTCCTCCGCCAGCTCGACGATGCCGACACCCGTGCGGTCCTCGCCGCGCACCTCCCCGACGCGACCGACAGCGAACTGGACACGCTCGCGCGCCTCGCCGAAGGCGCGCCCGGGCGCGCGCTGCGCTATGCGGGGCTGGATGTCGGCAAGCTCGCCGCCGAACTCGATGCGCTGGCGGCTGCTGCTCCCGCGCAATCGCGTGGCCGTGCGCTGGCGCTCGGTCGGGCGCTCGCGGGCAAGAGCGCGCAACCGCGCTACGAAGCCTTTCTCGATCTCGCGCCGCGCCGCCTTGCCGCCGCCGCGCGGCGTGCGTCGGGTCCGCGTCTTGCCCGCACGATCGCACTATGGGAAACTGCGCGCGATCTCGCCGCGTCCGCGCCCGGCCTCAGCCTCGATCCCGCGCAGGTGGTGGCCGAACTCGCTGGACTGGTCGCCGGGATCGACCGGGAGCATCCGTGAGCCAGCCCTTCTACATCACCACCGCGATCAGCTATCCCAATGGCAAGCCGCATGTGGGCCACGCCTATGAGGTGATCGCAACGGATGCGATTGCGCGTTTCCACCGGCTGAACGGCGACGACGTGTTCTTCATGACCGGCACCGACGAATACGGCCTCAAAATGGCGCAGGCCGCGCGCGATGCTGGGGTGACGCCGCAGCAACTCGCGGACTGCAACAGCGCCGAGTTCCGGCGGCTGAGCGTTGCGCTGAATATCAGCCACGACCGCTTCATCCGCACCACTGAACCCGCGCACCATCTGGCGGTGCAGGCGCTGTGGCGCGCGATGGCGGCGAACGGGGACATTTACCTCGACCGGTACGAGGGCTGGTATTCAGTGCGCGACGAGGCTTTCTACGCCGAAGACGAACTGATCGACGGGGAAGCGGGCGCACGGCTATCCCCGCAGGGCACGCCGGTGGAGTGGACCAAGGAGGAAAGCTGGTTCTTCAAACTGTCCGAATACGCCCAAAAGCTTCTCGATCACTATGAGGCGCACCCCGAGTTTATCCAGCCCGCATCGCGGCGCAACGAGGTGATCGCCTTCGTGAAGGGCGGCCTGCGCGATCTCTCGATCAGCCGCACCAGCTTCGACTGGGGGGTGCCCGTCCCCGATTCGCCGGGCCACGTGATGTATGTGTGGGTGGACGCGCTCACCAATTATCTGACCGCCACGGGCTATCCGGATGCGACGCCGCCCGGCGCGCCGCACTGGCCCGCGCAGCTGCACGTGATCGGCAAGGATGTGGTCCGCTTCCACGCGGTCTACTGGCCCGCGTTCCTGATGTCCGCCGGGCTGCCGCTACCGGGCACGGTGTTCGGCCACGGTTTCGTACTCAACCGGGGTGAGAAGATGAGCAAATCGGCGGGTAACGCCGCCGATCCGTTCGATCTGGCCGCCGCATTCGGGGTGGACCAGCTCCGCTACTTCCTGCTGCGCGAAGTCGTGTTCGGGCAGGACGGCAGCTATTCGGACGAAGCGATCGTCACGCGCACCAACGCGGAGCTGGCGAACAGTTTCGGCAATCTTGCGCAGCGGGTGCTGAGTTTGATCCACAAGAACCTCGATGGGCGGCTGCCGTGGGCTGCGGAAGGAGCGGATCGGCAGGACGACGGCGATGTCCACGGTCGCGTTGTTATCGCCTGCACGGTGGAAATGCCGCAAGCGTGGAGCGAGCTATCGATCTCCGGCGCAATCGAAGCATGGCTGCGCGCCGTTTACGCGTGCAACCAATATGTCGACGCGCAGGCCCCTTGGGCGCTGCGCAGAACCGATACCGAGCGAATGGAGGCCGTTCTTTCAACGCTGTTCGTTTGCATCCGGGATCTGTCAATCGCGATCTCCCCCGTCGTCCCCGCCTCGTCCGCGCGCCTGCTTGACGCGATGGGGATCCCCCAGGACGAACGCGACATGGCGGCCCTGCACGACAGCGGCTGGTATGCGCGGCTTGCCGCCTCGGGCTTTTCCCTCGCCGCGCCCGCGCCCATTTTCCCGAGGCTGGAACTGCCCGCAGCCGTCTAGCCATTCCGCAGCGCAACAGGTTCCCCCACGCCCATGCTCGTCGACAGCCACTGCCATCTGAATTACCCCGGCCTCGCCGAGGACCAGCCCGGCGTAATCGCGCGCGCACGGGCTGCGGGGGTGGGGTGCATGGTCTCGATCGCGACGCGCGAGAGCGAGTGGGGCGATGTGCTCGGCGTCGCGGAACGCTTCCCGGATGTGTTCGCCACCATCGGCATTCACCCCCACGAAGCGGACGCGCACCCGCATATCACCGCCGAGCGGCTGATCGCAGCGTGCGACCATCCGCGCGTGGTGGGCATCGGCGAGAGCGGCCTCGATTACCATTACGACAAATCGGATCGTGCCGCGCAGCGCGCACTGTTCCGCGCGCACATCGCCGCCGCGCGCGCCACGCAGCTGCCGCTCGTCATCCACACGCGCGACGCCGAGGAGGATACCGCTGCAATCCTACGCGAGGAAATGACCGCAGGCACCTTTCCCGCGCTGATCCACTGCTTCACCGCGAGCCGTGCGTTTGCCGAGGCGGTGCTGCCGCTGGGGCTGTATATCTCGC
>Ga0123338_10002898_pt1 | contig 15751 bp, 11 predicted proteins | sample grotaG_FD_89793 | JGI IMG/M metagenome (GOLD analysis project Ga0123338, IMG submission 89793) | Glacier valley bacterial and archeal communities from Borup Fiord, Nunavut, Canada, to study Microbial Dark Matter (Phase II) -... | ecosystem: Environmental > Aquatic > Freshwater > Ice > Glacier ...
GAATTTTGGAAGAAGTCCTGCCGAGGTAGGCACGGTGCGGCAAATTCCTTTCGGGTTCGGTCTGGCTTAGTAGTCCCGAATTCATACACATTGCTAACATACAAGTGTAGATGGGCGTGGTATGCTATGCCTGAGAAAGCTGACCAGCCCAGGCTGACCAGTAGAATAACCGAACAATTTAGGACGTGAAGGAGAAAATTATGCAATTGCCCCAAGAAAAACAGAGCGTGAGCGGTTTGCAGCTGCCCTTACCCCAGGCTATCGTACCAGCTGTAATTGAAAATACGCCGCGTGGCGAACGGAGTTACGATGTATTTTCGCGTTTGCTCAAAGAACGAATTATTTTCCTGGGTACGGGCATTAACGACGCGGTGAGCAACGTGGTAATTGCTCAATTGTTGTTTTTAGAGCATGAAGACCCCCAAAAAGATATTTATATGTACATCAACAGCCCCGGCGGGTCGGTAATGTCGGGCCTGGCAATTTATGACACCATGCAATTTATTCAAGCTCCGGTTGCAACGATGTGTATGGGTCTGGCCGCTTCAATGGCAACTGTGCTACTTTGTGCGGGCGCGAAGGGTAAACGCTATTCCTTGCCCAATAGCACCATTCATCAGCACCCCGCTCTAACTGGCGGCATGGAAGGTAATGCCCCTGATATTGAAATTCAGGCCCGTTTCTTGATAGAAAATAATAATCGGTTACGCCGGATTATGGCAAAACATACGGGCCGCTCCTACGAAGAGATTGCCCGCGATTTTGACCGTGACCGCTTTATGACGGCGCAGGAAGCCAAAGATTACGGCTTTATTGATGAAGTTGTTAAGGTTCAGCCCGCCGCTGGCCTGACCAACTCCTAAGAAATCAGGCGCGATGAGTCTTTGCGATTTATCGCGCTTTGCTTGTCACTCAAAAAAAGTGGGAGTATATGCAGAGCAGGTATTTTAACCGGGAAATAAGCTGGCTGGAATTCAATCTGCGGGTGTTAGAAGAAGCAATGGACGAACGTCATCCTTTGTTGGAACGAGTAAAATTTTTATCAATTTTTAATTCCAACCAGGATGAGTTTTTTATGATCAGGGTGTCGGGCCTCAAGGAACAGGTTGAATCGGGCCTGGCGAAACCGAGTGAGGACGGGCTGACCCCGCCAGAACAACTGGCAATTATTCGGGAACGGGTACAGGCTTTAAGCGAAATTGCCAATCGCTACTTAAAAGAAACTTTGATGGTGCGGCTGGCGCAGGAGGGTATTTACCTTTATGACTATGCCGACCTGAACGAAGCCCAACAAACGCAGCTTAAACAATATTTTGACCGCGATATTTTCCCGGTGCTAACTCCCCTGGCCTTTGACCCCGGCCATCCCTTTCCCCACATTTCAAATTTAAGCCTGAATTTGGCGGTAGTAATTCGAGACCCGGAAAAAGGCGAACACTTTGCCAGGGTTAAAATACCCGGTATTTTGCCGCGCTTAGTGGCGGTAAGTTTGCCATCCGAAGAGCCAGCCCAGGCCGAAAGCGAAGTAGAACTACCCCTGGAGCAAAGACCGGCGGAACGTCACGCCTTTGTTTGGATCGAACAAATTATAGCGGCCAACTTGCATAGCCTTTTCGAGGGAGTAGAAATAGTCGAAAGCCACCCCTTTCGGGTTATTCGAGATGCTGACCTGGAAATCCGAGAGGACGAAGCGGGCGATTTGTTGCAAACTATCGAACAAAGCTTGCAACGCCGCCGCTTTGGTTCGGTAGTTTATCTTTCAATCGAAAGCAAGATGCCTTCGCATATTAAAACTTTATTGATTGCCAATCTTGAAATTGAGGCCAGCGATGTTTATTCGTTGGAAGGGCCAATGGGTTTATCTGACTTAATTCAGCTTTATGGCCTGGAACTAGCTGCCCTAAAAGACCCGCCTTTCCGTCCGCGCCTGCCCGCGATGCTACGCAATCGGCAGGGAATTTTTAATCTGCTGCGTACTCAGGACGTTTTGTTGCATCACCCTTTTGATGATTTTAGCCCGGTGGTAGATTTTATTGAAGCGGCAGCTAACGATAAAGATGTGCTGGCAATCAAGCAAACTATTTATCGAGCCGGCAGTAATTCGCCGATTATTGATGCTCTGGCGCGGGCCTCGGTCAACGGCAAGCAAGTTTCGGTGCTGGTGGAACTCAAAGCGCGATTCGATGAGGAAAATAATATAGAATGGGCCAGAGCTTTAGAAAAAGTCGGGGCGCACGTAGTTTATGGCTCAATCGAAACCAAAACGCATTGCAAAGTAGCGCTGGTGGTTCGTAAAGAAGCCGACGGCATCCGTCGCTATGTCCATCTTGGTACGGGCAATTATAATGCCAAAACCGCCCACATCTATACCGACCTGGGCCTGATGACCTGTCGCCCGGAACTGGGGGCAGATGCTTCGACCCTGTTTAATTCTTTGACGGGCTATGCCCTTTCGCCAACCTATCACAAAATGCTGGTATCACCTCTGGCTCTTCGCCGAAATTTGATGGCTAAAATTGACCGGGAGATTGAACATGCCAGGGCCGGACGAGAAGCCCGCTTGATTCTGAAGTGTAATACCCTCTCCGATTTTGCCATAACCGATAAGCTTTACGAAGCTTCGCAGGCTGGTATTAAAGTAGATTTAATTATTCGGGGGAGTTGCTGCCTTGTGCCAGGGGTAGTGGGCTTGAGCGAGAATATCCGGGTGATTAGCCTGGTGGGTCGCTTTTTAGAACACAGCCGGATTTATTATTTCCGCAATGGGTCTGAAAGTTCAGAAGAGGTTTATCTAGGCAGTGCCGACTTGATGCAGCGCAACCTTGACCGCCGGGTAGAAACCTTGTTCCCGATAGAAGACCCGGCTATTCGGCACTATATCATCCACGAGGTGCTACCCTGCTATCTCAAGGATAATCAGAAAGCCCGCTTGCTGACTTCAGACGGTACTTATGAACACCTGCTGCCTAACGGCGATGAAGCTCCTTTTAATGCCCAGGAATATTTCTTGAGTCAAAATGTTAGCCAGAACAGGCTCCAAGCTATTGCCGAAGAAGTCAGGGTTTAATTTGGATAAAGTGCAGCAAACTATACACGGCTACGACCAGACCGCCAGCGAATTTGCCCGGAAAAACTACGCAATTGATTTGTCTGAGCAAAGGCGGCGTTTTCTGGGTTTGCTTGACCCTCAAAATGCTGCGCAACCTTTGCTCGATTTGGGCTGCGGGCCAGGGCGCGATACTCTCGACTTTATAGCCCAGGGCTATAACTCTGTAGGAATTGATTTGTCGGCGGGAATGTTGACTGAGGCCCGGCAACGGATACCGCAAGGTCAGTTTGTACAGGCCAATATGCTAAATTTGCCTTTTGCAGCGGAAACTTTTGGCGGAGTCTGGGCCTGCGCTTCGCTGCTGCACCTGCCGCGTCCCGATGCAGTCCCCGCTCTAGTAGAGATGTACCGCATACTCAAGCCGGGCGGTAGCCTCTTTTTGGGGGTACAGCGCGGTCAGGGCGAAGCTTGTCGCGAGAAAGAACGGGCCAAAGAGGGCGATATTTTACGTTTTTTCTATACTTATTATTTACCCGGCGAATTTTGGAATCTGGTGGCAGACAGCGGCTTTGAGGTAGAAGCTCTGGCCGAAAATTTCTCCGACACCAATATTCGGCCCGATGGTAGCCCGGTGCGCTGGATTAACCTCTACGCTCGCAAACCCGCCGCCTAAAGATTAGTCCAGGTTCAAAAGGGCGGCTGCCGCCTTCTCAAAGCAAGCAAGCGGGGCACGCAAACGGCCTGCCCCCACCTGTCCGACCCCGGCTTGGCGATGGGCAATGCCGGTGGTAATGTAGGGGCAGATGCCCGTTTCCAATACTTTTACTACGTCTACCCCGGTGGGTGTACCACGATTGCCCAGGACGGGTAGGACAAAATGCTGACTTTCGGTGGCGGTAATCTGGTACATCTCAAGGTTAGCCGCCATTAGTTCGGCGGGCGTGCCGCCGATAAAGCCGGTAATAGCCGGGGCACCGCCTACCGCAAAGCCGCCTAGCCCACTGGCCTCGGTAATCGCGCTATCACCTATATCGGGGTTAGCGTCGGCCTGGGAAAAGCCTGGGAAATAGTGACCGTTGACAGCAGGGGAGGGAGCGGTAAACCATTGCCCCTGCAAGCGAATGGCAAATTCTACCCCGTTGCGGGAATGAGCCGTGATGATGCTGCTACCTGGTACTTTCTCGGCGGAGAGCCAGGCGGCTTTACAAGCCGCCATAGTAATATTCAAGAAAAAATAATCTCGACCAATTAAAAACTGAAAAACTTCGGCTATTTCTGGGCTGGATAAATTAGATGCTAATAAATGCGGCAAGAGAGCTTGTACCAGTAACGAGAGAGCGGCCCGGTTGCGGCTATGGCACTCGTCGCCCATTTCTACGGCTGACCGAATCATGGGAAAGATTGCCAACCCACCCGAACGCAAAACTGCTTCGCGCAAGCGGGGAGCTAGAACGCTTTGCATCCAGTGCAATCGGGCAATTACTTCCGGCCCGTTTGCGCCATAGCGCAAGCTCTGGCCCGGCCCTTCGTTCAGGTTGCAATAGGCTACTGTGCCGTGAGTGCGGTCTTCCATTACCCAAACTGGCATCGAAGGTGAAATAATCCCGGTCATCGGCCCAACCGCTGCATGATTATGGCAAGCGTCAAAATGCACCTCGCCCCGCTCGACTAGCTGGCGGGCAGTTTCTAAATCGGGGGCACGGCCTTCGTACACTAAAGCTCCAAGCACCGACCCTTGCATTGGCCCGCACATGTTTTCCCAGCTAATCGGTGCGCCCGCGTGCAAAAGGGTTTCTCTGGTCATGCCTGGAATAACCTCAATTGCCGGTTTAAGCTCAATTAAAGTCGGGGCGGCTTCTTGAAAAATCTGGATTACCTGCCGATTGGCGGCTTCACGGTCAAGGGCCACTGTATTTAAACTCCCTGGTTATAGCTCAATTAGAGCCTGATTTGAATCTGATTACTTTTAGAAGCGTTCGCTTAGATTTGGAGTATAATACAAAACTTTGCCAATTTTTGCACCTGGCAAAGCCTGGCGAAAAGTATTTTCGGCTCGGCTGATTGTTGACAGACACGACAAACTAACTTAATATTACTCAGATATGACTTATAACAAAAGAAAGGAAACCAAAAAGAAATGTCTATTTTTAAAGATGAGCAGCGTAAATTGTTTGAAGACCCGAATTTGGTGAACGTGGCAACCCTGGCAAGGACGGCACTCCTAGAACTACCGCGATTTGGGTGGACATTGATGGCGATGATATTTTGCTCAATGGCGCGACCAGTCGGAAGTGGCTCAACAATTTACGGCGTAACCCGGCGGTGGCTTTGAGTATTTTTGACTTAAAGAACCCCTATAACCAGGTTACTCTTACCGGGGAAGTAGTCACTATCACCGAAGAAGGAGCAGAAGCGCATATTGATAAGCTCGCCCATAAATATACCGGGCAGGACTACCGCGACCACCGCAGCGATGACCCCCGCCAGATTGCACGAGTTAAAGTCAACAAGGTAAGAAGTCGCTAACCCTGTTTCTTTTTGGTAAGCGCGCTTTTGAGGGCTTCGGTAGCCTTAGTTCTGGCTTGAATAATCAGGTCGCTAACCAGGCCCTTGCACAACTCCTCTACTCTTTTTCAGCCTGCCTGAGTAGTTAAACTATTTAGTTCATTGGCTTGGGGTGCAAGCAAAACAAGCGGGCTACCCCGCAGGCTCAATGACAAATCTTCCAGGATATTGGCAGTTTTAGAAAGCTCGTCACTGGAAGCCGAATTTTGATAGGCCAGGGTAATAATGCTATTGAGAATGTCTACCACCTGTTCACCAGCCTTTTGTTGCTGGCGGGTCGCAAAACCGATTTCCTCGGCCATCTTTTTAACCTCCTGGCTCAATTTGGCAATCCCGGCGGTTTCTTTGGCGGCCTGGTTAGTTACCCCCGCTAATTTATTAATTACCTTCCCACCTTGTTCTGCCAGCGAAATCGCCTCTCCCACTCTAAGATGACCAACCGCTGTTACCCGGACGGCTTGCTCTACCGCCTCCTCGATTCTTTGAACCAATGACCCAACTTCACTGCTCGCTCCTTGCGAACGGCCAGCTAGAGCTTTCACTTCTTGCGCTACTATCGCAAATCGCGAGCCGTATTCGCCCGCCCCAGCCGCCTCTATAGCTGCATTAAGAGCTAATAAATGGGTCTCCGCCGAGATGCTACTAATCAATTCAAACACCTTACGAATATCTTTAGCCCTGAGCGACAAACTCAAAAGCGTGTCTATCAGACCTTGATAAAGTTGACCGACCTCTACAATGGAAGTTACGGTAGTTTCCACCAGTTTTTGCCCGTCCCCTCCAGTATCTGCCGCCTGCAAAGCGGTTTGCTGAACTTGCTCGGCACTGCCCCGCATTTCTCTAGCACTGTGTTCCACCCGCTCTGCCGAACTAGCAATCTGGCGGGCGGTGGCGGTCAATTCTTGCATAGCGGTTGCTACCTCATTAATTGCCCTTACCTGTCCACTTGAACTAACGATCTGCTGGCTTGAGGCAGAATTCAACTGGGCCGTTACTATAATAATCTGCTCGTTTACCCCTTGCTCGAACTGCCGTTTGCCTTCAAGGGTCTGTAAAGCCTTTTTCAGTTCGCTATTTTGGTGATTAATCAAGAGAATACGACGGCGACTTATTTCGCACAAATAGCACAATACCACGCTCTCCAGCCCTACAAAGATTATATGGAGCGAATAAATAAAAAGATCGGGATTAGGGGCGTAAACTTGATAAAACGAGGCCAGTAGCCCCACCAGGTGATGCACCGCTATAAAGATTGCCGCTATTATAATTAGCCGCCAATCATAGTAAATCGAAAGTAGCACCAGAGCGGCAAAGATATGAAAGTGCATCTCAACTAAGCCGTTGGAAAGATGAATAATAATGGCGGAGTAAACTGTCAGGCTTAAGCTAATAACGCTTCGGCTAAGGAAGCTACCGGGCTGCCAGGTATAAGCTAACAAAGGTACTAAAAAGGTTAGTGTTCCTAAACCGAGTAAGTGCCAATGGTCGGTTAACAAACTCCAGAGAAATATTAACCCCAAATGAGCCAGCAGTACATACAAAATCAGGCGGTCTTTACTTCTCTGCTCCATATTTCCCAATTATGTAATTCCTCCAGGCAGTTTCGCCGTTGCTAAAGTGTGAGTAATAAAGTGTATCAACAATAATAACTCATTTGACTCCCTGAATTAGTATCTAAAAGCTTATACTTATTATAATCCGACAAGATTACATTTAGCTTACGATAGCGATTTTTGTAGTCCCAGTTTGCTGGTTAACATCTCTCGGCCACCTCTCGTAAAAGGTCGGGGAAACCGCCACTCACAAAATCTACTCCCATTGCGATTAATCGGCATAAGTCGTGAGCCTCGCCTGGTTCAAGCGGGTTCTCGCCCAAGCCCCAGCCAAAAAGGTGAATATCTTCGGCGTGAGCCATTGACACCAGTTCAGGCGTAACCCACTGACTACCGATAGCCAGCCCGTTCGCTTTGGCAGCCCGCACCGGGCCAAACGGGTCTACCAGGATTGCCCCGCCGTAACTGACCAGAGTCGAAATATTAGGATTTAACTCTTTGCAGTGCAGTATTAAACGATGGTCAAAAGAATGAATATTAGTCATTTCCTCATCACCGTAACGAGCTACTCTATCCAGCACCTTTTCGACCAGACCAGGGTAAAAATCCAGCCCTTTGTAAAAAGGCCAGGGCGATTTTAATTCAATCGAAACGGCCATATTTACGCTTTTAGCCCAGGCCAATACCTCTTCTAAAAGCGGAATTGGTTCTCCCGCAAATTTCTCATGAGGAATGGGCAAGGTTGGGATAGCCTTCGGGTTTTGCTCAAGCTGGGCCAGGGCTGCCGCATTTTTGCGGTCAAACCAGCTACCCACCTCTAATTTAGAAAGTTCCGCCCAGCTGAAAGCTCGAATGTCGCCAGCTAAACCTGTGGTTCTAAGCAAATTATCATCGTGCATAATCACACAGTAATCGTCTTTGCTCAAATGCACATCAAATTCGATTATATCCGCCCCCTTTTCGTGAGCCTTTTTAAAAGAAGCCATCGTATTTTCAGGGGCATAACCCTGCGCTCCTCGGTGGCCGCTAATTAGTAATTTACCTCGCTTGCTCCGCAACATTTCTAACAATGGTCTTCTCCTTGATTAACTTAGGTTTTGGGAACTCGTGTTATTCATTATACACACCCAGACGAGCTATTGATGATTTTGATGATAAACCAGAGAACCAAAGCTTTTGGTAATGTAAAACAACCGTTTAACCGGGTTAAACTACCATTGGCGGTTTAACTTTGCGCGTTCGCTTCTATCAGGCTTGAAAAGTCCTTTTTATATGGTTCAATATATACAGGTTAGTGAAAAAATTAACAACAATTGTCACAAAGTTAATTTTGAGAGAAGAGAATTAAAACTTTCCAAATGGGGAAGTAGCAGCAAAGAAAGCAAGCGGCAAAGTTGCCGCCAACAACCCCGCAGTTTACCACTGCGAACCTCGGAGGAGTAAAAGCTATGTTAGATGTAAGCTTTAACCGCGAAGTAACGGTGAAAATTAGCCCTGAGATTGAAACCCGACTAGGTGAAGTATGTGTCGCAGTCAAACATTTGGACGAATGTCTGAATATGGTTGGTTTTGGCGAAGCATACCGCTACGGCCCGCACGCTAACTTTCATACTTACGAGGTAGTGATGCCAGATATGTCGCTCGGCGAACTGGTAAGCTGGCTAAACAACTTTGCCTGTGTCGAAGGGCCAGAACTCGCCCGCCAAGAACCCACCGGGGAAGCCCTGGTAACAGGTCGCGCCCGCCAGTTTTATGCCATGCTAAAGCCTCTGGCCGCCCGAATCAGCGAAATCGCGGCTGACCCGTCGCATCGCGGTCAGCAGCCTTTCTTATTCTCGGTGCTGGCGCATCCCAAAGTTTACTGGGCCTTCGACGAACTTTGCAGCAGGCTAGGTTCGATTGCGCGTTAAGAAGATTTTGGGTATAAACAAGCCCTTTTAAGAGCCGGTTTTGAGAAACCAGGGGAAGTTGAGCTAAATTAGCCGCCTTCCCCAAAACCCAAACCTGGCTCTACTTGCAGGTTTTTGGTCAGCTACAAAAATCCCCTTTGGAATCGGATAAGCATATCTCGCTTACAAGCAAAAGCCGAGAAGGTTTGCAACCCCTCGAAATTACTGATACGATTTTGTTTTAGTTTAATTCGCTTTAATAAAATACAACAGCAGGTACAGACCTGGCTATGGAGAAAGGAATCGGCGGCAAAATGGCACAAGGACAGAGTCGTCTAACGGGCAAAATCGCCCTGATTACAGGTGGCGCAGGCAATATTGGTGAGGTGATTACCCGCCGTTATTTAGAAGAAGGGGCGACGGTGATTATTACCGGGCGTAATCAGACCAAGCTCGAAGCTTATGCCGCCCGACTATCGCAGGAGCAAGGCTTTGACCCGGCTCGAATTTACCCGGTGGTAATGGACGGCTCAAATACCGCCCAGGTGCAAACCGCGCTAAAGCAAATTAGCGATAAATGGGGGCATATAGACATTCTGGTGAATAACGCCGGGTCTGCCGGGCCAAAGCAACCCCTGCACAAAATCCCTTTTAGCCCGCAAGACCTTGAAAAGCTGCGCGAGGCCGGTTTTGCCGATACCGAAACTTTGCAGATGGCCTTTGGCAATTTGTTGGGCCTGACCTGGAACACTATTCGGGCGACCTATCCTTATCTTGCACCTTCCGCCAGCGTGATTAACGTCTCGACTATTTTCAGCCGCACCGATTACTATGGCCGCATTCCTTATGTTGTGCCCAAAGCCGCCCTCAATGTGCTGTCGCTACATCTGGCGCAGGAGCTAGGCCAGAGCGATAAGGGTATTCGGCTCAATACGGTTTATCCCGGCCCAATAGATAGCGAACGCATCCGCACCGTTTTCAAAGCTATGGATGGTCTGAAGGGCAAGCCGGAAGGAACTACCGCCGAAGAATTTTTCGGAATTATGCGGCTTAAACGGCCTGACCCAACTGAACCGGGCAAATTTGCGGCAGGTTTCCCCAAGACTTTTGACGTGGCTAACACGATTGTTTTCCTGGGGTCGGACGAATCAGCCGCTTATAGCGGTCACGTCTTTGAAGTGACTAACGGTATGGCGGTGGAAGCCGAAAGCCGCAGCAGTTTTGTCAGTCGGCCTGGTTTGCGAATTGTGGATGCCGAGGGCAAAATAGTTTTGGTGGCGGCGGGCGAAGAGGTAGACGATGCCCTGGCTTTTGCCCGCACCCAGGCCCGTTGTGGGGCAACTACTTTGCTGGCTTTGCGAACTCACGAGGCTTTGGAAGAAGCGGATGCCCAGCTAGGCGAGGCCGAGCGCGAAAATTTACACCTCTTTCAGTACGATATTAACCAGCCCGAAGCTTTTCTGGCCGCGCTCAAGAACCGCTATGGCCGAATTGACAACGCTTTAATATTGCCCGCTTCGGCCAACGAAAGCTATGGCTCATCCCTTTTGCAAGTTGACGATGCGACCTGTCAGCAATTTATGGAGCAAGAACTGGGCGGGGCAGTGGCCTGGTCTACCGCCCTTTCCCGCTTCTGGCGCGAGAATGACCCGACGGAAAGCCCTAAAGTAATTTTTGTAACTAACGGGCCGGACGGCAAAGGCAATTTCTTTGCCGAAGTTTACCGGGCCGGCATTGAGCAACTGGTGCGGGTCTGGCGACACGAAGAAGAAACCGACCAGGCGGCAGGCAAAAAGCGTTCGGCAGTTTGGGCCAACCAGATTATTCGTTATTCTAACGAAGAAGCCGAAAACTTGAGCTTTGCGGCGGCCTGGGCTGCCAAGCTGATGAACGGAGACCGCCGCATCAAAGAGATTAATTTGTATTTGCCCGAAAAAATTACCGATGCTACCGGGGCGCAGAAATCTTCCTTTGGTTGGGCCGAATCGCTCTTTGGCCTGCATCTGGGCAAAGTTGCCTTAATTACGGGTGGCAGTGCCGGGATTGGCGGGCAAATCGGGCGGTTGCTGGCTCTGAGCGGGGCAAAAGTTTGTATTTCGGCTCGGCACGAAAAAGAACTGATTGAGATGCACGACGGCATTTTGCAAGAGCTACGCGAAATCGGTTATAGCCACCCTGAAAGCCGGATAATGTACATTGCCGACACCGATGTAGCCGATGAAGCCGCCCTCAAAGCCCTGGTGGAGAAAACCCTGGCCGCTTTTGGCCGGATAGATTACTTGATTAACAACGCCGGGATGAGCGGGGCGGAAGAAATGGTAATCGATATGTCGGTGGAAGCCTGGCGGTATACCCTTCAGGCTAATCTGACCAGCAACTATTCGCTCATCCGCAAGATTGCGCCCATGATGAAGCAGCAGGGTAGTGGCTACGTCGTGAATGTGTCGAGCTATTTTGGTGGCGAGAAATACGTTGCTGTGCCCTATCCTAACCGGGCCGATTACGCCGTATCAAAGGCCGGCCAACGTGCCCTGGTCGAAATTCTAGCCCGCTTCTTAGGCCCGCAAATCCAGATTAACGCAATTGCCCCCGGCCCGGTGGACGGTATCCGCTTGCAAGGTTCGGGCGGAAAGCCCGGCCTGTACCAAAGGCGCGGACGGCTGGTGCAAGAAGGCAAGCGGCTGAACGAAATTTATTCGGCTCTTATTCACGCTCAAAAAGCAACCAGTCGCCCGATAGAAGATTTCTTGAAGATGCTGACACCCAACAATCCCAAAGAATTGCCCGGTGATGCCCCCGAAGCTTTGCAAAAGCTGGCAAAGAATTTGCTGGCGAAAACTGGCGGGGACGGCTCGGCTTACAGCTTCTTTATGAACCAAAATATTGCCCGCAAACTAATTGCCCGCCTCGAACTGGGCAGTTTCTTGCAGGATAACGCTGCCGCCCGCCAATGGCTCGAACTTTTGCCTGTCCCGCCCGACCCTTTCTTCTCCACCGCCGAAATCGAGAAAGAAGCCGTCAAAATCAAGGAAAGCACTCTGGGAATGCTCAACTTGAACCGGATGCCCACCGAGGTAGACGTAGCTCTGGCAACAATCTATTATCTGGCAGACCGCAACGTGAGTGGCGAAACTTTCCATCCTTCGGGCGGTTTGCGCTTTGACCGCACCGTTACCGAAGGCGAACTTTTTGGCAAGCCCAGCCCTGGTCGTCTCGAAAAGTTTCAGGGGCGCACCATTTTCCTAATTGGCGAATATATGGAGCCTCAGATTGAACGCCTGGCACACTCCTATCTGGACGAGCATCAGGCAGGCAAGCTAGTGGTACTGACCCAAACTCAGGAGCGGGCCGAAGAATATTGCCGTCACTTCGATTATTACGAGCGCAAGGGCCGCTTTTGCGCTCGCGCCGTTGGTAGCGATTTAGAAGCCGGGCTGGATGCGGCGATGCGTGAATATGGTAAGCCGATTGCCTGTATCAGCACCCCTTTTGTGCCACTGGTTAAAAAACCGTTGGTTGGCAAGAACGGGAACGATTGGGAAGGGGTTTTTGATGAGAAAGACTTTGCCGATTTAATCGAAAACCATTTGACCCATCACTTTCGGATTGCCCGCAAAATGTCGCTGGTAGATGGGGCACAGGTGGTACTGGTTACACCTGAAACTAACCGGGCCACCGCTCCTGAAGAGTTTGGTCTGGCTAACTTTGTCAAAACCAGTCTGCACGCTCTCACCGTGACGCTGGGGGTGGAAAGCGAACGCAATGTTCATCAAGTCCCGGTTAATCAGGTAGACCTTACCCGACGGGCTAAAAGCGAAGAGCCGACTAATACGATTGAGGAAGAGGAAGAACTGACCCGCTTCGTTAATGCGGTACTGCTCACCAGCGCACCTTTGCCCGACTCGGCCACCAGCCGCTACCGTAGCCGGATTTACCGGGGTAATGCGATTACGGTTTAGGAGGTTTTTAATAGTTAGTTTTTAGTAATTAGCGGCGGCTAACTTTCTTAAAGTAACTACTTACCTCTACCTTTGCCCCTCTCCTTGAGGGGAGAGGCAAGGGACGTAGGTTGTTCCTCTTGCTCTCCCATCTTTGCTAGAGAAAGCTAGAGAAAAAGGTTAGGTGCGCAGGTTATTTGCACCCTTACTCTTTCAAATATAAGGGAATTCAGGTTACATTATTACAGGCACAAAAAAGGGTTGTGCCTGTATTGACACAACCCTAGCAATAATAATTCTTCGAGTGAGCTATTGACGAACACCCTGGCGAGTAATCAGACGATAAATCGCTACTACAATAATCGCCCCAACTATCGCAATAAGAACGCTGCTGATGTTAAAGCCGGTTATATCTAACCCTAATAGGGTGCTGCCCAGGAAGCCACCGACTAACGCGCCAACCACCCCAAGAATAAGGTCAGCTACTAATCCACCACGACCGCTACTCATAATCATATTAGCGATCCAGCCTGCAATGAGGCCCAAGAGTAACCATGCAATAATGCCCATTTGATTTTTTCTCCTTTTTTAGTTACTTGAGTAACTCTAAGTAATCTCTGCTTCTGCTTATTTAACTCGCTTGTTCAAAAAGGCTTTCAACATTTGACAATATTGGCGGCTCTTCTTGTCTATTATAGTAAGCACGATGCGTGCCACTAATCTGCCAAACAGCCAGCTGTGAATATAAGATAACCAGATATAGCCCTGTGAACCTTAGATAATGCTACCAGTGAAGAAGATAGAGTTTATGAAGGTCAGCGAGATGCTTGGCAGGCTGAGTGTGACCTGTTTTGCAACCACCCTGGTAGCTCTCTTTTTTTTAAGCGAAAAGTTTGATAATGTGGTAGATTTAGGCCAGGGCAAATTCAGGTTTGCGGCTTTTTAGCCTGAAAACGAACACTTACTTTACTACAATGCGAGGCTTACTTTGTACGGTACAGATGCAATTGACATTTTTATTGAAAGCGACCCTACTGGCGATGGCGAAGATGCGCCGAGCCTTATTTCAGTGCGCGTTCCTTATGAGCGAGAGTTCGCTCGACAAATTCGGGAGCTAGGGGCGAAGTGGGAAGACCAGAGCAAAGAATGGAAACTGTATGGTAGCGAAGAATTGCTCAAGCAAGTAGCGAGCCTGTGCAAAAAGCTTTTTCCACACTTGCCTAGAAGACGCAATCGGCTGGTAGCCGCCCGCTTAACTACCCACGAAGGCCAGGTTGGGTCTGGGGGAGAGCTAAAGCAGCTAGAGGTGGTGGCACGCGCAGAATTTGTAGTTAACCGCACTCTCAAGAATTATCATCTGGGTCAAAGCTTAAAATGGGTTAAAGAGTTTAAGCAGGTAGTAGAAGTGGCCGCAACCGAGGAAGCCGATAGCAATGCCAGTGCCGCCCGGCAAAGTAAGTTTGCCGCCGAAGTTTTAACTGGTCTACCAGAGCTAGAACGAGTGGCTACTGAAGCCTTTGAAGCTTTGCTGGTCGGTAGAAAAGAAGTGGCTAAAAACATTTTGACCGGGAGTGGGATTGAAAATTGAGCTTGGGGCGAGGATTGGGTAGGAGCGGCCTAATCTTAGCACCGCCCCTTCCAGTTTGCTTACGAAGCGGCTTCAGCACCGTTAAATTTAGGCCAGGTTGCTGGATTAAAAATCGAACGTGGTTTAGGGCGAGGAGCTTCAAACATTTGCTCAAATTCCGCGCCTTCCAGGGTTTCCTTAACAATTAGCAATTCTGCAATTTCGATTAACATAGACCGATTGTCGCTCAAAAGCTTGCTGGCCTGAGCGTAGCTAGTGTTAATAATCGCACTGACTTCTTTGTCAATTTCGTAGGCTACTTCCGCCGAGTAGTTTTGAGCCTCGCCAACCCCACCCCCCAGAAAGACCGCTTGCTCGCCCCGACCAAAAGCGATTGGGCCAAGCTTCTGGCTCATGCCATACTGCGTAACCATCTTGCGGGCAATATCGGTGGCTTTCTCGATATCGTTAGAAGCACCACTCGAAGTTTCATTGAAAATAAGCTCTTCTGCCGCCTGACCGCCCAAACCCCAGGTAATCTGGTCTTCAAACTGGCTTTTTGTGCCCAATCTGCGGTCATCGTCCGGCAGAATCATAGTTAAACCCGCCGCCATACCACGTGGAATAATCGTAATTTTGTGTACCGGGTCTACATTCGCCAGCATCCGAGCTACGATAGCGTGGCCGACTTCGTGATAAGCCGTAATCGCCTTTTGTTTATCGCTCATCAGCCGGCTTTTGCGCTCTGGCCCGGCCACTACCCGTAACATCGCCTCTTCCAGTTCGCTCATCGAAATGGTTTTGCGATTACGGCGGGCCGCTAGAATCGCCGCCTCGTTGGTCAAGTTCGCCAAATCCGCTCCGGTGAATCCCGGAGTTTGCTTTGCCACCGTTTCAAGCGAAACGTCTTTTTCAAAAGGCTTGCCTTTGGAATGAACTTGTAGTACCGCGATACGGCCCTTGAGGTCGGGTGGGTCTACCATAATCTGACGGTCAAACCGACCTGGCCTGAGCAAAGCCGGGTCTAACACGTCCGGGCGGTTGGTCGCGGCAATCATAATAATGTTAGTATTACTATCAAAGCCATCCATTTCAACTAGAATCTGGTTCAAAGTCTGTTCCCGCTCGTCGTTACCGCCGCCCGTACCCGAACCGCGCCGACGACCTACCGCGTCAATCTCGTCAATGAA
>Ga0123338_10002899_pt1 | contig 15749 bp, 14 predicted proteins | sample grotaG_FD_89793 | JGI IMG/M metagenome (GOLD analysis project Ga0123338, IMG submission 89793) | Glacier valley bacterial and archeal communities from Borup Fiord, Nunavut, Canada, to study Microbial Dark Matter (Phase II) -... | ecosystem: Environmental > Aquatic > Freshwater > Ice > Glacier ...
CCGGCTAACCGCGGAAGACCTTCTCCATTTTCGATTGATCGATGGCATCGTGCCGGAACCCGCGGGTGGCGCTCAGGAAAATCCCGACGCTGCCGCCGAATCGCTGCGCACGGTGCTGCGGCAGGCTCTGGCTTCACTCACCGCTCTTTCTTCAAATGAATTGGTACAGCAGCGCTATCTGAAATTCCGCAAAATGGGAACCGTTTTCGCTTGAAGAAAAGTACTGCCATCGCCCTTGTCTTCGGCCTTCTGATGATTGCGGCGCTCATTTACAATACGATGGGAAATCGCCAGTACCGTTGTGAAGTCTGTATTACTTACAAGGGAAAACAACAGTGCCGCATCGCGTCCGCCCGAAATAAGGAAACCGCGTTGCGCGCAGCCGCCGAACTGGCCTGCGCGGAAGTGGAAGGCGGTATGGCGGATCGCATCAATTGCCCGAATACTCCACCGGATTCCGTAACTTGGAAGTAGTGACTATTTCGAATGATGCCGGCGATTCGGTATAATTCTTCTGAACAAAACTAGGCGTTCTTACGTCTCACCCACCGAGGAGCAGTGTCGCAAGTGAAAACTAAGTGGAAAATCACCATTGGAATTGCTGTGCTCCTGGTAATTGCCGTAGGCGTGTTCGCCAGCGTCAAATACAGCCAAAAGGGTATCGTCACCGTCCAGACCGGCCGCGCCTCAAAGCAGGACCTCTCCAGTCTGGTGACCGCTTCCGGTGAAATCAAACCGCGAAATTACATCAACATCGGAGCTAACGCGCAGGGCGAATTAACGTCCATCCTGGTCAAGGAGGGTGACCACGTGCGCAAAGGGCAACTTCTCGCCCGGATCGAAAATGTTCAGCCCTCCGCCGATGTCGCCTCCCAGAGGGCCACCATCGCGTCCGCCGAAGCGGATGCCGCCGCCAGTGAAGCCGGCCAGAAAGCAGCCGAAGATAACCTCACCACCATGCAGGCATCCATAGATCGCAGCAAGGCGGACCTCGAAAAGGCCGATGTCGATTTTCAACGGTTTAAGAATCTGTATGAGCAGAAGTTGGTCGCGAAGCAGGAGTTCGATCAGCGCCGCACCACTGTCGATAGTCAGAAGGCTGCGCTTCGCGAATCGGAAGCCCGCATGGTGCAGGCGAAAGCGCAGATCGCGCAGGCGGCCGCGCAAACCTCTGCATCGCAGCGCCGCATCGCTCAATCCCGAGCCGGTCTCACACGCTTCAATGACCTTCTCAGCAAGCGCAACGTGGTCGCTCCCCTTGATGGTGTCGTAACGAATTTGCCGGTTCGCCAAGGCGAAGTAGTGGTGCCGGGTATTCAAAATTCAGCATCCAGCACCATCATGACCATCGCCGATATGTCCATCATCACGGCAGAGGTGAAGGTAGACGAAAGCGACATCATCAACGTGAAGCTCGATCAACAGGCCGATGTCACCGTGGATGCGCTGTCCACCAAAGTGCTCAAAGGGCATGTGATTGAAATTGGAAACACCGCCATCCTGCGCTCCACGGGCCTTGCGTCGTCGCAAAGCTCAGTGTCCAGCCAGGAAGCGAAAGATTTCAAAGTGGTGATTGCACTCGATGCGCCTCCGGATGAGATTCGTCCCGGCTTATCCTGCACGGCGAAGATCACGACAGCACACAAATCGCAGATCGTTACGATTCCCATTCAGGCCCTCACCACGCGCCAGAAGGGCGATCTGGAACCGAAGCCCAAGGGCGCGCCGCAGCCTTCCGGCGTGAGCAAACTGACCCCGGCGCAGGAGAAATTGAGGAAGGAAGAAGTCACCGGCGTCTTCGTCGTTTCCGGCGGTAAGGCGAAATTTACAAAGGTCGAAACCGGCATTACCGGCAACACGGATATCGAAATTCTTTCGGGTATCGGCGATGGCGCGGAAATTCTCACCGGGCCTTATCAGGTGGTTCGTTCCATCCGGACCGATACCAGCGTGAAGGTCGATAACAAGCCGCCAGTCGTGAAGCCGACAACCTAAAAGGCACTCCATGGCAACCGCAACAGCCGTACCCGAAACCCTGAACCGCGGGGAGCAATTGAAGCGGGATGGAATCGTAATTCGTACCTATGACTTGTGGAAGACGTATGTCATGGGCGATCAGACCATCAACGCTGTTTCCGGCGTCGATATCGAAATCAAACGAGGCGAATATGTCGCCATCATGGGGCCCTCAGGCTCCGGCAAATCGACACTGATGAATCTGATCGGCTGCCTCGATTCGCCCAGCAAAGGCGAATACTACATCAACGGCAGCTTGGTCAGTGCCATGACGGACGATGCGCTGGCGCATATCCGCAACAAAGAAATTGGCTTTGTTTTTCAGACTTTCAACCTGCTGCCGCGCGCCAGTTCCCTGCACAACGTGGAGCTGCCCCTCATCTATAGCGGCATCCCCGCTTCAGAGCGGATAGTTCGAGCGAAAAAAGCGCTCGATCAGGTGGATCTCTCGAAGCGTATGGACCATAAGCCGAACGAGCTTTCCGGCGGTCAACGGCAGCGTGTCGCCATTGCCCGCGCGCTGGTGAATAACCCGTCCATCCTGTTGGCCGATGAACCGACGGGTAACCTCGATAGCGCGACCGGCGTTGAGATCATGGCGCTCTTCGAGCGGCTTTATCAGGAAGGCAACACCATCATCGTGGTGACGCACGAACTCGATATCGCCCGTCATGCGCATCGCATCATTCACGTGCGAGATGGCAAGGTGGAAAAGGACGAAGCGGTCCCGCACTAAGCCAGAGCCAGCACCAAGGCACCCGCGGCGATGAGCAGGCCGCCCACGGCTTTGATGAGCGTGATGCGTTCGCCTAGGAAGACAGCGGCGAAGACGATCACGAATACTACGCTGAGCTTATCGACAGGCGCGACGCTGGAGGCGTTGCCGAGCGCGAGCGCACGGAAATAGCAGAGCCAGGAGCAGCCGGTTGCAACGCCCGAGAGCACCAGGAACAGCCAGCTACGGTTGGAGATGTGACCGGTGCCACCGAGTGCCCCGGTGCCGGCGGCAATGGCCCAGGTGAACACGACGATGACTGTCGTGCGGATGGCGGTGGCGAGATTGGAATCCACTCCAGAGATGCCAATCTTGGCCAGAATCGCGGTCGCCCCGGCAAAGACAGCCGAGAGCAGTGCCCAACCCACCCAGGTCAAGGTTTAGACGTCCAGATTCTTCACTTCGAGCGCGTTCTCTTCGATAAATTTGCGGCGGCTTTCCACGTCTTCGCCCATCAGCGTGGTGAAGATCGCGTCGCTTTCCACCAGGTCTTCCAGACGAACACGAAGCAGCGTTCGTTTGTCGGGGTTCATCGTGGTCTCCGCTAACTGCTCGGCATTCATTTCGCCCAGACCCTTGTAGCGCTGCACGGTGATTTCGCGCTTACCTTCAGCCTTCAGGAAGTTCAGCAGATCGCGCCAGTTGGTTTGTACTTCACGGCGTTCGTTCTTGATCACGGTGAACGGCGGGTTGTTGTACTTCATCACCTGTTTGGCAAGCGAACGAAGCTTCTTGTATTCGGGCTGGGCGGCGAGTTCGATGTCGATTGAACGCTCGGCATTGGTGGAATCGTGGAAGATCACGCGCCAGGCGGAATGCTCTTCATCGAAACGCAGCTCCGGCGCGATGCCGGCGGCTTTCAGTAGCTCAAAGACTTCTTCGGCATTGGCCTTTTCGGCAAATTCTTCTTTTTTATCGACCTTGAGCGAAGTGTTGGTCAGGATCTCGACGACGCGGCCATCGCGCAGACGGCGTTCCACTTTGGCGGCGATGGTTTCCAGTTCATCCAGGCTGAGCAGGTAATTACGCAACTCGCCGCCTTCGAGTTTCAGCGTTTCGCCGGTGCCGATTTCGAGCACCAGGTTCTCCGTCGCGCGGCGCATGATTTCGCGCGTAAATTCCTTTTCGTCTTTGATGTACTTTTCGTTCTTGCCCTTCTTGACTTTGTAAAGGGGAGGCTGCGCGATGTAAATGTTGTTGTGCGTAATCAGATCGTTCATGTGGCGGAAGAAGAACGTCAACAGCAAAGTGCGGATATGGCTGCCATCCACATCGGCGTCCGTCATGATGATGATCTTGTGATAGCGCAGCTTGACGAGTGAGAAATCGTCTTTGCCGATCCCGGTACCGAGCGCGGTGATCAGCGTTCGAATTTCTTCGTGCCCCAGCATCTTGTCGTAGCGGGCTTTTTCGACGTTGAGGATTTTTCCTTTGAGCGGAAGGATGGCCTGGAACTTGCGGTCGCGGCCTTGCTTCGCGGTGCCGCCTGCCGATTCGCCTTCGACTAAAAAGATTTCGCACTTGGCGGGGTCGCGTTCCTGGCAATCGGCCAGTTTGCCGGGCAGGCCGCCGGAATCGAGCGCGCCTTTACGGCGAGTCAGATCGCGCGCTTTGCGGGCTGCTTCACGAGCGCGTGAAGCGTCGATTGCCTTCGAGACAATCTTGCGCATCACGTTCGGGTTCTTTTCGAAGTATTCGCCCAGTTTGTCGTTGACGAACTGGGTCATCACACCCTGGATGTCGCTGTTGAGTTTGCCCTTGGTCTGCCCTTCGAACTGAGGCTGCGGGACCTTGACGCTGATGACAGCGGTGAGGCCTTCGCGGACGTCATCGCCGGAGAGATTTTCCTTGACGTCTTTAAACATGCCGGCTTGTTGGCCGAAGAAGTTGATGGTGCGCGTCAGAGCGCTGCGGAAACCGGATAGATGCGTGCCGCCATCGACCGTGTTGATGTTATTGGCGAAACTAAAGATGGTTTCGGAGTAGGCGTCGTTGTATTGCAGGGCCACTTCCATGGCCATTTCGCCGGAGGGACCTTTTGCGGTTGCCTCAAAGTGAATCGGTTTGTCATGCAGCACGGTTTTGCCGGTGTTGATGTGCTTGATGAATTCGGCAATGCCGCCGGAGTAAAGGAACTCTTTCACCTTGACGGGATCTTCGCGCTCATCGGTGAGCGTGATTCTGAGGCCTTTGTTCAGGAAGGCGAGTTCGCGCAAGCGCTGGGCCAGGGTATCGAAGTTGAACTTCAGAGCATCCATGATCTTTGGATCAGGATGGAAAGTAACTTTGGTGCCGGTTTTGCGTCCGGCTTTGCCCGCCTGCTTCAGAGGCGCTTTGGGGATGCCTTGCGAATATTCCTGGGTCCAGGTGAAGCCCTGGCGCCAGATCTCGATATCGAACTGATCGCTGAGGGCGTTGACGCAGCTGACGCCGACGCCGTGCAAGCCGCCTGAGACTTTGTAGCTGTTCGAATCGAACTTGCCGCCGGCGTGCAGTTTGGTGAGAACCACCTGCGCGGCGGAGACGCCTTCAGTGGGGTGGATATCGACGGGAATGCCACGGCCATCGTCCGTCACGGTGACGGAGTTATCGATATGGATAATGACGGTGACTTCGGTGCAGTGGCCTGCGAGCGCTTCATCGACGGAGTTGTCGACCACTTCATAAACTAGATGGTGTAGCCCCATCTCACCGGTCGAGCCAATGTACATGGCGGGACGGAGCCGAACCGCTTCCAGACCCTCCAGCACCTTGATGGAACTGGCGCCGTATTCTTCGAAAGGTGGTGTAGGTATCGCTTGATTGGACATGTTTTATTTTTTGAAAAACCTTCAAATTCTCATGGGCATGACGACATAGCGGTATTGGTCTTTCGCGCCATCGCCCACTGGTTGCAATTCACCCGCGCTCTTCTGGTCGCGCAGCGCAAAGATCAGATGATCCTGCGGAATGGCCTTGAAAAAATCGAGCAGATATTGGGCATTGAAACCGATTTCGAGTTCCGGCCCGGTGTATTCGCTCGAAACACTTTCTTCGCTCTCACCCATTTCGACAGATGACGCGAAGACGCGTACTTCGCCTTCGACAAACTGCACGCGGATGGCACGGGAGCGTTCGTCGGCGAACTGCGCCACACGTTCGATGGCGCCGCGCACTTCCGATTTCGACAGCTTGGCGAGGTGCGTATTGTCTTTCGGAAGGACGCGTTCGTAATCGGGAAAATTGCCGGTCAGCTTCCGTGTGATCAACAGGCGTTCGCCGAACTGGAAAAACAGATGGTTGTCATCGCCCGAAATTTTGACCTTGGCGTCGGAGGCGCCTTCATCGGCCAGGCGGACAATTTCGCCCATGGCTTTGCGGGGAATGAGAGCGCGGAAATTCTGCGTGACATCGGAGGCCGTTTGCACGTAGGCGAGACGATGGCCGTCGGTCGCGACCATCGTGATGGTTTCGTCCTTGAGCAGCAGCAGAGCACCATTCAGGGTGAACCGGCTCTCTTCCATGGAGATGGAGAAAACGGTTCGAGCGATCATGCTCGAAAGCTGCTTGACGGAGATTTCGGCCACCGTTTCGGGCATGACCGGCAGTTCGGGGAAACTTTCGCGCGACATGCCGGCAATTTTGGTCTTGGAACGGCCGCAGGTCAGATTCGCCCAGTGATTTTCAAGGAACTTGACTGTCAGATCGGTATCCGGAAGCAGGCGGACATAATCGAGCAGCTTACGCGCCGGAACGGTGCCCGCACCGGGTGTCTTCACACGTGCGGGGCAGGAACAGCGGATGCCCAATTCCAAATCCGTTGCCGTGAGCGTGACGCGCCCATCGGCCGCTTCGAGCAGAATATTCGAAAGGATGGGGATAGTGGTTTTCTTCTCCACAACGCCTTGGGAGAGGCCCAGTTCACGAACCAGATCTGTCTTACTGACGGTAAATTCCATGCTGCCGCTCCCTATTCTGTCTTTCGGTATAAAGATCTGTGAAAAATAACCCGTATCGGTAGGTGCTGTGGGTTTGTGGATCTCTTCCTAAATTATACAAAATTCAGCACCTTTTGGCCATTCCAGCCTGAGGATAATAGCCGCAAAACAAAGTAAAAACACCCTCTGTCACCCGATTTACACAGAAGCGCGGGCGACTATCGCAAGCCGCTGTGAAACTAAGCTGTAACTTCATGAAAGCGAATCGGTTAGGCTGTGCAAAATCCTGTTCAATTCCGGTTCAACCGATTTTTCCCGCTTAATTTTCTCGACCGAATGCAAAACCGTGGTGTGGTGCTTGTTCCCGAACGAGCGACCGATCTCCGGTAGCGAGGCGGTGGTCAATTCCTTGGCCAGATACATCGCGATCTGCCGCGGGTAAACAATCGCCTTGGTGTTGCTCTTCTCTTTGAGCGCCGATTGCTTGATACCGAACTTATCGGCAACGGCTTTTTGGATGCCGTCGATGGTAAGGCGGCGGTCGGCCTGGTGGAGCAGGTTTTTTAGCGTCTGTTGCGCCATGCCCATGTTGATGGGCGCGCCGGTCAGGGAATTGACCGCCAGCAGCTTGATGAGCGCTCCTTCCAATTCGCGTACGTTTCCCTTAGAGCGCGTGGCGATGAAGGTGCGCACATCGTCCGGCAGCACGACGCCAGAATCTTCCGCCTTTTTGTCGAGAATGGCCATTTTGGTCTCGAGATCGGGCGGTTGGATATCGGCGATGAGGCCCCATTCGAAGCGGGAGCGAACGCGGTCTACCAGGCCGTGAATTTCCTTGGGTGGAGCGTCGCTGGAAATGACAATCTGTTTCTGGTTTTCGTGCAACTCGTTGAAGGTGTGGAAGAACTCTTCCTGGGTGCGCTCTTTGTTGCCGAGCATCTGAATATCGTCAATCAGCAGCACATCGGCGGAGCGGTAGCGTTGCCGCAATTGCGCCATGCGGTCGAAACGGATGCCTGTGACTACTTCGTTGGTAAAACGCTCACTGGTGGTGTAGACCACACGCATTTTGCTGTCGCAGACCAGGGAACGGCCGATGGCTTGGATGAGATGAGTCTTACCGAGGCCGGTGCCCCCGTAAATGAATAGGGGATTGTAGCTGCGGGCCGGGGCGTTGGCGACGGATTTGGCGGCTGCGTGAGCGAACTGATTGCTGGCACCCACCACGTAATTGTCAAAAGTAAAGCGGGCGCTAAACGTGGCTGTGTGATTTTCCCCGTCGGAGAAGGCACCGTCGTCCGGGGCATGCGATGCACGGCCGTTGTGGACCGTCGCGCCAGCGGCAATCTCGTATTCTACCGTTTTCAGCGCGGCGCCTAGAGAACGCAGAGCTGCCATTACCTGATCGGAATACTCGGATTCCAGCCAGCGTCTGGTTTGACCATCCGGAACGGAAACCCTGAGAATCGATCCATCGACGGAGTGAAATTTAGTTCTGCTAAACCAGTTTTGGAAGCTTTCCGTGCTGAGTATTTGCTCGAGTTTCTGTCTTACCAGGTCCCACGGATTCATCGCGTTTACACTTCCAAAAAAAGACATAGGTCACCCGGCGGAGTTTCCTGACTGGGAAATTCTCCGTGTTGCGGCTCAGACTCCGAATTGGGGGAAGGTGAGGCTGGGGAAGCCTTACAGCAAAAGTAGAATAACACGAATACAGCATGCGCGACAGGTTTTTAACTGTCCCATTTTGTTGCACTTACGAATACTTCACCACCGCTGGTGCAATCCGTTTGACATCATTGTTCGCTTGCGGCAGAATGGAGTCTTCAGGCGAAGCTGCGGGAGTAACTCAGCTGGTAGAGTGCGACCTTGCCAAGGTCGATGTCGCGAGTTCGAATCTCGTCTCCCGCTCCAAACTGCTTCGTCACAGACCGAGACGCAACGTTCGTCTCGACGGCTCTACGATACACTAAAGGCAACTATGCAACCCCGCATTCTTGCCTGTTTCCTGAGTTGTTTCGCCTTCTGCCTTCCTCTTTCCGCGCAGTACAAAATGGACGCCGCCGGCGATGCCAAACCGGCTGATATTTCAGCCGCCGCGGCCCAGGCTTTCGCTTCCCCCGGTGTGAAGATACTGGACGGTTCAGGGAAGACGATTTGTGAGTTGTGGCTTGTCAAGACTGCGCCGCAGGGCGGGACTTCCACGGAATCGGACGTGACTTTGCCGACGATTCCGGTGGGTTCCCTGCTGGGTGCGGTGAAATTTCCGGCCAAGGGCAATGACCGCCGCGGGCAGGCGATCCCGGCCGGAACTTACCTGCTTCGCTATGTGCTGATGCCGGTGAACGGTGCCCATTTGGGCGCGGCGCCGCAGCGCGATTTTGTGGCCATGGTGCCAGCTGCCTCCGATGGGGGACCTGGGGCGAAGATGACGCTTGAAGAGGTAGTGGCCGCGAGCACGAAGGTCTCTGGAACCAGCCACCCAGCGATTTTGAGCATTGCGCCGGGCAGTGGGAAATCTGGATTCGCAAAGGAAGGCGAGCACGATTGGACGCTGAACACTAAAGTGGGCGACCTGCCGGTGGCGATCATTCTGGTGGGCAAGGCCGAAGCATAAATTGCAGCAAGATCCTGAGTTCGGAATCGAACAGCAGGTGGCGCCAAGTGGAGCTGAAGAGCTGATTCGCTGGGCTGCCGGGCGGTTTCGAGATCGGCTGGCGCTGGTAACTTCGTTTCAGCGGGAGGGCATGGTGATTCTCAATATGGCGTCGCGCGTGGCGCCGGGAATTCCTGTGTTTACGCTGGATACGGGCCGGCTGCCGGAGGCGACGCATAGCATGATTGAGACCGTGCGGGCGCGGTATGGCATTTCGGTGCATCTGGTTTCTCCCGATGCGGAGGAGGTGGAACGGATGACGACCGCGCACGGGCCGAATCTGTTTCGCCAGGATGTGGGGTCGCGCCTGCTCTGCTGCCAGATCAGAAAAGTGAGGCCTCTGGCCAAAGCCATGGCTGGGTTCGACGCCACGCTGGTGGGTTTGCGACGCGAGCAGAGCGAAACGCGCGCTGCGCTGGAGCAGGTGGATTGGCGGGCCACGCCGGTGAAGCTGGCTCCGCTGGCCGCGTGGAGTGCGCGCGATGTGGAGGAATATACGGCGCTGCATGGCGTTCCGGAAAATCCGCTTTACGCTTCGGGGTACCGCAGTATTGGCTGCGATCCTTGTACACGCGCGGTGCAAGCGGGGGAAGACGAACGCGCGGGCCGGTGGTGGTGGGAACACGACGCGGATAAGGAGTGCGGGCTTCACTTTACGCCGGATGGACGGGCGCGGCGGCGGGTGGATGTGCTGCTGGAAGAGGTACTGGCAAGCCGTGTCTGAAGGCTTCACACTTTGGTTCACTGGGCTTTCGGGTTCGGGCAAGAGCACGGTGTCGGAGCGCGTGGTGGCGCGCCTGCGCGAGGCGGGCCGCAAGACGGAGTTGCTGGATGGCGACGTGGTGCGCACCAATCTTTCGCAGGGGCTGACTTTTTCGAAAGAAGATCGCGATACAAATGTGCGGCGCATTGGGTTTGTCTGTGAGCTGCTGGCGCGCCATGGCGTGATTGCGGTGGTGGCGGCGATTTCGCCATATCGGGACGCGCGCGCGGAAGTGAAACGTAGGGTGGGCCGGTTCGTCGAAGTGTATGTAGAGTGTCCCGTTTCTGTATTGGCGGAACGGGATGTGAAGGGTCTTTATAAGCGCGCTCTGGCGGGGGAGATACCGCACTTCACTGGCGTGACGGACCCTTACGAGGCACCGGAAACGCCCGACCTGGTGATCCGCTCGGATCGGGAACCGGTGGTGGAGAGCGTGGAGCGTGTTTTGGCACTACTGCGAAAGCTGGCTTTGATTGATTGATCTACACACACATACGACGGAATCGGACGGCACCGATTCGCCCGGCGAACTGGTAGCGCTAGCGGTGCGCGCGAATCTGGAGGCGCTGGCCATTACCGATCACGACACGATGGAGGGCTACCGGAAAGCTATCGAGCCGGCGCGGGCGGCGGGTCTGGACCTGACGTGCGGCATTGAGCTTTCGACGCGCTTTCGCGGGCGCAGCGTGCATTTGTTGGGCTATTTCCCGCATGGGGAGCCGGGGGCACCGTTTCTCGAATGGCTGCACGATCTGCAGGTTTCGCGCAAGGAGCGGAATGGGCGCATGGTGGAGCGGCTTCAATCGCTGGGGATTCCGATCACTTTGGAAGAAGTGGAACGCAAGGGCAGGAGCATGGCGGGGCGGCCGCACTTTGCGCAGGTGCTGATGGAGAAGGGGTATGCATCGAGCGTACAGCAGGCGTTTGAGGAGTACCTGGACGAATCGGCGAAGGGCTATGTGGAGCGGCGGGAAGCGGATTTCGCGGAATCGGTGGAGCTGATTGCGCAAGCGGGCGGCGTGGCTTCGGTGGCTCATCCCATTCGTTTGTTGCGGAAGGCGACGGAGCCTCTGCGGGATACGATTCGGGCCATGAGTGAGGCGGGGCTACCGGCGCTGGAGGCATACCATAGCGACCATAGCCCGGCGGACGTGCGCTGCTATGAAGCCTTGACGCGCGAGTTTGGGTTGGGCGTGACGGGCGGCTCCGATTATCATGGCCTGAACAAGCCGAACATCCAGTTGGGCACGGGCGCGAATGGGAACCTGTGCGTGAAGCGGGAAGTGCTTACGGATTTGCGGCAATTGGCCGTGCAATAGCCGGCTCGCCGCCTGCTGAGAGTTCCGTGCCGGGCTGGTTGTGTTCGACGCGCAAGAGGGCGATGGCGTGCGAGGCGTGCGAGGACGTGATCTTGCCGATTTCGGTCAAGTTCCACAGAACGGGAGTACCGGGTTCGGGAGCCTGCCCCGAGGGAAATTCAAGGCCGGTGAGCATACGGTTCACGTGGGTGCGTGAGCGGATACGCTCCACAATTTCCTGACCGAGATAGCAGCCTTTTTGGAAGTGCAGCGCGTGCGGGAGAGCCGTTTCCTGCGCCAGCGTTTTGTTTGTGATGTCTTCGCCATAGCGCGGCTGGAAATTTTTAAGGCGGAGGGCATGGGCGTTGCCTACCTGTGCACCGGCCAGTTGGAGACGCTGCCAGATTTCGTCCTTGCGAGTGGCGCTTCCGTAGATGCGGTAGCCTGTGGCTCCGATGGCCGCAACGGCCATGTCTTCCCAAGGCAGATGCGATTCGCGCTGCTGGGGAACGGGGATGCTGAGGCGCTGGAGGAAGGCCTGTGTCGCAGGGCCTTCGAGGCCGAAGGAAAATGTGTGCGCGGTTTCGTCTTCGAGCGTGACATCGTCGGCAATGATGTAGTGATCGATGTGCTTCATCATGGCTTCGCGCGCTTCGGGCTCGAGATCGATAAGAAGGGAGTCTTCAAAGCAGAGAATGTGGACGTCGCTGATGATGCGGCCCTGGGCCGTGAGGAAGAAGGCGTAAGCGCCCTGACCGGGCTGCAACTGCTGGATGTGATTGGTGCAGAGCGCGTGGATGAGGCGAGCGCGATCTTCGCCAGTGGTGCGGATTCTGCCATGTGCTGAAAGGTCCAGCAGGTAGGTAATTTCGGGAACGGCTTGAGTGGTCACTATACTTGATTATCGGACATGATTCATGAAATTTTGCCTGTGGGGATGCTGCGCTGCAACTGTTCCGTGTTCGGCGACGAGGCGACCCGGGAGGCGATTGTGGTGGACCCGGGCGATGACATTGCGGATGTGCTGGCGGTGCTGGTCAAGCATGGGTTGAAGGTGAAGGCGATTGTGATTACGCATGCGCATATCGATCATATTGGGGGCGCGGCGAAGCTGAAGGCAATGACGGGCGCGCCGGTTTATATGAACGCGAACGATCGCGAGTTAAGTGAACGGATGGACATGCAGGCGGCGTGGCTGGGCATGGAAACGCCGGAGGTGACGGCGGTGGATGTATTCGCGAAAGAGGGCGATACGCTGGGGCTGGGCAGTGCGGTTTTCCATGTGCTGGAAACGCCGGGGCATACGCAGGGCAGCATCAGTGTGTGGATTCCCGAGGAGGGGAAGCTGGTGGCGGGAGACACGCTGTTTCGCGACAGCATTGGGCGAACGGATTTGCCGGGAGGCGATGGGAGGCAGATTCTGCAATCGATTGGGGCCAAGCTGATGGTGCTGCCGGAAGAGACGGTGGTGATTGCGGGGCATGGGATGAACACGACGATTGGGCGTGAGAAGCGGTTCAACCCTTACCTGCGGCGATGAAGATTCCGAAGTGGCCTGAAGCGGGCGAGCGGGAAGTGCAGCTACTGCGCGAGGTGTTGCGGAGTGACCGGTGGGGTGGGTTCCATGAGTTTGTGGGGCGCTTCGAGCGGGAGTTTGCGCGCTACCAGCATTGCGCGTTTGGCGTGACCGCCATTAACGGCACGGTGACGCTGGAGATGATTCTGGAGGCGATGGGGATCGGGCCGGGCGATGAGGTGATTGTGCCGGCGATTTCGTTTGCTTCGACAGCGACGGCGGTTTCAAGGGTGGGCGCGATGCCGGTGTTCGTGGATATTGAACGCGGCTCGTTCAACATGGATCCGGTGCGGGTGGCGGAAGCGATTACTCCTGCGACACGCGCGATACTGGCGGTGCACTTCGGCGGGCCGATGATGGATGTGGACCGGCTGAAGCAGTTCGGTGTGCCGGTGATTGAAGATGCCGCGCATGCACACGGTTCGGAATGGCTGGGGCGTCGGGCGGGGAGTGTTGGCGTGGCCGGCAGCTTTAGTTTTCAGAATTCGAAGGTGATGACGGCGGGTGAGGGTGGCATTGTCACGACCAATGATGGGGCGCTGGCGGAGCGCGTGTGGGCGATTGCGAACCAGGGGCGCAGGAAGGACGGCGGCTGGTTTGAGCATTACACGCTGGGTACGAATTACCGGATGACGGGGCTACAGGCCGCCGTGCTGCTGCCGCAGCTGGAGAGGCTGGCGGAACAGAATGGGCGTCGTGCGCGCAATGCGGAGATTGTGAAGCGGGAGCTTGGGGCGGGCTCGCGGATTGAGTGGCAGCATGTGCCGCCTGAGGCTTCGGTACATACGAATTATTTGCTGTTGGGGCGTATGAGGGAACGGGGAAGATTTCACAAGGCGGTGACGGCGGCGGGTGTGCCGTGCACGGCGTTTTATCCGCATACGTTGTACCAGAATCCGCTGTATCAGGAGGGTGGGTGCCGGGTGGAGGCTTGTCCGGAGGCGGAGGCGGCGATTGGGGAGGCGTTCTGGTTTCCGCATCGCGTGTTGCTGGGGACGGAGGACGAGACGCTTCAAATCGCGCGGGCGATACGGGCGGCGGAGCAGGCCTAGTTCGCGCGGTATACCCGCCACTGGCGCGATTCGCCGATGGCGTGGAAGTGCTGGTTCAGGTAGGGTCCGTAAAGGCGAAGGATGTTTTCGAGCGACGGGTGCGAATAGATTTTCGGCACCATGACCAGGCGCGCGGAACCGATGAGCCATTCGGGCGTGGGCCGGTGCGTGTCGTTGAAAGTGGTGAGGTAATCGAGCGTGGTGGTGCCGCCGCGGGCTGGTTTGAGGCCGAGGCCGTAAGAGAACGGATTTGAGAATTCGAGCGACATGACGGTGTCGCTGGGCTTGCTGTGTTGCTTGACCAGTGCCAGGCCGTCGTTGACGAAGGCGCGGTAGTTGGCGTCGGTACCGGTGGGGATGAAGCTGGCGAGAGGCTTTCCGGCCATGGGTATTTCATGGCGCGTGGCTTGTGCGCTGAGCAGCGTTGCATAGCCGAGACCGATGAGCGAGGGCGTGAGTGCGGTGAGGGTGAACACGCTGCCCCACAGCAGCACGCCGGAGCGCAGTGCGTGAGTGAGGCCGCTGGTGCGAAAAGACAGGCGGCTGAGGGCGATCAGGACCAGGAAGACGGCCAGGGGCGCTCCGTGCGGCTCACTGCTGCCGAAGATGAGAACGGTGCCGGCGAAACAAAGGGCGGCTCCCGCGATGGCGACGGAGCGGGCTGAACGGTAACGCTTTTCCACGATGAGGAGTAGTGCGGCGAGGGCTGTGAAGCTCAGTAGTAGGCCGTCGTCGGTGAGGATGCTATCGAGTTCGTAGGCGCGGGGGAAGACGCGTTTGGCGCCGGCGACCATGACCAGGTCGCGCAGCATGGGCAGCAGGTGGAAGCTGAAGTACGCGCAGACCGCGATGGACAAGGTTAAGCAGCCGGTGCCGATTCCGGCCCAGCGGAGGCGCGTTTGGGGACGGCAGAAGGCGAATGCGCCAATGAGGAAGAGGGCGGCTCCGAAGAACGTGATTTTCAGGAAGAATAGTGTGACCAGTAGCAGCCCGGTGGAGAGGCCGCCGAGGAAATCGTGCGATTTGGCGGGACGCAGACGTGCGGCGACTCCTTCGAGGAGAATGAGCGCGAGCGCCACATAGCCATAGCGGTTGTAAGTGGTGGCCGGGCTGGTGAAGAGCGGGGAATGGCCCAGCGGGTACGGTGCGACGGCCAGCAGAACGATGGCGAGGCAGAAGAGCGCTGCCGGTACATCGGGAAGACGGCGGCGGGTGAGCAGCCAGGCCCATGCTCCGGCGGCAATGCCTACCAGTGCCTGGCCATAGGCGAAGCCCTGCGCGCCGCCATGCGAGAGCAGCAGGCCGCAGACGGTGGGCAGGTAGACCAGCACGCCCATGAAGCTGTAGAAATCGATGTGCGGGCGCTGGCCGTTGAGCAAGCGCCAGGCGCCGTCAAGCGGCATGAAAGCGTCGGGCGTGAAGACCTGGAAGCCGCTGAGGCCGATCCACGCGCGGAGGAGACAGACGGCGGCGAGGACCAGGAACAGGGCAGCGTGCGCCGATTTGCATTTCAGTAGCGGGTACGCCCAGAAGTTTTCAATGCGTGTGGCCCAGAGCAGCAGGAGCGGGTGGAGGGGGGCGGGGGCAAAGCCGCGCGGGGTGCCGGTGACGGTCCAGGAAACGGTTTCGAGGGCGGGCTCGGGGGGCGCGTGGAGGGTACCGGGCTTCATTCCTCCGGGTAGTGGAGGGCGGGAAA